>Ga0302322_100004332_pt1 | contig 12302 bp, 11 predicted proteins | sample Fen_T0_2_FD_203757 | JGI IMG/M metagenome (GOLD analysis project Ga0302322, IMG submission 203757) | Peat permafrost microbial communities from Stordalen Mire near Abisko, Sweden - Fen_T0_2 | ecosystem: Environmental > Terrestrial > Soil > Wetlands > Permafrost | place: Sweden: Abisko...
TGATCCACCAAAAGGGGGACTTGGGTTGTTTGTAAAGGCTGGCCATTGGTATGTATTGGTATGTATGCGCTCACAAAACACTACAAAAATATTCAACAAATACAACGGAAATCAGATGGCAACATACGCTTTTACGGATCTATTCGTGTCGGGGGTTCGAATCCCCCTCTCTCCGCCATTTTTCTTTTTTACACGTTCCCCCCCACCTTGTTTCAGGCGCTGAATGCTGCCCTGGCCAAAGCCTTTTGGCTCCATCGCCGGGACGGCTGGTCAGGGGTTAAACGCGGAGGAATATCTTTCGCTGGAACAGAAACCGGCAAATCAATAAGGAAAAGCCCAGCGCCAGCAGGGCGGTCACCAACGCGCCCAAGCCGGGATGCACCCGCTCGAGCGCGGCATTGATTTCACCGCCGACGAAGCATTCCGCAATCTTTTCCAGCTTTACGAAGTGAACGATTAAATAGATCGTGATGGCGTTCATCCCGATCCAGACAAACGGCTGGCACCAGTTCCGGCAGTGCTTGATATCAATGAGGTGGTAGCAGCACGCCAGCAGCAGCGAACTGAGACCGGCGGTAAACAGCACGAAGGATGAAGTCCAAAGCCGTTTGATGATGGGAAACTGAAAATGCCAGAGGAGTCCCGCCACCACACCGGCAATGCCCCACAACATCAGCAGCCGTACCTTGCGTGCCGGGGCGACCGCGGGGTGCTTGAGCAGCAGACCGGCGAACACCCCCAACAAGGTAGTGGCAATTGCTGGCAGCGTGCTGAGGAGTCCTTCGGGGTCATGATCTCCATCCCACTTGCGAAAGGGCAGATACATCTTGTCAATCCAGTTGGCAAGGTTGTGGCCCTCGGCGAAGTCGCCCGCCCCAAAGCCAGGCACGGGCACAAATACGAGCAGCACCCAGTAACCGGCCAGCAGCGAAACCGTGAGGGCGACCAGTTGGCGTGGGCTCAGCCAGACAAACGCCAGACCCGCTCCGCAGAAACACAGGGCCAGCCGCTGGAGCACGCCCAGCAGCCGGACGTGTTCAATCCCGCCAGTGAGACCCCCGTAGGTCAGAATTCCCAGCAGATAGAGAATCAAACTGCGCTTGAGAATCTTGAACGACGTGCCCGCCTGGCCGGTGGTGGCGACGGACTGCGAGAGGGAAAATACCAGCGAGACGCCGATGATAAAGGCGAAGAGCGGGAAAATCAGATCATAGAAATGAAACCCGGCCCACGGCGTGTGTTGTAGCCGGTCATTCAGGCTGGGAGACATTGGAAACATCATCGACAGCGCCTCGAAGACCTCCTCCATTCCGACGATGAAGAACATGTCCAGGCCCCGAAGCGCATCGATTGACATGACCCGCGGCATCACGGGTGTTGACTTGCCTCCGGAAGTGTCCGGTGATCCGGCTGCTTGTTCTGTCAGGCGCGAAGTCGTGGCGGACATGCCTGAATGCTGCCGTTACGGCACAATAATTACAAGGCAATCAGGCAAATGATGAATGACGAAACCTGAAGGGTATTCGATGCCAACCATGGGGCGAAGCGCAAGCCGCGCCAACCGCGTCAGGTTGCAGCGGCCGTGAACGGGTTCGGTCCGGGGCGTTTTATGACGCGAAGACCCAGTTGCCAGCCATGACTATGTGTTCAGCTATGAATCGTGCGCGATGCCAGTCGGGCCGAAACTTCCTTTTTCTCTATCAAACGCCCGCACCGGCACGGTCCTAATCGGCTTTGGGCTCCAGCTTGGCGATGGCGGCCATGATTTCGTCGGCGATCTCCTGGTAGATTTCCTTAACACGCTGCTTGTCGCAGGTCTTGGCCTCGGCGCGCAGTTTTTCAAATTGCAACGGCTTCCCGAATTTCAAGATGACGCGGTGCGGACGGGGAAACTTGAGGTGTCGTCCATAGGCTTCAAACGCGCCAAAGACGCGCACGGGTACGACCGGGGCGGTGGATTTGATGACCGTCAGGCCGATGCCGGAACGCGCGGGCTGGAGCTGGCCGTCCCGGGTGCGCGTGCCTTCGGGGAAGAGGGCGATGCCATGGCCGGCGAGGAGCTGGTTGAGGATGATCTTCAGGCCCTTGCCGCCGCCGCCATCGCGGTCCACCGGCACCACGCCCCAGGAGCGCAGTACGGCGCCCATCGGCGCAAAGCGGAACAGGGATTCGCGCGCCAGCATGTTGATGATGCGATTCGTCCCGCAGCCGATCAGCGGCGGATCAATGAAGCTGCTGTGGTTCGCCGCCAGGATGACGCCGCCGGTCGGCGGGACGTTTTCCGAGCCGAACACGCGCCAGCGAAAATAGGTGGCGAAGATGCAACGGAAAAAAGCGCGGCTGCTGCGGTAGGAAAAGTTCATTTCGGCCGGGGCAGCAGCTTATGGATCTCGTCCAACAGCAATTTGCTGGTCTGCTCGGAGGTCATGGCGGAATTATTGATGACCTTGGCACCGAGCGCGATCATGAGGGGCGCGGCGGCGCGCTGGCTGTCGCGCTGGTCGCGGGCGGCGAGATTTTCATTCACCCCGTCGGCGGCGCGGCGGGCGGAGCGCTCGGCCAGCGTGGCATCGAGGTAAAACTTGTAGTCAGTCTCCGGGAAGACATTCGTGCCGATGTCGCGGCCTTCCATGACGAGGTCGCCGAACTGGATGCAGTCGCGCTGGGTCTTTTTCATCCAGTCGCGGACCTTGGGCACGGCGGCGACGTGGGAAACCGCGCCGGCGGTCTCGGGCGTGCGAATTTCTTTTTCCGGGAAGTAGTCATCCACCAGGAGATGAACGCTGCGCAGGCCGTTCTTTTCAGTGCATTCCAGCTTGGTTTTCCAGCGGCGGCAGGCGTTGGCGACGACCTTGGCGTCGTTAACGTCCAGTTGTTTGACGCGGCAATACCAGGCCAGCGTGCGATACATCGCGCCGGTGTCCACGTAAACGTAGCCGAGCGCCTTGGCCACGAGCTTGGCGTTGGTGCTCTTGCCGCTCGCGCTCGTACCGTCCAGGGCAATGACTATGGGATATTTCTTTTTCAAGTTCAAATTCGAGTTGGAACCGGATTAACAAAATTTAGAATGCCATTCTGCCAATTCAGGCATTCTGTCGCAATTAATCCGCAAATAAATCGTCGCCGCCCAGTTTTCGCGTGCGCCGGCCGTTCTGGATTTCCCAGATTTCGGCGCCCAGGCCGTGGGGCTCCGGTGCGGCGAGCTTTTGGAAAAAATTCGGGAACGTCTTCTTAACGCACGCAGGATTTTTAAGGATTATTCCCGGAATTTTCAATCCCAAAACGGCAAAACACATGGCCATCCGGTGGTCGTTGTAGGTCTCGATTTCCGCGCCATGAAGCTCAGCCGGCGTGGACGGATAGACCGTCAGGGTGTCGCCTTCCTCGGTGACCTTTGCGCCGCACTTGGTTAGCTCGGTTCGCAGGGCCACGACGCGTTCACATTCCTGAACGCGGAGGCGACCAAGGTCGGTAAACGTGGCTAGAAATGGCCATAATGGCGCAACGGCAATTGCGGTCATAATGCTATCACCAAGATGATGGCTTCTGGAAATGCTCGTTTTCCCCCAGATCGTGGTGAACTGCTCATCGATTTGCCAACCGCTGTGGGGCCAATGCTTCACAAAAATTGAGCTGATGGGTTGGGCAGGGGAATTCAGGGCGTAAGTTGCTCCCCTAAAATAGCTCCCGCTGCTCGCATCCGGCTCGATTTGAAATGTGCCGCCGCGCGGAAACGCTTCCATCAACTTGGCCGTCATCGCCACATACGGTGATTCCTCCGCATTCTCGCCGACCACTTGAATCTCCCAGCCGCCCACCTTGGCCGAGAGCAGCAGCGCCGAGGCGAATTGCGAGCTGGCTTCGATGCTGACTCGGCAGTGGCCTTTCTTGGGGCCCTCCCCGTAAATTTTCACCGGCAGCTTGTCGTTGCCGTTTTCCGCTTCCACGCGGTAGCCCAGTTCCCGCAAGGCCGTAAATAGCGCGGCCTGAGGACGTTCATGCATCCGCGGCACGCCATGCAGCCGGTAAATCCCGCTGCCAAGGCACAGAAACGGAGCCAGGAACCGCGCGGCTGTTCCCGCATTGCCCACGAACAAATCCAGCGGCTGTGCTTCCGTGCCGCCGCGGGGCACGGTGCCGCCCTGGCCATAGACCGTGATGGTCCGGTTGCAGGGTTCCGCCGGGTCCGTCTCCACATTTACCATGAAGCCAAGGTCTTGCAGACACTCGGTCATGATCTGGGTGTCTTCGCTCCACAACGCGCCCTGCAACACCGTCTCGCCCTGCGACAGCGCCGCGAGGATCAGCGCGCGGTTCGTGATGCTCTTGGAACCGGGCACGGTGATTTCCGCGTGCACGGGACGGTCGAGCGGGACGATTTCGATGAGAGCGGGTAAAGCCATTGCTGCAATAATGGAAGCGGAACCAGCCGGATAAGACAAGTTCTTATCCGGTTCCGGTTGTAACCGACTGAGACTGAATAATTAAAGCAGGCCGAGTTGCAGCTTGGCGGCTTCGGTCATCATGCTCTGGTTCCAGGGTGGATCCCAGACGACTTCCACGTTCGCTTCGTCAATGGGATCAATGGAAATGAGCTTGTTTTGGACGTCCTGGGCGAGCACGGGGCCCATGCCGCAGCCGGGCGCGGTGAGGGTCATTTTGACTTCCGCCTTGTAATTGGTTGCACCGATGGGGGTCAGGTGGCAGTCGTAAATGAGCCCGAGATCCACGATGTTGACCGGGATTTCCGGGTCGTAGCAGGATTTGAGCGATTCCCAGACCTGTTTTTCGAGCTGTTCCAAAGTCATCGGCCCGCTGGCCGTGGGCGTGGAGACGCGGACTGGGGCATCGAGGCCCAACGCGTCGGCGTCCGTCTCGGAAATGCGGAACATGTTGCCGTTGACCACGACGGTGTAGCTGCCGCCGAGCGATTGCGTGATATGCGCCGTCTCGCCCTTCTGGAGCGTGACCTTGGTGCCGATGGGCACGACGGCGGCTTCGACGTCGCGGGTCAAGATTTTGGGTTCGGAACTCATATGGGAAATATCATCGTCGTTATGCCGGCTGAAATCAAATTACGTCTGCTCGTTTTCGGTGCTGACCGGCGCCGCCTCGCCCTTGAGCGCGCCGATCAGGGCGTGCCAGGAGAGGATGGCGCACTTCACGCGCGCCGGATACTTGTAAACGCCCGCAAACACCGCGAGTTTGCCGACATCGCCCACCACTTTGCCCGTGGTGATCATCTCGCGCACCTGCTCAAAGGTCTGTTCGGCCTGCGCCCGGGTCTTGCCCTTGATGTTGTCCGTGAGCAACGACGCCGAGGCCTTGGAAATGCAGCAGCCGGAACCGACAAAACTCGCATCCTTGATGACGTCGCCCTCCAGCGTGAGAAACAGCTTCAGGTTGTCGCCGCACAGCGGATTGAACCCTTGCGCCGAGCAGGAGCACTGCGGCATTTCGTGGAAATTGCGCGGCTTCTTGCAGTGATCCAGAATCACTTGCTGATAAAGGTCGTTGATGTCGTCAAACATGTTGTTTTGATCCGGGCTCCGTGAAACGTGACAGGTGATGCGTGATTTCCTGCCTCACGTCTCCGCCTCGCGCTGCCGCGTTAAATCACCGCGTTAAATCATTTTCCCAGCAAATGCGGGTTGGCCTCCAGCCGGTCCCAGACCAGCTTGTCAATCACCGCGCGCGCGGGTTCGCACTTGATGCGGTCGATGATTTCGCCGGCAAAGGCGTGAATCAGCATCCGCCGGGCCGTCTCGCTGCCGATGCCGCGGGCGCGGAGATAGAAAATCGATTCCGAATTCAACTGCCCGATGGTGGCCCCGTGCGTGCATTTCACGTCGTCCGCGTAAATCTCCAGTTGCGGCTTGGTGTTCGCGGTGGCGTTGTTGGAGAGCAGCAGGTTTTTATTCGTCTGCTTGGCGTCCGTTTTCTGGGCGGCCTCGCGCACGAGGATGCGGCCATGGAAAACACCCCGCGATTTGTCGTCCAAAATGCCGTTGAAATACTCATGGCTGGCGCAGTGCGGCTGCGCGTGCTCCACGATCATGTGATGATCCGCCAGTTGTTCATCGCGGGTCAGGTAAAGTCCGTTCAGCACGCATTCCAAGCCTTCGCCGGCCAGCTTGGTGCGGATGTTGTTGCGCGAGAGCTTGGCGCCGAGCGCAAACGAATGCACCCGCACATTGCTGGCGTGGCCAAATTCACCCGCGATGGTCGCGATGTGATAGGCGCTCACCGCCTCGTCCTGCAACTTGACGTGTTCCACCGTGGCGTTCTCGCCCGCCACGATCTCCGTCACCGCATTGGTGAAATAGGCCACGTTGGCCGTGCTGAGATAGCTCTCCACCACCGTCAGCTTGCTGTTGGCCTCCGCGATGACCAGATTGCGCGGCAGAATGGCTTCGCCCGCGTGCTTGGCCGAGGAAATGTAAATGAGTTGCACCGGCTCGGTGACTTCCACGCCCTTGGGAACAAAAATAAACGCGCCATCGGCGAAAAACGCCTGATTCAGCGCGGCGAACGAGTTGTTCGCCGTGTGCGCGTAACGGCCCAGATGTTGTTCCAGCAGCGACGAATCGCTCGCGGCCGCAGCCGCCAGGCTTTCAAGGCGCACGCCGGCCGGCAGCGCTTTGATCACCGAGAGCTTGGGGGAGAACACGCCGTTTACGAACACCAGCCGGTGCCCGCCCAGCAGGGTGAAGACGGAGTTGTCCAAGGTCTTGGATTCCGCACCATTCACCGCCACCGGCCCCGCCAGTTGAAAGGACTGTTTGGCGATCGGCGCGACATTGGTGAAGCGCCAGTCCTCGTCATGCAGCGTGGGAAAGCCGTCGTTGGCGAAGCTCGTGATGCCCGCCTGACGCAACGTCGTTTGCCACTGCGGCTGCGTGGTGGCGGCTTTGAACTGGGAGAACTTTTCGACCAGCAACTGTCTGCCATCGTCGGCTTTGGATGTCGTGTTTAGAATCATTCTAATTATAAATAGGCCGACAATTTCACACTTTCGCCTGCGTTATGCAACCCCAAACCGGTAATAACCAGCGCAGGCCGCGTCAATGGGGCGTTTAGTTCCACGATTATATGCCAGCCTCGCCTCGTTTGGCGATAATTTTGGTTACCGACGGCTGGATATGGGCGTAACTGGACACTGCAATCCATTATGGGACGACGTAAGCGCAGGGCGGGCACGGATGGGGGGAAATGACGAATGACAAATGCCTAATGACGAATGAATGACAAAGCACGAATGCCGAATGGGCGGTGGTGCGCGTGGGAAAAAATGTTCCTCGCCGTGGGGTATGCCAGATTGCGCCGCGTTGCGTTGGATGACTTATTTAGGCGAAAGCGGGTATTGGGAGGGGATTTCCAAAAACGAAACATGTTTCATTTTTGAAGCAGGTCCCGACCACGGCCTGCGAGCGATGGCTGCCCACCGCTTTTCCCGCCACAGACGCCAGCCCGGCAGAGCAGGGTGGTTCCTCATTCGTCATTCAGCCTTCAGCCTTCGCCTTTGCGTGTCCCAGAAGAAAATAAAACAGGCGACCAGTTAAGGTCGCCTGTGAAGTTATTGAATTAGCGGGGCGTTCAGGCCTTGGCCAACGTGGCGGCGGGCTTGGCTTTCAGCGCGTTCTTGGCCACTTCCACGACGGCGGTGAAGGCGGCGGCATCCGTCGCGGCGAGGTCCGCGAGGACCTTGCGGTCGAGCGCCACTTTCGCGGCTTTCAGACCTTCGATGAAGCGGCTGTAGGTCAGCCCGGCTTCACGCACGGCCGCATTGATGCGGATCTGCCAGAGGTAGCGGAACGTGCGCTTCTTTGTACGGCGGTCACGGTAGGCATATTGCCGGCCATGGTCCACGGCGTCGGACGCGTAACGGTAAAGTTTGGAGCGCTTGAGGCGAAAGCCTTTGGCGGCGGTAAGCATTCTCCCGCGACGTTTGCGGGAGGCTGGGGAGTTGGTAACACGCATGGTTCGTTAAATCGTTAAAAATTTAGGGTCGGTGAAATCGCTCAATGGCTGAACGGCAGGTTTTGAGTGATCCGGTACATGTCCGTCTTGTCCAGCGTCTTCGCCTTGCCGAGCCGGCGGCGGCGTTTCGCATTTTTGGACTGGGCAAGGTGGCGGCGGCCTGCGGGAAAGCAGGTCGCTTTGCCGGTGCCGGTGATCTTAAACCGTTTGGCCACGGATTTTCTGGTCTTAATACCTTTGGGGCGTCGCATAAATCATTTTGTTCTAAAAAAGAGCGCGCACTATACGTATTTAAAGACGTCGTAGCAAGCGGCAATTTTATTTTAATCGGTTGTTTAGGGGATGTTCGTCGAAATCGTCTGCAGCGGACCGGCACTGGGGCGGACGTCAATCGGCGCGCCGGCGTTCAGGTGCGTCAAAACCGGTTCCGTGATGTCGATGGAACTGTCGCTAAACACAACCACTTCCGCCGAAGCCGAGTTCAAGGCCAGCACATACCCGCCGACTTTGGCCTGTGCCGCCACCGACTTTTGGATTTCCCCGACCAGATTGCTGCTCATGCGCTGGCTTTTATCCGCCAGCGTGGATTCCGCCTGCCGTTGATACTGCTCCAGGGCCTGTTTGGCGCTGTTGATCTCCTTGGCCTTGTCCAGCGTCGCCGCCTTGCGCTTGTCGCGTTCGTCCGCCGAGATGGCCGGGTCGTTCGCCTGATCCAAAAGCTGCTTGTACGCCGTTTGCGACTTTTCCAGATTGTCCGCCATTTCCTTGAGGTCTTTCCGGAGGTCGGACTTGCTCTTTTCCAGCAGGGCCTGGGCTTCTTTGGTCTTCCAATAGCCGTTGAACAGCTTCTTCATGTCCACGGTGGCCACCTTCGTTTGCGCGAAAGCGGGCACACTGAGCAGTGAAAGCATGGTGACGGCCACAAGGGCGGTGCGGATCAATTTCATAAAGTAAAGTTAAGTTGATAGAGAATCAGAATTCACAGACAAGGCCAATCTCAAAATGGTTCAATTATTTGTGTAACTCTGGAACCGGAAGAAACTAGCCGGGTTGCTCGGGGTAAATGTGTAGCTATAAACCCCGTTGGTGCTCACCGGCGCTTGGTTCGTGATCGTCACCCAGTTGGTGGTCATCAGATTGGTGCTGATTTCCAAATTGAGCGCCTGGGGCACGTGCGGGGTCGGTTGCCAGAACAACACCACGTTCGTGCCGTCGGCCTTGGCCAGCAAAACTGGATTACCCGTAGACTGGATTCTCGTAACAAAAGCGTCACTGCTGCCATTCAGTTTGGATTGCCATGCTTTGAGTGTCGGGAAATCCGTGGAGATGGTTTGTCCCGTTACATAGGCGTCCTCTTTGGCGTCGACGGCGATGCCGTAGGCCAGATCATCGCTCTGGCCGCCGATATACCCAGAGAAGAGCAGGTTGGTGCCCTGGGGGGCAAACTCCATTACAAACACGTCACTGAGACCCGCGTTGGTCGCCCGCAAGGAACCAGAAATAGTTGCTCGCGTCACCGGGAAATTAGTGGACGTCGTCGAACCCACCACAAAGATGTCGCCCGCGCTGTCCAGGGCCACGCCGCGCGCGATATCCACGATGTAATTGCCAGAGGCGTTCCAGTAACCGCCAAACACGGTGGAAAACCCGATGCTGGTATTGGTTGTCGCCGCATCAAATTTTACCTGCGTCAAAAACGCATTGGTCGTCCAATACGAACCCGTGGTGTTGGTGGTCACATACGAAGTACCGAGCCCGCTGGGAGGATTGATGACCGGAAAATTCGTGGAGATCGTGCCGCCCACGATGTAGGCATTGCCCGCGCCATCCACGGCGATGCCATTGGCCACATCCTGGTTCGTTCCGCCCAGGAACGTGGAATAGATCAAATTGGTGAAGCCCGGACCAAACTTCGCCACGAAGCCATCAAAGGCGGAGGTATTGGTCGTGCTGCCGTTCAAATGATCATAATGTTTGGTGGCGGTGACGATCGAGTTGAGGATCGGGAAATTAGTCGAAGCCGTATACCCGGTCACATAGATGTTGTTGTCTTTGTCCAAGGCAATGCCGGTGGCCTTGTCGTAATTCGTGCCGCCAAAGTAGGAATAGTATTTTAGTTCGGTGCCACCAGCCGCAATTTCTGCCACGAACGCGTTGGCGTTGAAGTAAATCGAGTTGGTGCAAAGCATGTTTTGTTGCCACCAAACATTGGGCGGCACACTGTTCATTACGAGCAAATTGGTGGAGGAAGTCCATCCTGTGACATACGCATTGCCAGCCGCATCGACGGCGATGCCAGTACCTTGATCTTCGCCGTAACCCCCGAGATAAGTGGAATAAACGAACTCCGAGCCATTGTTGGTTAACACAGTGACAAAGGCATCACCGTAATAGAAATTTCCCGAGGATATGTATTTGCTGCGAATCTGCTTAAAAATGGCATTAGTATTGGGGAAATCAGGGGAATCGGTGGCACCGGTAATAAAAATATTGTTATTGTGATTAGTATCCACGGCGATCGCCGTGGCAAACTCGTCAATGCTGCCGCCAAAATAGGTGAGAAAGACGAGTGGGTTGGCGTTGGTCGGATTCAGCTTCGCCACAAACGCATCGCCTGTGCCCGCGCCGCCCTTAAATGATCCGGTCTGCGCTCCGGCGGGAACATTGGTGAAGGTTTTGGAAAGTGTCTGGCCGGCGACGTAAATGTTTCCGCTGTTATCGACGGCGATCGCTCTGCCAATTTCCCAGTCGTTACCGCCAAAATAAGTGGAGAAACTTAAGAATGGGTCAATGACCAGCGGCAGGCTGTGGTCATAATTGCCAACTTGGAAAGCGACGGTTTGCGCATCCATCATTTTGTAGCCGCCGCTGATTTCGCGGCGAACCGTGCCCGCAAGTTGGTAGATCACCGGCTGATGCTGTTTCACTTCACCGCCCGGCAGGCTGACCACCAGTTCGCCGTGGCCGTTGACCGCAATTTTTTCAGCTCCGTCGAAGTGAATGGCAATCGTCCGTGGATCCACGCCGGCAGCCAGGTTAAAGTCGTATTCCAATTGCTGCGCGTTGCCGTAATAGACCACGTTGATGCCGGGGTAAACCTCCTCCACGCGCACCTGGCCAAACGTGGCCACGCTTGTTTGCCACGCGGCCGGGTTGTTGCCGGTAAGGTAATTGATTTTCCCTGCGAGTTCGGCGGCGCCGGTAACGGTGGCGGCCGGATTGCCATGGACAAACTGCATCGTACAAGCCGCCGTCTGGCCGGAGGCTTGGCGGAGCGTGATGGTGGCGCCGGTCGGCGCAATCTCAAATTGTGAATTGCCCGTGCGGGCGAGGTAGCGCGGGCCGGCCTCGGTTGGACTGCGGTCGGCTTCAAACCACAGTGGCAGGCTGCCAAAGTTCAAGCCGGTTTGCGCCATCAGGGCCGAAGCTGCGAGTCCCAGGACCAGGCTGGTTCCAAAAAACTTTTTCATGAAAGGATGCATCTTAAAATTGACGGGTGTAGCCAACGCCAAACTGGAACTGCCCGCTGCTCTTGTTAAAACCGTCATGGTTGATGGGAATACCGTAATCCAGCCGCAATGGGCCGAGATGCGGAATGTTCAGGCGCATGCCCACGCCCCAGTCATCGCTATAGCTGGAGGACCAGGAATAGGAGCCTTGGGAAACGGCGCCGATATCGTAGAACAAGGCGAAGCGCAGGCCCACGCCGCCGTCTTTTTCAAAAATGGGAACGCTGTATTCCAATGAACCAAACCAAAAGGTGTCGCCGCCAATGGGTTCAGTGGGAACATGCTGGGCGGTTGGGTCAAACGCCTCGCGCGGCGCGATATTACGGAATTTAAAGCCGCGCAACGAATACATGCCGCCCAGATAATAACGGTCGTAGAACGGCAAATCACCGCCACTGAGGCTGTTGGCCACGCCGCTCCGGCCGACGGCTTCCAGCACATGGCCTTTGAAGAACCCGGGGAAATACCAGGCCGTAGACAGTTCCAATTTGTAATAGTCGGTGTTGCCCGCGCTGACTTCGCCCGATAATTCGGTGCGTTGCCCGTGGTTGGGCAGTTGCGTACTGTTCCGCGTATCATAAGCCAGTGATGCTCCCACACGCTGATAGAAATGGTCGCCGGTTTGGTCGAGGATGTCTTGCGGAACGTTGCGTTCAAACCGATTACCATAGTGATCATAGCCCAATTGATCATGCCAGCCGCTATTCAACGAAATGCCGATGTCTTCCGCCGTGTAGTGGACGCTGCCGATCAAAAAGTCGCTGCCGAGCGCGCGGGTCAGGCTGAGTTTGCCGCCGGTGCGCGTCTCGTCGT
>Ga0302322_100004334_pt1 | contig 12302 bp, 10 predicted proteins | sample Fen_T0_2_FD_203757 | JGI IMG/M metagenome (GOLD analysis project Ga0302322, IMG submission 203757) | Peat permafrost microbial communities from Stordalen Mire near Abisko, Sweden - Fen_T0_2 | ecosystem: Environmental > Terrestrial > Soil > Wetlands > Permafrost | place: Sweden: Abisko...
AAGACAGGTATAGCTGTATTTACTTCAGGCCCATCGTTATACCTAACGTGGTAATACTGCCTGCAAACTATTTTTCATTAAGTACTATTGCCGGTGTAAATAAAAATATTACCCTTAACTGGCAAACCAACGAAAAAACAGATAATACTTCTTTTAGCATTGAACGTTCTTTTGACGGCACCAATTTTGAACCTGTAAACACTATAATTGAAAAAACCAGCGAAGAGAGCCTGTTATCTTACCGCGCTGCTGATATGGCACCTGAAACTGCTGCAGATGCATACGTATACTACAGGGTTAAGCAGACCAGTGAAACCGGAAAAGTAACCTACAGTAATTTAAGTTATGTTCATTTACTAAAGCCAGCAGCTGCAAAAATGCAAACTGCCCCTAATCCATTCACAGAAAAGATTGCGGTACAGTTTATCAGCGAGTATAAAGGCAATGCTGAAATACGCATTGCAAACATGGCCGGCGTAACAATACTTAGTAAACCATTTACTGTAAATAAAGGTAATAACAGCTATACTGTAAATGACCTGGCAACACTTACCCCGGGAATATACCTTGCCCGCCTGGTAGTTAACGGAGCAATAATTGATACTAAAAAAATAATTAAATAAGACCTGCCGCAAACAGTTGAATAAAATGCTGCTCTAAAATTTTAGAGCAGCTTTTCTTTGTGCCGTGTTATAGTTTGATGTTAAGAAGCTGGCAAGGCAAACCATACCTTAAGGGTGCAATTTTTTTAAATCACTAATATGCCTGTTGCCTGGATGGAGATCTCTTTACTGTCCTTATCAATTTCGGCAGTACCCTTTACCACAACCGTTTTACCTTTTAATGCCAGCGGCACAAAAAAAGCATCGTCTTTAGTTTTGATGTAAATTTTACCGGTAGCAGTTTTCATGTATACAAAACAACCTTTTGCTTTGCAAACACTCACCACCTCGCCTTTTATCTTAACATCTGCGCTTTGTTTTGCTTTTAAAATATCGGGCAACTTATCAGGAGAAATAGCATCTGCCGCAGTTATTTTCTCTCCAAAATCGGCGCCTTTATTGGCGGGTACTTTGGGTGGCTGCGCCATTGTATAAGTGATGGAAAAAATACCAACGAGTAATAAAAGTAAAAATTTTTTCATGATTTTTTATTTTCAAGTTGTCAATTCTACCTGACATTTTTATTATCAAAATGACCGTTGGCAAAATTTCTGTTATTATCGGCAATGAAAATAACACTGGCCTGCTCTTAATTTATAACAGAAACACACAATGTCAGTATGTCATTGGGTAATGTGTGTAAAGTTATTTTATCTGCTGGTGCAGATAAAATAACTTTACACCTGTTAATCTATTACCAAACTAAAATAAATCATCATGAAAAAATCTGCTTTATTACTTGGAGCATTGTTTTTATCCATTTCACTTTTTTTTAGCCCTGCTTATGCAGTAGTTGCACCCATTTCAAATGTAGCCGGCAATGTTGCCGTTCCCGATTCCGGTACCTTAAAATCTGCGTTGGCCGAATTTAAAAGCCTTTCGCGTAAAGAAAAAAAGGAACGTATGCGGGATGTGAAGAAAGCATTAAAAGAGTACAAGGCAGAAAAACGTTCGGGCAACGGATCCAATGCCAACATTGTTGAGATCATATTTGCTATCCTGATACCACCATTGGGCGTTTTTTTGCACGAAGGTGAGATCAACAGTAAATTCTGGATCGATCTATTACTTACCCTGTTATTTTTTCTACCCGGTATGATCTATGCACTGGTTGTAGTACTTGGCGCTGATTAATATTTTTTGCGCAGCAAAACAATAATGAATTTTTATTTGAATAAACATTATGGTGCTTCGGTACACCATAATGTTTATTTTCTTTTGTTACCACAACAATAACTAATTAAAACGTACGCTACAGGTACGCAATCTTCAGCTGCCGGTGCCCGGAATATTATTTAAGCCATGCTCTTTTTAAAATAATATTTATCCATTAAAACAATATGAAATCACTAAGCACACTGCAAACCACTCACTCTACTTTTTCTATTGGCAAAGCCATTTCAGATGGCTGGGCATTTGTTTCAAAAAATTTAGGCTACTATATCCTGGGTGGCATTTTAGCAGTAGTTATTGGCGGGGCTGCTGGCATAGTGCCTTATGTTGGTAGCATAGCCAACAACATTATTATAAGCCCCTGTTTTATTGCAAGTGCCATTTATATTACCTGGCGCATTTCTAAAAATATTGCATGGAATGATTTTGGTGATATTTTTAAAGGGTTTAATTTTTTAATGCCTGTTGCCATAAGCACACTGCTGCAGTCTGTAGCAATGGGTATATTAACCGTGCTCTTCTTTTTTAATTACCTGCCACAGATAAAAGACCTTTATGAAATGGCGTTACGCCCCGATGCTTACGATAACCGTGCTGCCATTGAAGCCTTGTTTCAACCATTTTTAAATATGGAGACCCTGGTGTTATTTTTATTGCTGATGCTGGCCTTACTGGTGCTATCGGCGGTATGGGCTTTTAAAACCCATTTTATTGTGATCTATAAAATGGAGGCCTGGCCTGCAATGGAAATGAGCCGCAAAGTAACCACACATAATTTACTACCCATGATTGGTTTGTTTTTTATTTTGGGTGTTATCATTGCAGTAAGCGCATTACCCTGCGGCATAGGCTTATTATTCAGCCTGCCACTTTCTATTACAGCGGTATACAGTGCGTTTGCACAAATAACGGGCTGCGACGAAAATGAAATGGATAACGAAATGTTTGATTTTATACCCGGGGACAATGTGTAGTACTGCTGTTATTATACCCTTCGCAATAGCTAACTAAACCATAAATTTTTATACCACAAAAAAGTGTACCTGCTTTTGATGTTGTTATAAGAGACTTCCTATCTCGCATATGCCTTTGAACAATCTTACTGCCCAATAATACCGGTTGTTGTGAAGCCCCCTTTCCCCTTCAGTTTTTTCTGTACTACTAAAAAAAAATATTAACTTCAATTTCAACTTATCCGGTTCATCATGCCTATTTATATGGACGTACATATTATACCCGGCGTAAAAGCCAGGGATGTTGCGCAGGCCCATCAACTGGACCTGTTGCACCAGGAAGAGCATCACTGCAAGTGTATGACCTATTGGATAGACGAACAACGGGAAAGTGTTTTTTGCCTTATTGATGCACCCAGTAAAGAGGCCGTGGAAGAAATGCACAACCAGGCGCATGGCCTTATCCCCAGCAAGATCATCGAAGTAAAAAGCACCCTGGTAGAGTCTTTTTTAGGCAGGATCTACGATCCCGCCAATGCCACCACTACCGATGATGGCTTAAAAGTTTTTGCAGAACCTTCTTTTCGTATACTGATGGTAATAAAGATTGCTGACCCGGTATTGCTGCAATATAAAATGGGTGCAGAAAAGACCGCAACGTTATTGGGCAACGTTAATACCATCATCAAACAAAACCTGCATCATTATGGTGGCAGCGAAGCAGAACATAGCGGTGCCGGATTTATTTTATCTTTTACCTCGGCCAACTCTGCGGTGGCCTGCGGCCTTGCTATTATGAATGCCGTGCAGGTAATTAATGACGCCAACGAAATTGACCTACGGATAGGCATTAATGCCGGCGAGCCTGTTGAAAAAAGCAACCAGCTGTTTGGTGATACGTTGCAGCTGGCCCAAAATATTTGCACTGTTGCAGGCAATATGCAGGTGGCACTTACCAATGCAGTAAAAGAACTGGTAATGAAAGATCATTTTCAAAAGCGCAGCAATAATTTTTTTACCCTGTCTGCGCAAGACGAAACCTTACTGCAATTATTATACGCCACATTAGAAGCTAACTGGCCCAATACTGAATTTGATATCAGTAACTATGGCCAGGCCATGGTGATGAGTAATTCTCAATTGTACCGGAAAACGATCTCCCTCACGGGCCTCTCGCCCAATTTATTTTTAAAAGATTTCAGGCTGGAAAAAGCAAAGGAGCTGATGAAAAAGAAATCTTACAATATAGCACAGATCACTTTTGAATCGGGATTCTCCAGCCCTTCTTATTTTACCAAATGTTTTAAAAAGAAATACGGCCTGCTGCCCATGGCTTATATCGACTTATTGCATTAATCCATTTGCAGGGTTGAATTTTACCATTTATTGAACGATTTGTTTCAGGTGCATTACTATTTATTGACTGATTTGTTACAGCCTTTAGCCTTGTGATGAAATTATCTTTGAGCATCTTCTCACCTAAAAACAAATTGTATGAAACAGAACATTAAACACTATGCCTTACTGGTTGCTATGATGCTTTTTACAGCGTATACGTCAATAGCACAAAACAATGCCACCACAACAACCAATTCATCAACAAAAACAACAACAATGAAAACCTATCTCATTGAAAGGGACATTCCCGGAGCTGGTAAACTGACCCCCGAACAATTAAAACACATCTCTCAAACTTCATGTACTGTACTTAAAGAAATGGGGCCAAAGATTGAATGGATACAAAGCTATGTTACCGGCGATAAGATCTTTTGTGTATACAAAGCCGAGAGCGAAGAACTGATAAGGGAGCATGCTAAAAAAGGCGGCTTTCCTGCTAATGTTATTACAGAGATTGGAACTGTAATCAGCCCGGCTACTGCTAACCAATAAAAGGGATAAGCTATTTATTCAAAAGCCTGTTACAGTAACAGGCTTTTGTGTTTTTATACGGCATAGAAAAAAAATAAAGTTGTATTACCAATTAATGTCTGCCCGGTTAATAAGACCCCGGCTGATTAATCAGAACAAAAAGCCGCACTAAAAACTCAATGCTTACTAATACTTGTAATAATGATCATTTTGGGAAAAGGCAATGCACAAAAACACCCAAAATCTGTATTAGTTTTTTTGTAACAAACATTTACCGGCAAACCATCTACCCTATACATGGCCGCAAGGTTTTCGGGATATTCAGGCTTAGGCCCGGTGCTATCATCCACCAGCAAGTACCATCCCACTCCATCCCATGCAGGATCTCCGCCGTACTTTACCACTGCCGTGGCACATATAGCATTACTGGTATCATTATTTTTTTTGCAGGATGCAGTGATGGCAACTGCTATTAACAGCATGGCTATTATCTTCTTCATAACCCAACTGACAAGGGGTTTTGTAATTCCGTTGCACCACACTTAATCTTATTTGATAATCGTTGATATCACCTTCTAAGATCTTTGTTACCCATTCATGAAGGGGGTGAAAGGCAACATTGCCCTTGCTGGTAACCACTGCTACACCATCAAAGGCTGTTGTTTGGTATCAAAACAAAACTAATGATTATGGAAGCACCAACAACATGCACAACAAAGGTTGTAACAAAATGTAAGCTTATGCCGGGTTGTTGCAGTGGGCTTCGGGCTAAAGTAAATTGTATTTTGTGTGGCCACATACGTTGCTGGTTAAAACCCAGGCGACGACGAAGATTAGAGCGGATACCTGCGGCGGCGGAGGAGCATACTCCATGATTGCAGCGACAAAGTTTATAATTACCATTTACCTGATCAGCATTACTGTTCCTTTTAAAAGACTTACAGCATTACTATTGACTTCTTTAAACCGCAATACCCATGTATAAACGCCCTGAGTTACATTCACACCGTTTTGTGTACCATCCCATCCGCTTGAAGAATTGCCGGTTTGAAATACCCTTTGCCCCAGCCGGTTAAATATTTGCAGCCGAAAATCTTTAACCGGATCGGCATTTAATATTTTAAACACATCGTTTTTGCCATCGTTATTGGGCGTAAAAGCATTTGGTACAAAAATATTGCAGGAAGACAGCACTTTGATATTTATTGCATCTTTGGTTACACAAACCCCATTAGTTACGGTAACATCAATACGCTTAGTTTCAGTACCATATACAATGCCCGGTGTTATGGCGCCTGTATTCCATAGATAAGTATATAATTGGTTTGTACCAGCAGTTAAGCGCACGGTATTACCCATACAAATGGTTGTATCATTGCCCAGTTCCACAACAGGTATTTCAAAAACAGTAATGGGGATGCTATTTTTATCGTTACCGCAAAAGGCATCATTTACAGTTAAGGAAGTAATATAATTACCAGGTTGAAAATAAGTGTGCGAAGGTTTAAACACTGCCGAATCTTTACTACCATCGCCAAAATCCCAAATATAGTGCTGCCTGTTAAGTAGTGCATTGGCTGCAAACAATAGTGGTTCCCCGCTGCAGGCATTGCTCCTGTTTACCGAGTATGCGGCATTGGGTGAGGGTAATATGGTGATGGTTTTTTGTACTGATGCACTGCAATTATGGTTATTGATTATCCGGTGTATTACTTTGTAAATGCCCGGGCTTGGATAGTTAAACACAGGCGGGTTTTGTACATTGCTTAACTGCCCACTACCAAAGTTCCACTCATATTTTAAATTGATACCCGTGGAAGTACTTGTAAAAATAAGCCCGTTGTTAAAACAAACCGAATCGCCGGGAGATACAACAAAGCCGGCGCTGATTTCATTATCAAGAGCAATCACTTGCGTGTTGTTGTTAATGCAGGAGCCATTGCTTACCGTTAGTGAAATATTTTTATTGCCAAAACTGTTGTAAATATGTACCGGATTTTGCTGTGTGCTGGTATCTAAAATACCCGAAGCAGGGTCGCCAAAATCCCAAAACCATTTAGCCGCACCATTGCCGGGATGATTGAAAAATACCGTATCCTGCAGGCAACCATAATGAATGGAATAAGTAAAGGCTGCATTTACCGAACCTAGTATGTTAAAGGCTATATTATCGCCAACAGGTTGTGTTAACCCGCAAAAATCAACTACAGTATTGTTATCGCTGCCATTTTTAGCGGTAATAGTATACAGTCCGCTGGTTGTAACCGGTACATTAAGTACTAATTCCAGGTCGGTTGTTACGGAAGGGTTGCCACTGCAAAAAGTATTCACCCCCACTATGGTAACATTTGAAGGGCCCGAAATAATATAGTCTGATCCATCTGCAGCAACCGAACTGCATAACACTGGCTTACTCAGTTTAAATTTTATTTTACCCGGTCCACATACCGGTGGGTACACCTGGTTAAATACTGGTGGTATTGCTGGTGGCGATACAGTGAAACTAATAGTTTGTGGTATCGTCATAGGGTCATCGCAAATGCCTAACAGCGTATTGCCATCTGTTCCGGTTTTGATGGATAAGGTATAGGGGCCTGGCGTAATAACACCGGAAAGTTGCAATACAATATTATCTGTAGAAAACTGGCCGGCACTGCAGTCGGGTGATGTTGCTGCCGTAATAGCTATAGTAGGGCTGATGGAGAAGTCGCTACCGTTGGCAGCCAGCGATGTACATTTAATGGGCTGGTTAAGTTTTACGGTAACACTGGTATTGGTACAATTGGCTGCAGCCTGCTGAAAATTGATTGGCTGTGTATTGGTTATTGATGCAGTACCCCCTGTAAAATTCAGCGTATAGCCCGAACCATTACCATTATAGTTTACTACCTCCAGCAGGTATTTTTCGCCTGCAATTACATTTTGCAGGTCATTAAGGGGAGTGACCCCACCGCATTGATTGGTTGACCCACCTGCTACACAACCGGTAACACCACCTAAAAGATTTTGATTCGCTGTTTTTAAGAAAGCCGAACTGGTATAAATTTCATCGGGGTAAGTTGCATTGGTAATGTTATAGAGTATGAAGTCGTAATCGGTAGGCAGTGAAAAAGGTGTAATCAGGAACCCCAGTGTACCGGAACTAAACACAGTAAATTTATAGAAATAAGGGTTGATATTTGATACCAGGCAATTCCATGTGTTTGCTTGTCCCTGGCAATTAGGCACATTGTTTTGAACAAATACTGTAGCCCCGCAAACGGGGAATGCGGTAGCAGCGGTTTGGCCCTGGTTGGTACAGGGCTGTGCCAGTATGGTAAAATGAAAACATAAAAAAACAGGCAATAAAAAAACTGTCCATGTATTGTTATTATAACGCATGATGCAGCAGCGGCTTTGGCGTGTAGAGTTATTTTAAGAGGGTACAACAATTGTATGGTAAAAAAGTTTGTTTTGTGTTGAAGTTTTTGGCAACACATTCCCCTATTTACAAAAAGCAATTTCTTACCGTGGTGGTAGCCGCTGCTGTACGGTCAACGGCCGTCTGGTATTGAAGCTAAGCAAATGAGTATGGTGGTACCCACAACATGCGCAACAAAGGGTGTAGCAACTATAAGGTTTTACCTGGTTGGGTTATAATGGGCTTCGTGGCAAAGTAAATTGTATTTGTATGGCCACATACGTCGTTGGTCAAAGCCCAGACGACGGCGAAGATTGGAGCGGATGCCTGCGGCTGCAAGTTACTGCTATGTGATAATGGGATTTTGTGGCATCCCAATTTTATCAATTATCTCTACTAATTGTCCGAGATCATATTTGTATCCTTTTCGGGGACCAATAGCTTGCTGGTGTGGCTTTAGCCGGGCACGCAGCACTTTTGTACTGAGCCCATAAGCTGCTGCCAATTGCTTATGGTTACATGGTTTTAGAATAATTTCTTTCTCCAACTTTATGGGTTTGCTTTGCCAGTTTAAATAAAATTATAATTTCTTCCTTGCAGGCCGGAACACTATATTTCCATTAATGGCTCACATTGACGGCTTCGCTACGGCTTAACCCCGACGATGCTACGGCTTTGCTACGGCTATGCAACGAAGTTATTACGCCTGCTTAATACTTGTGTTTTAGTGAAAAAACTTTAACAAATTTAGCCGGATAATAAGGAGGCAGAAAAAATGATACCCTTTGCATATTCATTTTCGGCAGGAACGAAATTCCGGTAAGTCGTTGGTTAATGCCCAGACAACGGCAGAGATTGCAACAAATGTAATCTTTTGCCGGGTTGTTGTAGTGGGCTTCGGGGTAGAGTAAATTGCATTTGTATAGTCGGGTACGTCGCTGGTTAGAAACCAGGCGACGGCGAAGATTGAAGCGATTGTGCCTGCGGCGGCGGAAAGGCTTCACTTGATTAGGCTGCAATGGGCTTCGTGCTAAATCAAACTGTATTTATATAGGCAATTACGTCGCTGGTCAAAGCCCAGGCGACGGCGGAGATTGAAGCGATTGTGCCTGCGGCGGCGGAAAGGCTTCACTTGATTAGGTTGCAATGGGCTTCGTGCTAAATCAAACAGTATTTATATAGGCAATTACGTCGCTGGTCAAAGCCCAGGCGACGGCGAAGATTGAAGCGGAGAGTTATAAATAAGTAAAGCCGCTCATCACTGAACGGCTTTATAAAAATTATAACTCTACAATTATTTCACTTCCTCAAAAGGCACATCCTCTACTTTACTTTCACTATTCTGCGTCTGTCCATCATGTGCACCTGCATCAGGGCCGGGTTGTGCGCCTGCTGTAGCGCCTGCACCATCTTGTGTAGCCTTATACATATCTTCACTCGCGGCTGTCCATGCAGTATTCATTTCTGCGGTGGCGGCATCAATCTGTGTAAGGTCGGCAGTTTTGTGTGCGGTCTTTAATTTTTCCAGTGCGGCTTCAATAGGTGCTTTTTTATCAGCAGGTATTTTATCGCCGTATTCTTTCAGTTGTTTTTCTGTCTGGAAAATTAAACTGTCGGCACCGTTTATTTTTTCTACTTTTTCTTTTTCCAGTTTGTCGGTGGCTTCATTGGCTTTAGCTTCGTTCTTCATTTTTTCTACTTCTTCTTTGCTTAAGCCGCTACCGCCCTGTATGGTAATGCGCTGTTCTTTACCGGTGCCTTTATCTTTTGCTGTTACGTGCAAAATACCATTGGCATCTATATCAAATATCACTTCAATTTGCGGTACGCCACGTGGTGCTGGCGGTATATCGGCCAGGTTAAACTTACCTAAACTTTTGTTTTGGTTAGCCATTGGCCTTTCGCCCTGTAGTACATGTATTTCCACACCTGGCTGGTTATCGCTGGCCGTGCTAAATGTTTCTGATTTTTTAGTGGGGATGGTAGTGTTGCTGTCAATCAACCTTGTCATTACGCCACCCATGGTTTCAATACCCAGGCTTAACGGGGTAACGTCTAACAACAATACGTCTTTTACTTCACCTGTCATTACTCCGCCCTGTATAGCTGCTCCTACGGCTACTACTTCATCGGGGTTAACACCACGGTTAGGTTTTTTGCCAAAGAATTTTTCTACCAGCTCTAATACTTTTGGAATACGGCTGCTACCGCCTACCATTATCACTTCATCTATCTGAGAGGTGGTCATACCGGCATCTTTCAATGCAGCTTCACAGGGTTTTAAGCAACGTTCAAATAATTTATCGGCCAGTGCTTCAAATTTTGCCCGGGTTAATTTTTTCACCAAATGCTTTGGCACACCGTCTACTGCGGTAATGTAAGGCAGGTTAATTTCTGTTTCGGTGCTGCTGCTCAATTCTACTTTTGCTTTTTCAGACGCTTCTTTTAAACGTTGTAAAGCCATCGGGTCTTTACGCAGGTCAATGGCTTCGTCGGCTTTAAATTCATCTGCCAACCAGTCCATGATCACTTTATCAAAATCATCCCCACCTAAGTGGGTATCGCCATTGGTTGATTTTACTTCAAAAACGCCGTCACCCAGTTCCAGTACACTAATATCGAAAGTACCACCACCCAAATCAAATACGGCTATCTTCTGGTCTTTGCCACCTTTATCCAAACCATAAGCCAATGCGGCTGCGGTTGGTTCGTTCACTATTCTTTTTACAGTAAGGCCCGCAATTTCACCAGCTTCTTTAGTGGCTTGCCTTTGGGCATCGTTGAAATAGGCGGGAACGGTAATTACCGCTTCTGTTACTTCATGGCCTAAGTAATCTTCTGCAGTTTTCTTCATTTTCTGCAGTACCATGGCACTGATTTCCTGTGGCGTATATAACCTGCCATCTATGTCGATACGAACTGTATTATTGTCGCCTTTTACCACTTTATAGCTCCAGTGGCTGATCTCTTCGGTTACTTCATCAAAGCGGCGGCCCATAAAACGCTTTACGCTGCTGATGGTGTTTTGAGAGTTGGTAATGGCCTGGCGCTTGGCAGGATCACCTACTTTACGTTCGCCATTTTTAAGAAAAGCCACTACCGACGGGGTTGTGCGACGTCCTTCTTCATTGGCAATTACCACCGGCTCGTTACCTTCCATTACGGATACGCAACTGTTGGTGGTTCCTAAGTCAATTCCTATAATCTTTCCCATGATATAAATTTTATTATGTTCAAGAGGGAATAGTCAATGATTGTGCCGAAGGATATTTTATGCAAAATTGGCAGAACTTTGTACGCAAGGGCGCAGCAAACACAGAAAACTGTTGGTTTAATTGGCAATACCTGCTAATCTTCAGGAATATTTTTTGGGTTTACCGGCAGTTGATCCCGGGTGGCACTGCAGTGGCGACGCTCCGTTGAAAAGCGGTACTACTATGAACCATCAACCATGAACTATTAACTCTTATACAGCCTCTTCTTACTCTGCAAATATTTTTCCTGCAGTATCTCACTCATCGTTTTTTTGTACACTTTACTTTCCACCCAGCTAATAATATCCAGGTACGCAAATGCCCTTGTTTCAAAACGGTTTTTCTCCAGGGCTTTTATTTTATATAAAAAATTCTCCATCTCCTGTTGCAATTTAGCACGGGATATATGAAGCGACTTACGCAAAAATTTAAACATCTCCTCCTCTACCACGGTAAGGTTTTCTTTTTTAGCCATAAAGCGGTACACCGATTTGGTAAGGTATTCCATCAGTTCAAAATTACCCAGTTCGTAATGTGCCATCAGGTGCATCAGGCGGCTGTAACTCTGCAGATCACTTCTCACTTCCGCATTTTCATTAATAATTTCCTGCAGGTAATCGATGCTGGTGGCAAAATCGCCACTGCCAAAATACATGCTGGCAATTTTATAATTAAACACCATGATGCGGTGTTCGTCTATAAACAATTCGTATTCCTTTAATTTTTCCAGCAGTTGCGGCACCAGCAAAAGCCCCTGCTTAAAAGTGCCCAGCATGCTGTGTTGGTTTATTTTAGCGCTGTTGATATAAACGAATGCCTGTATGCGGAAGTTGTCGTGCAGGCGCACCCGATCCGTTTCCGCAAACTTTTCAAATTTCTTAAGAGCATGATCAAACTTTTCGTAATTACGCAGATCAAAATGTGCATTCAGCAAAGTGTGCAGTCCTTTAATATAGTGGCCTGTTTCCACTCTTATCATCAATGGCTTTTT
>Ga0302322_100004335_pt1 | contig 12300 bp, 2 predicted proteins | sample Fen_T0_2_FD_203757 | JGI IMG/M metagenome (GOLD analysis project Ga0302322, IMG submission 203757) | Peat permafrost microbial communities from Stordalen Mire near Abisko, Sweden - Fen_T0_2 | ecosystem: Environmental > Terrestrial > Soil > Wetlands > Permafrost | place: Sweden: Abisko...
CAGCGTGGCTGTGGCCGCTGCCCCCCTAGCGCATCTGCCGCCGTACCTGGATGAAGGTAGAAACTACCAGGAAGAGCCCCAGCAGGATCCAAATGATCCCCCAACGGATGTGCCGGCGCTGCTCCGGCCCGCGTTCGAAGCTTTCTTCCGGCTCAGCGACTTGGCCAGAGGAGGCCTCGTTCCCGGCCCCGTCATCAGCATGACGCCGACGCAGCCGCGGCTCACCCAGGTATTTGACCCGAAGGGTGCCAAACAGGATCAAAGCGCACCCGACCGCGTAGGGGATGATGGGAGGCAAGTTCAGTTGCATGACTATTCCAACTCCCGCGTCGCTAGCTTGCGATTTCGTCGGCCCTGAACTCGCGAATGACCGTCACCTTGATCTGACCCGGGAAGATCATCTCGCGCGAAAGACTCTCCGCGATCTGGGAGGACAGGCGAGCCGCTCCTCGGTCGTCCACTCGATTCTCGTCGACGTAGACGCGCACCTCGCGTCCCCCTTGCACCGCGAAGGCTTCATCAACGCCGGCGAAGGCGCGGCTGATGTGCTCGATCTCCTCCAACTTGGCCATGTGACTATCCTCGGCCTGCCGGCGCGCGCCCGGTCGCCCGCCCGACATCGCATCAGCTGCCGCAACCAGATAGGCGTAGGGGCTGTTGAACGGCTCATCCGTGTGATGCGCCCCGATGGCGTTGGCCACCACCTCGGATTCGTTCAGGCGACGCGCGTACTCCGAACCGATGGATGCATGCGACCCATCAAGCTCATGCGTCAGCGCCTTGCCTATGTCGTGCATCAGCGCCGCCCGCCGGGCGATCTTGACGTCGAGCCCCAACTCCGCGGCCATCATGCCGCACAGGAACCCTGCCTCCACCGAGTGCTTCCACTGGTTCTGCGCGTAGCTGGTACGGAAGTTGAGTCGGCCCAGCAGCTTCACGACGTCCGGATGAGCACGGTCGATGGCGAGCAGGGAAAAGGCTCGTCGCCCCAGGTCGAGTGTCTCACGTTCCACGTCGACCACGATGCCGCGGGCCAGCCGTGTCACCGCGGCGGGCCCGCTGATAGATCGCTTCAACATACGATTGACGCAGCGGCGAGCCACTTCCCGGCCTACCCCGTCGAGCCCTTCGATACGAACCGCCAGTGGGCCATCCAGCAAGGAGAGTTGCACGTTGGTTACTGCCTCGATGGCGCGCAAGTCAGCCTCAGCGGGTGGCACCTGACCTGGCCGCAAGTCTGACAGTGCGATGACGAACTGAGGTCGCTCGGTCAGATCGTGACCAGAGAAGCGGCCCACCGCGATGCCCATGATTCTCTTGGCCGCGCGAATCTGGCTCCCCGACATCGCCGACTCCGCCGTCTGACGCAAGATCTGCGCCGCACCCGCGCGTGCATCCTCGATCTCCGCTTCCACCAGCATCCGCTGGGCTTCGCGCGCGGGCCGAGCCGCCGCCCGTTCCAACTCGGCTTGCCGATTTGCTTCGATCGACCGCACCTCCGCCGCCAGGGCACGCCCGTCCTGCTCCCGCTCCGCGACCGGCGCCTCGCGTTCCGCGAGACGCTCACGCGCCTCTCCCAGCAGCCGCACCTCTTCGTCAATCCGCACCGCCTGGGCCGCCAGCGCCGTCTCGCCCTCCGCCAGTTCGGCTTCCCGTGCGCGCAGGCCTGCCTCTGCCTCAGCCCGGATGGTCAGGGCCAGTTCGCGCGCCTGGATGTCCGACTCGCGCAGCAATGCCTGCCGCTCGATCTCCGCCCCGCCCCGGATGCGCCGAGCCTCGCTGTCATGTTTCGCCACCGACCGCCGCACACGGCGGCTTGCCCACGCGCCCAACCAGGCGCCGGCCGCCAGTCCGACGAGCACCGCGATCCAGACGGCCGGCTCGCCCATCTACCCGATCGCAAGTCCCAGGTGCGCGCGCAGGGCGAAGTACTCGTCCGACACGCACCACTGAATCAGGTCTTTGACCTTGTCCTTGGGATCGGCGCATCCCACCGCCAACGGCTCGGACTGGATCTGGTGGGCTGCCACCTCGAGGTCGTTGCACATGAGGAAGCCGGCCCGCGAGGACGTGTAGTCCACCGCCTTCGCCCACCGGTACAGATCCCCTTCGGCCTTGCTCTCGATGAAGCGCCGAACCACCTCGGCAAGCTGCTCGACGTTCTGGGGCGGGACCAGGCGCCGCAGGAGCTCCAGACGCTCCGCCACTGGTTGCTCCATGTCTGACTTGATGGGCACCTTGGGCTGCACAAGCTTGAGCGCCGCGAGGAAGTACGCCTTCAGCTCGGACACCTGGGGCACCACTGCCGGCCAGCGCACGACGTGATCGGGCCGCATGAGCGCCAGCTTCTTCCCCAGGACGTAGGCCAGCTCTTTCTCCTGCTTGCCTTGCAACAAGGCAGCCCCGACCACGAAGGATGGGCAGAGCTGCTGCTTGTCGCGCGCGTTCATCAGCTCGAGCTCGCCCGCCCAATCCTGGCGCAAGTACAATTCGGGCGCCGTGACACCGAGGGCCTGGCTCACGTACACGAAGACGCCACTGAACATGAGCTTGTCGTTGACCGGATCGCGACGATCCTTCCGTTTGATCCCCACCTCTTTGTGCTCGCGGGCGCGCACCGCCATGATGGCCTGACTGATGCTTGCGAGAATCAACGAGATGTAGCGATCCTCATCGCTGTGGTAGATGTGTTTTTGCCACAGTTCCTCGTTCAGCCGCGCTTTCACCCGGGACAGGGTCTTCACCTTGTATTGCTCGTGGAAGCGGAGCTCCTCGGCATCGGCCTGGCGGAGGTAGGCGAGCACCGAGGCGGTGCACCAGACCTGGTCGTACTTGCCCATGTCGGTAAAGAGGTGCCGGAGTGTCTTCAGAATAGGCACCATCGCCGCGATATCCTGCGTGCGTTTGAGGATCACGCGCCACTCACGCACGGCCTTGTCATAGGCTTCCGGCCCCTGCATTTGATAGAGTTCGGCCAGGATCTGGTGGCGTGGCATGTTGTCGGGCTCCAACTTCGCGCACACCTCGAACGCCTCCGCGGCGGCATGGTAGTCTTTCAGCCGTGACCGGTAGATCTCGCCCAACGCATGCCAGAGGGCGATTTGGGTGGGCCGCTTGTCGGGTGGCGCCTCGGCGCCCAGCCGCTTGATCATGCGGCGGTAGGCACGCTGTTGGTTGGTCCAGTCCTTCTTCGCCGTCATGATCTTGTCGATCCGCTCGAACGGCTTGAGGTCGTCGGGATACTCGTCCAGCGCCTTGTTGAACAGCTCGACCGCCTCGTCGGGCGAATGCAGCTCGGCGTTCGTGATCTGGCCGGCCGTCTGCAGGTACTTGGCCTTGACCCGACCTGTCTCGATGGCCGCCAGGCGCAGCAGGATCTCCACCGCCTTCTTCCACTGCTTGGTTTCGGTGAGAAGCTCCAGCACGTCGGCCAGCAAACCTCGCGCGTCGGTCTTGACTTCAAGCGCCTCAAGATACGCGGCGATGGCCTTCTGCGGGTTCTTCACTTTCTCCTTGTAGACCTCGATGATCTGCTCGTGCAGGTGGAGCTTCTCTTCCTCGCTCTCGACATGCGCAAGCAAAGCCCGCTTCTGGCGAATCACCGCCTCCCAGTCTCCCGCCGCGGCGTGAATCTCGGTCAACGCCTCCAGCGTCGGTCGGTGGCCGGGATCGATCTCCAGCGCCTTCTCGAACATGTTGATGGACTTGGCCCGGTCGCCAATCTTCATCTTGATGTGCCCGATGCGATGGAAGATCTCCACGATCTGCGCTTCGCTCTGTGACTCGCGGTGGTGCACCAGGATCGTCTGATAGAGCTTGAACGCCTCGTCCCACTGCTGGCGGCGGTAGAGCAGATTGGCCCGGTCCACCAGGGTGGGCAGGTGGGTTGCGTCCAGCTCGTAGGCAGAGCGGTAGTACTTGAGCGCTTTCTCCTCGTCGCCCAGTCGCTCCGCCGCCTTGGCCAGGCGGTAGCACAGGATGTTGAGCTCGCGGTGAGCCCGACGATCCGCCTTGCGCGTGAGCATCTCCAATATGGGAACCAGAGGCGCCCATTCACCCTGGCGATAGTAGATGTCGGCCAACGGGGTCGCCGCCTCGACGTGTTCCGGATCGAGTTCGAGGGTGCGCGCGTAGAGTTCCTTGGCCTTGGCCTCGTCGCCCAATTCCGTCTGGTGGAGCTTGCCGGCTTCGTACAGGAGGCGGGTACGCTCCAACACGTTGGGCGTGTGGGCCTCGGCCCGCACCATGAACTGGGCTGCCTTGAATGAGTCGCCGCGCCGCTTGTAGATGTTGAGCAGCGACAACATGCTCGGCACGTGCGTCGGGTCGATGGCCAGGGCATCGCTGAGGCGCTCCTCGGCGATGTCCGACATCTGCATCTGCTCGTCGAGTATCTTGCCCAGGCGGTAGCTGAGGTCGACCTTCTCTGCCGGCGACGCTTGGCCCACCAGACGCTGCATGATATCTACCGCCCGCTCCCACTGCTCCGTCTCCTCGTAGAGTCGCGCCAGGCCCCGCAAGGCGTCGGCGTGGTCGGGGTCCACGCTGAGGATCTCGTTGAAGGCCTCGATGGCGCTGTCTGGATCGCGCAGCCCCTCCTCGTACACCCGTCCCATGTCCAGGTAGATCGCGATCTTGACCGCCACGTCGGTCTCCACCTGAATGTGCTTGCGGAAGGTGTCGACCAGGGCATCCCACTTGCGTTCACCGCGATAAAGACGCTCCAGATCCTGGCAGGCCTTGAGGTTGTGCGGCTCAATCGTGAGCGCCTGCTGCAGGCTGTCGATCGCGCTGTCGATTTTGCCCGGCAGTTGCTCGCACACCTGCGCCATACGCACCAGCAGCGTCACCCGGTCGGCCTCGGACGCCGTGACTTGGAGCTGGTGCTCCAAGACCTCGAGGTACGCGTCCATCCGGCCGGCCTTCTCGTACAACTGCTCCAGCGCTTTGAGCGCGGGCAGGTTCTGCGGATCGACGGTCAGCACCTCCTTGTAGGCCTGCACCGCCCGATCGTTGTCGCCCAGGCGAGTCTCCCACAGCTCGCCTACTTGTAGTCGTAGCTTCACCGCCAACTCGCCGTCGCTGACCACCTGCGACTTTCGCGCCAGCACGTCGGCCAGTCGCTCCCAGGCCTGGGTGCGCCGGTGCAACCGTTCCAAGGCCTCGATGGCCTTCAAGCAGTGCTCGTCAGCTTGCAGGGCTTGGTCGTAGGCCACGGTGGCCTGACCCGCATCGCCGAGGTGGGTTTCGAAGGCCTCGGCCAAGGCCAGCAGAACCTCGACCCGCTCCACCGGATCCGACTCGATCTCGGCATGCTTGGACAGAATGCCGACCAGATCCTTCCACCGGGATTCCTTGCGATAGAAGTCGGCCAGCGCCGCCATGGCGCCTGCGTGGTTGGGCTGTCGCGACAGAGCCTCTTTGGCCGAGGTGATGGCGTATTCGGTGTGGTGCAGGGCCGAGTCGTACCAACGCCCAATCTTGACCCATAGGTCAGCCGCCTGCTTCGCGTCCTCCATGCCCTGAGCGGCCTGCGTGTATTCGGACAGGAGATCCGACCACTTGTTGGTGACATTGGCCAAACGTTCCAGCTCCCGCGCAACGGTGTTGCTCGAGTAGTCCTCTCGGAACGCGGCCTGCAGCATGACAAAGGCGGAGTCCCGATCGCCGACGTGCTCCTCGTAGGTACGCGCGATCTCACAGAACAGTTTGATCTTCTCCTCCGCCTCACCCGTGTACTCCACCCGGGCCAACAGCAGTTCCACCAACTCGGGCCACAGCTTGCGCTGACGGTACACCTCCTCCAACGCAGCCGAGGCGGCTGCGTGCGAGGGGTCCATCTTCAAGACACGCTCGTAGGCTTCCGCCGCCGCACCGCCATCGCCGATCTTCTCGGACCAGACGGACGCGATTTGCATGAGCACGTCCACCTTGTCACCCACCGACGCGAGCGCAGCCACCCGACGCTCCAACACGTCCACACACTCCTCCCAGCGCCCCTCCTGGGTGAACAGCGTCTCCAGCGCCGTCAAAGCGCGGGCATCAGCCGGATCGATCTGCAAGACATGGCGCCACGCCTCGATGGCCGCGTCGATGCGCACCAGGGTGCTGCCCTCCAGCTCGCCCAGTTCCGCGTAGCAATCCCTCAGGGTGGCCGCCGGGAAGGTCTCGCTGCCCACGGCGATCAGCTTGCGCAAAGTTTCCGAGAGCTCTTCCCAGGCCGCCGCGCTCCGGTAGTTGGCCGCGATGGCCTGCAAGGCCTCGACGTCTCCGGGATTGATCTCGATGACCTTCGTCCAGCACTCGAGGGCGTTTCTCTCGCGACTGAGCTTCTCACCCCACACGCGGCCCAGGCGCTTGTACGCCGGGATGCGCGCTTCGGGGTCTTCGGTCGCCCGAATCTGGCTGTCCAGGACTTCGGTCAGCTCGCGCCATTCTTCGGCCTGCTCGTGCAGGTCGGCCAGGGCGGAGAGCGCCACGGGGTCGGCGCCGCGCAGGTCGAGTACCCGCCGCCACAGCTCGATGGCATGCTCACGCTGGTCGAGTACGTCAGACGCGATTCTGGCCATGCGCGCGTAGCAGTCGGAGAGCGCTTCGTCGCCCGGGGCGATGTCGAGCATCTTCTCGTAGATCTGGTACAGGTCTTCCCACTGCTCGGCGCGGAAGTAGATGCGCTCCAGGGCCTCCAGGGCTTCGGGCGAGCGCGATTCCTGTTCGAGTACCGCCAGATAGCTGTTCACCGCTCCCGGCGCGTCGTCTATGACGTCGGCTAGGATCTTGCCCAGGCGGAGGTGCAGCGCGACCAGATCCCTCGACCCGTCGGTGATGGCGATACGCCGGCGCAGGACCTCTGCCAGTTTCTCGTAGTCGCCCTGCTTGTCGTAGACCCGATCGAGGAAGGCCAGGGCTTCGCCGTCATTCGGGTCGAGCGCCAGCACCTGCGCGAGCACGTCCTCCACCCGCACCAGATCGGCAAGCTCGGCGTCGAAAACCGTGGCCAAGCGGAAGAGAACATCGCGGCGCACGCGGCGATCACTGGCCCTGGTCGCCGCGTCCGCCATGCTGGCGACGTAGGTTTCCCACTGGTGGGTGGTGCGGGCCAAGCGCAGCAACTCATCCAGTCCCTGTTCGGAGGCCGGTTCCTCCACCACAGCCCTTGACCACCACTCGAGCGCCGCGACCTGGTCCATGAGCTTGACTTCGGAAATCTCCGCCAGCCGCCGCAGCAGCCGCTGCCTCTCCTCAAGGTCGGACTCGACGCCCAACTCGACCTGATAGACCCGAACCAGCTTTTCCCACTCCTCGCCCACGCGATAGAGCGGCTCGAGAACCTGTGCGATTTCACGTTGCATCGCCCCGCTGGCCAGCAGCCGCTCCAGCGTGGCACGCGTCTCGGCGTGCTTGGGATCGATGTTGAGGATGTCCTGGTACGCCTCGACCGCTTTGGGCATGTCCCCCAGCGCCACCTCCAGGATCTGAGCCAGCCGGAAGGTGAACTCGATGATCTGAGCGTCGGTGTCCGACAGACGGATCTCGCCACGGACGATGTCCGCTAGCTCGGTCCAGCGCTCGGTCCTGGTGTAGAGGCGGTCGAGCGCCTCGAGGCCGTCCTTGCGATCAGGCTCGGCTTCGGCGACTCGCCGATACGTCACGATGGCCTTGTCGAGGTCGTGGGTTTCCTCCTCGTAGATGCGGGCCAAGCGCAGCAGCATCTCGGTCTGCAGGCGACTGTCCAGGATGCGGTCAATCTCAGCGGCGTACACCGCCGCCAGATCGGCCCAGCGGCCACTCGACTCGGCCAGGCGGTCGATGTGGGCGATCACGTCCTGGTTCGACGGATCCACCCGCAAAGCGCGACAGTAGGCATCAAACGCCGCATCAAAATCGTTCAGACGACGCTCGTGAATCTTCGCCAACAGGTCGAGCAACTCGACCTTGCGCACCGGATCCTGGGTGTAGGCGACCATGACCTCGTGGACGGCTGCCACCTTGGGCCAGTCGCCGGCGCCCTCGTACACGGGCTGCAACACCTCGGCTGCCGCGATGGACTCCTCCCCTCGCTGCATCATCCCTTCAAGAGCCCTCAGGGTCGGCTCGTGGTTCGGGTCCATGCCGAGCACGCGCTGGTAGGCCTCCGTGGCCCGGCTCGCATCCTTGAGCTTGTCCGACCACAGCTCGCCGATGCGGTAGCGCAAAGAAACCACTTCAGCGGAGGACGAGGACAGCTCGGTCTGCCGCTCGAGCACGTTGAGCAGGTCGTACCAACGCTCGGTCTGCAGGTACAGGCGATCCAGGGCCTGCAGGGCATCCAGGTCATCCGGATCCATGTCGAGAATCGAGCTGTAGGTTTCGATGGCGCGGGCTGCGTCGAGAAGCTCGCGGTCGTACACCTGACCCAGCACGAAGAGACGTTCCTTCTTCCGTGCCGGGTCGGTGGCCAACTCGGCCTGGCGGGCGTACACGTCTTTCAAGTCATTCCAACGGGACAAGCGCAGGAACAGCCGTACCAGGCTGTCCAAAGCCGCTTCGTTGGTGTCATCGAGAGCCAGGACCTGCCGGTAGACTTCGATGGCTTGCTCGGAGTCGTCGAGGACCTCCTCCCAGATCTTGGCCGCGCGCGAGCCCAGCTCCTTCTTGTCAGCCAGCGCATCGACCATGTCCATCTTCCGCTGCAACAGCAACACCAGCTGACCGTAGTCAGCCGTGCGGATGTAGATGGCCTCCAGTGCGTCGGCCGCTTCCAGGTCGCGCGGTCCCACGGCCAGCGCCTGCTTGTAGGCCTCTGCCGCAATCTCGGAGTTGCCGAGCTCGCTCTCGGCCAGCTTGGCGACGGCGTGATAGACGGCGCCCTTCAACTCGTCCGATTGCAACTTTTCGGCGGCGGCTCGATAGCGGACCACCAGGTCGTCACAGCGGCCGAGCGCTTTGGCCAAGCGTTCCAGGCGTCGGGTCGTCTCGGGATCGAGGGGATCCTCGGCCAGCGAGCGCCCCAGAGCCTCGTAGGCCCGCGCCGGATCGTCCAAGCCATCCTCGCAGGCAGTGGCGATCTCGTGCAGAAGGTCGATCTTGCGGCGTACGTCCAGGGCGTGGCGCGCCTGGATCTCCAGAACACGCACCAGGTTGCCAAAATCGCTCCGCGCCCGGTACACCGGATCCAGTATCTCTGCCAGAACCAGGTCGTGGTCCGGGTGGTCGAGCAGGCCCTCCAGCGCGGCGACGGTTTCTTCGTGGCCAGGCGCCAGGTCGAGCAGTCGTCGATACGTCTCCACCGCGGCCGTGATGTCGTGCAGCTTCTGCTCCCGCAGGTGCCCGAGACGGGAGAGCAGGCGCACCTGCTCGTCGTCGGTGCTCGCCAGTTCGAGCTGTCGTTGCAGGTTGTCCGCCAGATCGAGGTCCAATCCCTTCTGCACGAAGAGACGATCGAGGGCGCGCAGGGCAGTCAGGCTGCCCGAGTTGTCACCCAGCGCCTCCTTCCACGCCGCGATGGCCTCGTCGGGATTTCCAATCGCCTCTTCCCATATGGCGGCGATGCGGGCGTGAATCTGCTCGCGCTCCTCGCTGGAACGGACCAACTCCGCCTTCTTCTTCAGGGTATCGACCAGGTCGGACCAGCGCTCGGTCCGGGTGTACAATCGCTCCAGGGCCTCGAGAGCCGAGGCATCTTCCGGCTCGATCTCCTGTGCCAGGCGGAAGTACTCGACTGCCTTGTCCGATTGGTCGAGTTTCTCGTCGTACGCCACCGCGATGACCAACAGAATCTCGCGCTCCAACCCGGACGCGAGCTTGCGACTTCCCTGGGCCTCGCTGTAAAGGGCCACCAACTCCCGCCACTTCCCCATACGATCCGCCAGCGCCTCCAAGGCTGCACGCGCCTCGGCTGAGTCCGGACTGACGCTGAACGCCTCGGCATAGGCTTGATAGGCCTGTTCGGCGCGGCCAGCCTCTCCTTCCAGGGCGCCGATGCGCAAGAGCAGGGCCACCCGGGCACCGGCATCCGTCTCGCGTGCCAGCTTGATGCGCTGAACCTGCAGCAAACGCTTGACCTCGTGTCCGGCCTCGTAGATGGTCTCGAGCGCCGCCACCGCGCTCATCTGGTGCTGACTGTCCTCGAGATAGACCTCGAGAGCCGCTCGCGTCCCCGGATGGGTCGGGTCCAGCGCCAAGGCCTCCTGATACGCCTGCACGGCAACGCCCGGACTCCTGAGATACTTCTCGGAGACCTCACCCAGTCGGAACTTCAGCTCGGCCGCGCTGGGGTCGTCATTGGGCAACTTGAGCTGGCGTGCGATGATCTTGGCCAGGTCCTTCCAGCGCTCGGTGGCCCGATACAAGCGGTCCAGTGCCCGCAGCGCCTGCACGTCCTCCTTGGACGTCTTCAGGATGTCCTTGTAGAGATCGATCGCCTTGTCCGCGTCGTGCACCTGTTCTTCGTACAGAGCGGCGAGCTGCAGGCGAACCTCTCGCTTCTCATCCTCCGAGCCGGCCAGAGCGAGCTTCTTGTCGTAGATGGCCAACAACTGGTCGTGCTGGTCGGTTGCAATATAGAGGCGCTCGAGAGCCAGCACGGCCTGCTCGTCGCTTTCCGCTATCTCCAAGATCTCTCGGTTGCGAGCTATGGCCGCTTCGGTGTTGGCCAGCTCCTTCTCGTAGGCCCGCGCCACCGTGGCCAACAGGGGAAGAGCATCTTGCCCCTTCAGGCTTGGCAGAACAGCCTCGTAGGCTTCCACCAACAGAACCCAGTTGCCCGTGTCTCCCGCCATTCGCTCGGCGTATTCGCGCGCCCACTCCTCGCGCGGATTCTCGGACAACGCCTGCAGTGCCACGGTGAGTGCCAGCGCCTTGTCGCCGGAGTCGCCCTCGAGAATCTGGGCGATACGCAGCATGCGCTCCTGGCGCTCGGCTGGGTCGGCTGTGTGCTCGAGCTGCACCTGCAGGACATCGGCCAGCCGCTTGGCGTCCCTGGCCTTCTCGTACATCGGGATCAGGGCCTCGGCCGCGGCCAGGTTGTGGCCATCGAAGGAGAGCGCTCTCTCGAAAGCCTTCTGCGCCTTGTCCGGCTTGTTCAGTCGGTCGCGGTAGAGGACCGCGATCTTGTTCCACAGCCCAACCCGGGCTGCGTCGGTCTCCGTGTCGGCCTGCCGCTCAAGCACCCGCGCGAATTCGTCCCACTTGCCTTGGGCCGAGTAGAACCCCTCGAGCGCATCCCAATCCTTGTTCTGCAGATAGAGCTTGCGAAGCGCATCCTGTGCGCGCCGGTTGTCGGGCTCCGCATCCAGCAGCGTCTTCCACGCGGCCACCGCCAGGTCGAGCTTCTGCAGCTTCTCGGTGTACACCGTGGCCAGCTTGGGCAGGATGACATCGCGTTTGGCCGGGTCGTCGGTCAGGATGGCTTGCTTGTCCAGAACCGCTGCCAGTTCCTCCCACCTCTTCTCACGCTCGTAGAGTTTCTCCAGCTCGACCAGCGCCTCCGGGTCGCTGTCGTTGACCTCGAGGACTTTGCCCCACAACTCGATCGATACCGCCGCCTTCTTCAACTTCTCAGTGGCCAGCTTGGCAACCTCGGCCCAGCGCCTGCCCCGCTCGGCCGGATCGGCCACGCGCGCGATCTCCTGCCGCAGCACCGCCACCAATCGATCCCAGTCGCGCCGCTTCTCGTACATCTGCTTGAGGAAGCTCAGCGCCTCGGCGTTCCCCGGATCAATCTCCAGAATCGCCTCGAATGCCTTGATGGCCTCGGCCTGATTCGAAAACTTCTCCAGGTACAGGTTTGCCACCCGGAGGTGCAGCGCGATCTTCTCCTCTGCCGAGGCGACGATGGCCGCCTTCTTGCGCAACACCGCAATCAACTCGGGCCAGCGCGGGATGACTTCGTACTGGGCAGCCAGCGCGTCCATCACCTCGGTGTTGCTGGGTTGAACGGCCAGGATCCGGTTGTAGGCCTCCACCACCATCACGTCGAGCTTGAGCCGATCACGGTACAGCTCCACCATCTCCAACAGCACAGGCACCTTCGCCTCGGGAGCGGGCCAGGTTGCCTTCTCGACCGCCTCCTTGAGAACCTCGACGCAGGCCTTCCAGCGTTCCGCCCGCCGATAGACGCGGGCCAACTCGCGTCTGGGCTCCCAGGCCGACGGAGCGGCAGCCACGATCTTCTTCCACGCATCGATGCCCTTCTCCACCGACAGACGTTCGGTCTCCAGCGCCGCCGCCGCCTGGCCCTGGAGCTCTGCTGGAAAGTCCTCAAGCACAGCGTTCGAGGTTGGTTCCTTGCCCACTTGGTCCTCCGGGATGAATAAGGCA
>Ga0302322_100004336_pt1 | contig 12297 bp, 8 predicted proteins | sample Fen_T0_2_FD_203757 | JGI IMG/M metagenome (GOLD analysis project Ga0302322, IMG submission 203757) | Peat permafrost microbial communities from Stordalen Mire near Abisko, Sweden - Fen_T0_2 | ecosystem: Environmental > Terrestrial > Soil > Wetlands > Permafrost | place: Sweden: Abisko...
TGTGGCCGGCGCAGGTAGTCTACCGCTCGCCGTGCAGGAACGCCGCCGACGGGGCAGGATGGAGAGGCATGCAGCGGAGGGACGACATCGAGCGGGCGCTCGACCGCGGATTCGCGGTCATCTGCTTCGACTGGGACGGGACGGCCGTGGCCGACCGCCAGGCCGACGCCACGGCAGTGCGCAGCCGTGTCGAACGGCTGACCGCCCTCGGCGTCGATATCGCCGTCGTCAGCGGTACCAACGTCAAGAACGTCGACGGGCAGCTGCGCGCCCGACCGGCGGTGGAAGGCCACCTGTTCCTCTTCCTCTCCCGCGGGTCCGAGGTGTACGTCGTGGGTCCCAACGGGCCGCGGCTGCTGGAGCGGCGGCAGGCGACGGCGGTGGAAGACGCGCAGCTCACCGCCGCGGCCGAGGCGCTGCGCGACAAGCTCGTCGCCGACGGTCTCGACATCGCGATCGTCTACGACCGGCTCAACCGGCGGAAGGTCGACCTCATCCCCGAATGGCCCGACCCTCCCAAGGCGCAGATCGCCGAGCTGCAGGAGCGCGTCAACGCGCGCCTCATCAAGGCCGGCGTCAACGGCGTGGGTGCGGCCGTCGAGCTGTCCCGGGGCTTCTGCCGGGAGGCCGGTCTTGCCCATCCCGGCATCACGAGCGACATCAAGCACGTGGAGATCGGCCTCACCGACAAGAGCGACAGCATGCGCTACGTGCTGCGCTCGCTGATCCTCGGCCGCGGCCATCGCCCGCAGGACATGGTCGTGCTGGGCGACGAGTTCGGCCCCATCGGCGAGAGCGAGGGCAGCGACTACCTGACGCTGATCCCGGAGTTGCGCCGCTCCGTCTTCGTCAGCGTGGGCGTGGAGCCCAACGGAGTGCCGCCGCGGGTCCTGCACGCGGGCGGCGGCCCCGCGGAGTTCCTCTCCATCTTGCACGACCAGCTGGCCCGTCGTGAGATCGTCGCCCAGCGCGACTTCCCCGAGCCCATTTCGGACGCCGCCTGGCGCTTTGAAGTCAAGGGCTTTGACCCCTTCCGCGAACGCGAAGTGGAGACCTGGCTCACGGTCGCCAACGGCGAGACCGGCACCCGCGGAGCCCTGGAAGAGGGATCCCGCGTGAGCACGCCGGCTACCTTCGTCGCCGGCGTCTTCGGTGACGGTACCGGCGAGCCCGCCTTTCGCCAGCCGGTGCCGGCGCCCGACTGGACCGGCTTGCGCCTCAAGGTCGAGGGTACGCCGGTCACTCTGGCCAACGGCGAGATCGTCGAGCACGAGCGGGTGCTCGACATGAGGCACGGCGTCGTCTACCGCATCTGGCGACAGCAGCTCGGCAGCGGACAGACGGTGCGTATCCGCACGGCGCGCTTCGCCTCGCTCGCCGACCGCCAGCTGCTGGCGGTGCGCGCCGAGGCCACGCCCGAGAACTTCGCCGGCCGCGTCGTCTGGGAGGGGGCCGTCGGCGTCACGTACGCCGGCGGCGCGACCAAAGAGACCGTGTTCGAGGCGCTCGAGGAGCCGGGCTTCATCGCCCGCACCAGGGGCCGCAACGGGGGCGGTCACGTGCTCGCCGTGACCACGCGCCCGGCGCCCGGCTCGCCCGTCGTGCGTCACGTGGAGCAGGCGCGCGACATCATCGGCGGGCGCCTCGAAGCCGGCGACCCGGCGACTGTCGACCGCATGGCCGCCATCGTCTCGGCGCGCACCCGTGTGCCCTCCGCCGAGTCGGCGCGCCGCGGACTGGCGCGGGCGGAGCAGCTCGGCTTCGATGAGCTCCTCCGCCGTCACCGCGCGGCGTGGGACGAGCGCTGGCGCGACGCCGACCTGGTGGTGGACGGCGACGCCGACGATCAGAAAGCTCTGCGCTTCAGCATCTACCACATGATCAGCACCGCCCACCCGACCAAGGACACGGTATCCGTCGGCGCCCGCGGCCTCGGTGGCATGAGTTACTTCCTGCACGTCTTCTGGGACACGGAGATCTTCGTGTTGCCCTTCTTCATCTACACACACCCGCAGACGGCGCGCACGCTGCTGACCTATCGCTACCGCAACCTCGCCGGGGCTCGTGAGAAGGCGCGTCACATGGGCCACCGCGGAGCGCTGTACCCGTGGGAGTCCGCCGACAAGGGCATCGAGACCACGCCGCCCTACGGTGTCGGGCCGGCCGGCGAGATGGTACCCATCCTCAGCGGTCTCATGGAGCACCACATCTCGGCCGACGTCGCCTGGGGCGTGTGGGAATACTGGAAGGCCACCGGGGACGATGCCTTCATGGCCGGCATGGGCGTCGAGATGATGCTCGAGACGGCGCGTTTCTGGGTCTCGCGTTCTTCGCTAGGCGACGACGGGCGCTACCATATCCGCCTCGTCGTCGGTCCCGACGAATACCACGAGGGCGTAGACGACAACGCCTACACCAACGTGCTCGCGCGCTGGAACGTCCAGCGTGCTTCGGAGGCTCTCCTGTGGCTCGAGACGGTCGACTCCGGCTATGCCGAGGAGCTGCGGCATCGGCTTGGGCTGACCACGCCAGAGCTGTTCGACTGGCGCAAGATCGTCGATGGCCTGGTGGACGGGTTTGACCCGGAGACGCTGCTCTACGAGCAGTTCGCCGGGTTCTACGGCATGGAAGACATCCCTCTGGAGAAGCTACGTCCGCGGCCGATGGCCGCCGACCTCATGTTGGGACGCGAGGTCACTCTGCAGGCCAAAGTGGTCAAGCAGGCCGACGTGGTGATGCTCACGCACATCCTTTCGGACGAGATCGGCGACGCGGTGGCGACGGCCAACTACGACTACTACGAGCCCATCACCTGCCACGGCAGCTCGCTGAGCCCCGGCATCCACGCCGCCGTGGCGGCGCGCCTGGGCCGGGTGGACGACGCTGTGGAGGACTTCAAGATGGCCGCCGCCATCGACCTCGCGGACAACATGGGCAACGCCGCCGCGGGTCTGCACATGGCCACCATGGGCGGCCTTTGGCAGGCGGCGGTGATGGGGTTCGCCGGCATACAGCGCCGCGACGAGGCTCTGCTCCTGGACCCGCACCTGCCGCCCGGCTGGAAGAGAGTCCGCGTGCCGCTGTGCTTTCGCGGCGCCCGGCTGGAGTTCGACCTCCGGCGCCGGAAGGCCGGAGTGGAGGTGGGTATAACCATAGAGCGCGCCGCGGTGCGCTTCGTGCTGGACGGGGTGGAGCGCGAGTTGCGTCCCGGCCGGCACCGTCTGCGGCGCGCCGACGGCCAAGCCTGGCAGGAGGTCTCCCGATGACGCTGCTGATCGCCGTGAGCGACGCCCGCGCCGACCGCGAGCTGGTGGCCGCGGCGCGGAGTCTGGCCAAGGCCGCCGGGTGGGACGCACGTGCTCTGCACGTGCGCGAACCCGGCGTCCCCGAGCCCGGCAGCGCCGAGTTCGAGGGGCTCGAGTTCACGTCTATCGACGGCGACCCGGTGGCGGCCATCACCAGCCTGGCCGCCGGCGAGGCCGTCGATGCGCTCGCCTTCGGCCTGCGCTGCTCCGCCGGGCCGGCGTGTGCACCGGGCATGGGGCACATCGCCGAGGCGCTGCTCGACGGCGCCGTGGCGCCGGTGCTGCTGGTGAGGCCGGGCATGCGCCCGCTCACTGCCCTGCGGCGCATCATCGTCCCCCTCGAGGGCAGTCCGTCGACCTCGGCCGCCATGACGGCCGCCGACGACGCGCTGTGCGCCCGCGGCCGCGAGATCGTGATGCTGCATGTGGCCACCGGCGAGACGCCGACCGAGACCGGCAGTCTGCCGGCGCCGCGCATCGTGGACCAGGAGCACTACGAGTGGTCCGCCTGGCAGGAGGAGTTTACGATGCGCTTCTCGCAGTGCCCGGAGGGCGGTCGGCACCGCGTCGCGGTGCGCGTCGGCGATCCCGCCAGGATCATCGCCGAGGAGGCGCGGTCCGGCGACGCCGAGCTGATCGTCCTCTCGTGGAGCGGCAGCTTTGAGAGTGGTCACGGCGCCGTTGTAAGAGAGCTTCTCGGTACGGCGCCCTGCCCGCTGCTGATCGTGCCGGCGGGCTGACGCTGCGCCTGCGCACTGCTTGGGCGTGGTGCCGGGTGGGACTGCGCCCGCCCGGCCGTCTCACACGAGGATGTCCTTGCGCCGGAACACGTACCAGGCGGCAACCAGAAGGGCCACCGTGTAGATGGCGAACACAAGGACGCCCTTGAGGATCGGACTCCATTCGACCGGCTGGCTGAACAGACTCTGCCAGGCGTCGACGCGGCTGGTGAACAAGTAGGGCTTGAGGAAGTCGAAGTAGCTGAAGGCGCCGAGGATGTTCATCACGATCACGACGACCAGCGCGCCGATGGCCGCCGTCAGGCTCGAGTTGGTGAAGGTCGCGAACAGCAGCGCCAGAGAGAGGACACAGATGACTCCGGCCAGCACGTACAGGTAGGAGAGCGCGGTCAGCCACAGACCGTGGCCCACGCTCACGGTCTGGCCGGAGAGCAGCGTCGGGGCGTGCAGGCCGAAGGCGAGGCCGCCCGCCGCGAAGGCGCCGGCGGCCACGATCGCCAAGCCGATGGCCACGTAGATCACGGCCACACCCCACTTCGACACGATCACGCCGCCTCGGCTGATCGCGTGCATGAGCCAGGTCTTGATGGTCCCGGTCTCGGCTTCTCCGGCGAGCTGGTAGCTACCGACCATCGAGGCGAGCAGGGGCAGCAGGAAGCCGGACAGCAGCGTGATCGCCGCCACCGGCATCAGCAGGCCGTCCTTGGACGCCAGGGAGATCAGGCCGCCGGGGCCGCTATCGTGATGGGGGTTGTGGCGGTTGAGGTAGAAGGCGAGCGTCATGAGCAGCGGCACGGCCAGCAGCCCGATCCAGCCGACGTAGCTGCGCCGCTGCGCGAAGAGCTTGGTGATCTCAAGACGGAGGAGCTTCATCGGGACTCACCTTCCTTGGGAGCGCGCGCTCGATCGGCATCGACGTCGGAGCTCTGGGTAAGGCCGAGGAAGTAGTCTTCCAGCCCCTGCTCGTGCGCGGGGATCACGGCGTCGACGCCGATCCCGGCCGTCACCAGTTGCCTGACGAGCTCGCGCACGCTGTCGTCGCTCGCCTCGACTACCAGGTACTCTTCGTCGACGCGCACCTGCTGCGCCCCGAGCAGCGCCGCGATGACCTCGCATGCCCGGCCCTGGTCCGAGGTCAGCACCTTGACTGCCGCGTGCGTCGGGCGCAGCTCGCTGACGGGGCCCTCCACCACGACGCGCCCCTTATCGATGATGGCGGCGCGGTTGCAGACCTGCTCGACCTCGTTGAGGAGGTGCGAGGAGAGGAACACGGTCGTGCCGCCGGCGCCGAGCTCGCGCACGAGCTCGCGCACGTCCTTCATGCCCTGCGGGTCGAGGCCGCTGGTGGGCTCGTCGAGGATCACCAGCTCGGGATTGTTGATCAGCGCGTTGGCGATGCCGAGGCGCTGCTTCATGCCGTGCGAGTAGTCGCCGACCTTTGAGTCGGCGCGCTCGCGCAGGCCGACGATGTCGAGGACCTCATCGATGCGCGCCTCCTCGATCCTGGCGTTCAGGCTACCCATGAGTCGCAGGTTGCGGCGGGCGCTCATGTTGCCGTAGAAGGCGGGCACCTCGACGAAGCCGCCGATGTGCCGCAGAGCCTGCTCCTTGTCACGGGGCACTTGATGGTCGAGCACGTCGGCGTAGCCGCTGGTCGGGTAGATGAGGCCGACGATCATGCGGATCGTCGTGGTCTTGCCGGCGCCGTTGGGCCCGAGGAAGCCAAAGATGTCGCCACGGCGGACCGAGAGGCTCAGGTGATCGACGGCGAGTGTGCTACCGAAGCTCTTGGTGAGCTCGTGGGTGGCCAGCACGACCGGCGGTCCGTCGGCGGCCGCCGATGGTGGCTGTTCGCCGCTCAGTGCGGCTGGGGTGTCCATGTACGGAAGTCCTCCTGGCAGTGATCGGGAGCGCGACGCAGAGCATGTGCCTGGCTTGGCCGGAAGATCAGCCGGCGTCGATGATACACGCCGTTCCTGAGAGAAGCCTGAGGAGACCCCGCACGCTCCGGGGCGACGGGATGCGGCTCAACGGCATGCGTTGGTCCGGCCCTGGTTAGGACCTGCCGGCGGAGTCGACTACGCTTCTCCGCATGCAGAGCATCGTCAACGACGTCGTCAACTGGTGCACCCATGTGATCGCCGTGTTCGGTCTGCCGGGGGTCTTCGTGCTCATGCTGCTCGAGAGCGCCTGCATCCCCATCCCGGCCGAGGCGACGATGATGTTCGCCGGGTTCGCCGTGAGCCAGGGCAAGATGAGCCTGGCGGCGGCGATCGCCGTGGGCGTCGCCGGCAACGTCGTGGGCGCCTGGCTCGCCTACTACGTCGGCCTCTACGGGGGCCGCCCCTTCATCGACCGCTACGGCAAGTACGTGCTGCTCCGGCACGAGCACATCGATCTCACGGAACGCTGGTTCGCGAAGTATGGCGCCATCGCCGTGTTCTTCTGCCGCGTGATCCCAGGCGTGCGCGGCTTCGTCTCGCTCCCCGCCGGCGTCGCCCGGATGCCGATGTGGAAGTTCACGCTCTACACCGCTCTCGGCTGCGTGCCCTTCGTCGCCTTCCTCACCTGGCTGGGCGTCAAGGTCGGCGCCAACTGGCAGCGGCTCGAGCAGAACTTCAAGTGGATCAACTACGCGGTGATCGTCGCGGTCGTCGCTTTCGTCGTCTGGGCCATCATGCGTCGCCGGCGGCAGCGCGCGGCCTGAGCCGAGCGGCTCGGGTCTTCGGACTCACGCACGCCGGTCGGCTTGGCCCGTGTCACCCGCGCCACCGCGGTTAGTTGCCGGTTGGGCAACCCCCGCCTTGCCGCCCGCCCCGTAGGCCCTTGATACTGCGAGGAGCACCGGCCTATCAGGCGCTGCCCATCGGCCCCAGGGATATCCCATAGCGGACCATCTGGTGGTTGCAGCGCGGCGTCACGGATCGGAGGACAACCGTGCCCGCAAGGAAACGCTTCAAGACAGCCTGGGTCTTCGCGTTGATCGGGGCGACCGCTTTCTGCCTGGCCCTCGGCGTCACCAAGGCGAGGGCCGATAGCAGCGCTTCGCCGGCGGGCAGCGCATCCCCGGCGAGCGCCGTTTCGCCTTCGCCGGACAACGGCAAGGCCGTCCTGCGCGTCGGCTGGAACCAGGACATCGACAGCCTCAACCCCTTCGTCGGCATCGCGCTTCCCTCCTACACGGTCTACAACCTCAACTACGACTTCCTCGTGCGCTACGACGCCGCCACCCTGAAGCCCATTCCCGGGCTGGCCACGAGCTGGTCGCATTCGTCTGACGGCAAGACCTGGATCTTCAAGCTGCGCCGGGGCGTCAAATGGCAGGACGGTGAGCCGTTCACCGCGGCCGATGTGGTCTTTACCTACGACTACATCATCAAGAACCAGCTCTCGAACTACACTGGCTACACCCAGGGCATCACCAGGGTGATCGCGCTCGACGACTTCACGGTCAAGTTCACCTGCGCCAAGCCCAAGGCGACCATGCTGCAGATGTGGGTGCCGATCGTCCCCGAGCACATCTGGTCGAGGGTCTCACCCAAAGACGGTACTGCCAAGTTCCAGAACCTGCCCCCCGTCATCGGTACCGGCGCCTTCCAGGTCGTCAAGTGGAAGCGCGGCTCGTTCGTGCTCATGAAGGCCAACCCGAACTTCTGGGGCGGCAGGCCCAAGGTCGACGAGGTCCTCTTCCAAGTCTATACGAACGGCGACACCATGGCCTCGGACCTTGGCGCCGGGCTCATCCAGTATGCCTCGGTCACCTCGGCCGCGTTCCGTTCGCTGAAGCAGGACCCCAGCAAGACGGCCGCCCTGGCCACGAGCCCCTCCTTCGATGAGGTCGGCTTCAACTGCTACAGCGGTCCCTCCGACGGCCACCCGGCGCTGCGCGACCCCGCCTTCCGGCGCGCCCTGGCCTGGGCGATCGATACCAAGACGATCGCCGCGATCGCCTACAACGGGGCGGCCATCCCGGCGACCGGCATCCTCCCCAGCGGCTACTACCCCAAGGATCTCGACTACCACTGGCAACCGACGGCTGAGCAGGCGTATGGCTACGACCCGGCCAAGGCCAACGAGTTGCTCGACGAGGCCGGCTACAAAGACACCAACGGCGACGGCATCCGCGACTACAAGGGCAAGCCGATCAAGCTGCGCCTCTGGGCCGAGAACGAGAAGCCCGAATACGGCATGGCCGGCAAGTTGGTCACCGGCTACCTGCGCAAGGTCGGGCTGCAGATCACCTACCAGTCGATGGACTACGGAGCCATGAACGACGGCATCTACGCGACCAAGAACGGTGTGCTGCGTCCCGACTACGACATGTTCATCTGGGGATGGAGCGGCGACTTCGACCCCGGTTTTCTGCTCTCGGTGCTCACTACCGCCCAGATCAACGGCTTGAGCGACTCGGACTGGTCGAACGCCGAGTACGACCGTCTCTACAACGAGCAGGACACGACCCTCGACCCCGCCAAGCGCCTCGAACTCGTGCACCAGATGCAGGCGCTCATCTACCAGGAGTGTCCCTACATCCCAATGGTCTACGTACAGGACCGCGAGGTCCACGACAGTGAGCATTGGACCGGCTGGGTGCGGATGCCCGCCGGGACCGGCAGCGTCGACAACCGCTGGACCTACCTCAACGTGCGGCCCAAGACGGCGGCCGTGGCATCGAAGGGCGCCTCTGTGGGAGTCCTCGTGGCGGTGGTCGCGGTCGTCGTTGCGCTCGCGCTTGTCGGGTTCTGGCTTGTGCGCCGCCGGTCGGCGAAGCTCGAAGTCGACTGAACGAGTGCCTCGATGAGTCTGGCATTCATGGAGATCGAGGTCTCTGGCGGTCACCGCGCGTCGGGCGAGCAGATCGGCGAAGCCGCGCGCGAGCTCATCCGCGAGAGCATCGCCTACTACGAGGAACATCATGAGACGATGGCCGGGATCAGCTTCCGCGATGCGGAGGAGGCAGTGTCGCCGTACCTGGAGCTGGCGCGGATCTGGCTACCGCAGACCGTCGAGGAGCTGGAGGGAATGGCTGCGGGCTCCGGCGTCCCGCTCACGAGGCTCCTCGTGCCGAACTGCGGCGAGGAGCTCACCTGCAGTGACGAAGACGCTCTGAGGGGTGGGGACTGCTCGGCGGAGACGGGTCACTGTACGTCCTTCGCGATCGTCGCCGACGGGCGGCTGCTCGCCGGTCACAACGAGGACTGGTACAGCGGCGACACGGGGCGCAACGTCCTGCTGAAGATGATCCTGCGCGACGGCACGCGCATCGTCGCCATCACGCCTGCCTGCCTGCTCGCTTCGACCGGCATCAACTCGCACGGCGTCGCCACGAGCGCCAACACCGTGTTCAGCACCGACACGCGCCTCGGCGTGCCCAATAACTTCATGCGGCGCTGGATGCTCGAATCGCACTCTCTCGAGATGGCTCGCTCGCGCGCCTGCCTGCCGGCACGCGCCCGCGGCGCCAACCACCTGCTCGCCGACTCGCTGGGCCGCATCTGGGACGTAGAGACGTCGGCTACGGCCGACGCGACTCTGGAGTTCGACTCGTGCGCCGTCCACACGAATCACTATCTGCACGAGGCAATGCTGCCGTATCAGATGAGTCTGCCACTTGAGAGCTCGCGCGCCCGGCATGCGCGCGCGAGCGATCTTCTCGAGGCTGGCCTGGCGCGTGGTGACGATCCTCATCGCCTCGCCCTGGACGTGCTCTCCGACCATCACAATGGCGAGCTTTCCATCTGCAGTCACGTCGACGAGACTCTTCCGACCGGGGATCGCCAGTCGACGACCGCGAGCATGCTCTGGGACCTCGAGGCGTTGACGGCCGAGGTGTGCGCGGGGCCTCCTTGCGAGAGCTCGCGCCTGCGAGTCGCATTGACATGAGCGCGACCCGCGGCTTTCGCGCCGCGGGTTGCCCAGGTGGCAACGGCGCTGTTGCTGCCTCTTGGCGCAGGTCTAATAGTGGTGGTCGAGCGCGAACAGGCCGGCGTCCTGCAGCAGCAGCGTCGGCCACAGGGCAAAACACAAGGAGGTAACCGAGTGTCAGTCAGGCAACAACACGGGCGGTATCGCGGGGCGCGTCTCGGTGTGCTGTGTCTGCTGACCCTGGGTCTGACCCTGGGTCTGGCGACACTGCTCGCCGGCTCGAGCATCGCCGCGCCGGGGAGCGCAGGGGCCGCGGGGATGACCGGGGTCGTGACGCCAAACGCCGCCGCGGCCGCGCCGTCCGCAGCCGCGGCGGACACGCCTCAGCAGACTGTCGTCGTGAAGACGACGCATGGTGCCGTGCGGGGGCGCAAAGTGACCGCGGACGGCTATCCGATCTACAACACGTTCTTCGGCATCCCGTATGGGCAGGACACCGGCGGCGCCAACCGCTGGCTGCCGCCGAAGCCCGCCAACTGGACGAAGATCTTCGACGCCAGGGATTTCGGACCCATCGCGCCGCAAAGCGTCATCAACGGCGAGGGCATCGACGATCCCAAACTGATGAACGAGGACTGTCTGCGCCTCAACATCTGGACGCCGAAGGCCGACAACAAGAAGCGCCCCGTGATCGTGTACATCCATGGTGGCGGCTTCACCGAGGGCAACCCTACTGCGCCGTGGTTCTCGGGCAAGCGGTTCGCTCAGGACGGCGTGGTCTACGTCGACATGAGCTATCGCCTCGGCCCTTGGGGATTCATGGATGTCGGCTTCCTGCCGGGCGCTCCCAAGGCCTACAAGGCCAGCGGCAACCTCGGTCTGCTCGATCAGCGCATGGCCCTCAAGTTCGTCCACGACAACATCGCCAGGTTCGGCGGCGATCCCAACAAGGTGACCCTTGCCGGCCAGTCGGCGGGTGGCTGGAGCGACACGATCCACATGGCGCTCCCGGAGAGCAACAAGCTGTTCCAGCGCTGCATCGCCATGAGCGGAGCCATGCAGGTCGGCGACGTCGATTGGGCCAAACAGGTCGCCAAATGGACCATGGAGGCGGCAGGCGTCACGACCTTCGCCGAGGCGCAGGCGCTCACCGTCCAGCAGCTGAACGATGCCCAGGACGCGGTCTACACGCAGTACGATTCGAACTGGTGGTGCATGCTGTACCGGCCCATCATCGACGGTATCACCATCAAGCAGGATCCCAAGACGAGCATCCGCCAGGGGCAAGGCAAGAACATCGCCCTGATGACCGGTACCACGGCCGACGAGATGCAATACTGGCTGCGATGGGCTGACTGGGGCACCTTGTATGGCGACACCGAGGCGACTATCCCGTCCGTCTACGACGATGTCGCCAACGGTGGTGGCCGGTGGGACTACGCGTATGAGCGAATGGTCAAGCATGCCATCGACGCGAGCGGCAAGACTGCGCAGCAGGTCGAGGCCACCTACCTCGCAGGCCATCCGGGCGCCGCGCCGTTCCAGGCTTTCATGGACATGCTCAACGACCTGACCTTCCGCGTGCCGGTGACCCGCCTCGTCCAGAACCGGCTGGCGGCGCCACAACACCGCAACAACAACTACGTGTACCTCTTCAACTGGAAGTCCCAGAAGTACTACAGCAACGGCACGTATCCGAACGATGACCCTCGCGCCTACCAGGCGGGGGCGTACCACGCCGCCGACATCGGCTTCGCCTTCGGCATCCCGGAGGAGTGGTCCTACGGCCCCTGGAAGGAGTTCGCCCCCTACGTCCCGGGTCACATCCTGGAGCAGTACTGGGGCACCTGGTATCCCGAAATGACGTGGCCGAGCCAGCTTGTTCCTCAGATGCACAACACCTGGGTCAGCTTCGTCAAGACGGGCGACCCGAACAACCCGAACATCCCCAAGTGGCCGACATACAAAGTGTCGACCGGTCGCAAGACGCTGGTGTTCGACACCACGCCTAGTATCACGAGCGACTGGCGGGGTAGCGACCGGAAGCTCTGGAATGCCGCGCCGGGTGATCCGCTCTACGACTGCCCGACGAGCATCGCTCTCACGCCCTGAGTGAGTCCTGCCGGCCGACTCCAGAGCCGGCCGGCAGGAGTTCAGCAAGACCAGAAGCAGGGAAGGCCGGAGGGCGGGACCGTAAGACCGGGGTCCGCCCTCCGGCTGCGATCGGTCGGCATCGAGGACGAGCCGGCTGGCGCGGAGATCCGCGTCAGGTCGTGCTCGCAGTCGGGGGGGGGGGGGGGGGGGGGGAGGGGAACGGGGTGTGCCCGGGGGGGGTAGCCCCCCGAGGCCCCCCCCCCCCCCCCCCAGAGGGGGCCGGCCCCCGCCCC
>Ga0302322_100004337_pt1 | contig 12297 bp, 15 predicted proteins | sample Fen_T0_2_FD_203757 | JGI IMG/M metagenome (GOLD analysis project Ga0302322, IMG submission 203757) | Peat permafrost microbial communities from Stordalen Mire near Abisko, Sweden - Fen_T0_2 | ecosystem: Environmental > Terrestrial > Soil > Wetlands > Permafrost | place: Sweden: Abisko...
TTGGCATCATCGCTGGTCAGAAGCCGGTCCTTACCCGGACACGCAAGGCCATCTCCAATTTCAAATTGAAGCCGAACCAGATCGTCGGCGCTTTTGTTACTCTCCGTGGCAACGCCATGTGGGAATTCCTTTACCGCTTGCTCGCGGTTGCACTTCCGACCATCCGCGATTTCCGCGGCGTCCCGCCAAAGCTCGATGGCCAGGGCAACTACACCATCGGCATCTCCGATTTCACCATTTTCCCGGAAATTACCGTTGAAAACGTGAAGAAGACCATGGGCCTCGATATTACGATCGTCACCACTGCCGATACGGACGAAGAAGGCCGCGAGCTCCTTAAGCTCCTCGGCATGCCCTTCCGCCGCACTGAGGCCGCACCGGCCAAAGCCCCGACCGCCGCTTAATTTTAAATAGCTCCTCGCCATGCCGAAAACTTCCGCCATCGAACGCAATAAAAAGCGCATCCGCCTCACCGCAAAGTACAAGGTTGTCCGCGCAGAGTTGAAGGCGATCCTCGCCAACCCGGCCAGCACCGACGAAGAATTCTTCGCCGCCCAGAAAAAACTGGCCAAGCTTCCGCGCAATTCTTCCGCCGTCCGCATTCGCAACCGCTGCGCTCTTTCTGGCCGTCCGCGTGGCTACAAGCGCAAGTACGGTGTCTCCCGCCTCACCTTCCGTGAGCTCGCCCTCGCCGGCAAAATCCCCGGTGTAACCAAATCTTCCTGGTAAACTCTTTCGCCTCCGGGAGTCGGATATGACCCGGCAGCAATATCAAATAAACATCCACCATGACCGATCCAGTCAGTGATTTTCTCACCCGCCTTCGCAATGCGTCGAAGGCCGGACTCACCGAATGCGTTTCCCCGCATTCCATCCTCAAGGAAAGCCTTGCTGGCATCCTTAAAGCCGAAGGCTACGTTGTTGACCTTGCCAACGGAACCGACGAACGGGGCCACAAAACGCTCGTCGTGAAAATGAAGTACGTCGATAACGCACCCGCGATCACGAACCTCTCCCGCGTTTCCACGCCGGGCCGCCGCCTTTACTACCGCTACTCCGAGATTCCGCGCGTCCTCAACGGCCTTGGCATCAGCATCCTCTCGACTTCGAAAGGTCTGCTGAAGGACCAGGACTGCCGCCGCCAGAAGCTGGGTGGAGAACTGATCTGCAACGTCTGGTAACCGGAGATCGAATACACATGTCCCGCATCGGCAAAGTTCCCGTTCCCATCCCCGACAAGGTCAAAGTCGTCATCACTGACGGCACCGTACACGTCGAAGGACCCAAGGGTAAAGTTACCAAAACGTTCTCCCGCGTCGTGAAATTCACCGTGGCTGATAAAAAGCTCACGGTTTCACCCGTCGAAGAAACCCGTTTCGCTGGCGCCATGTATGGCACCGCGCGTTCGGTCATTGCCAGCATGGTCAAAGGTGTGACCGAAGGCTACGTCAAGGAGCTCGAAATCCAAGGCGTCGGTTTCAAAGCCAACCTCAAGGGCAAGCAGCTCGACCTCGCGCTCGGCTACTCGCACCCGATCCTCTTCGACATTCCGGAGGGCATCAAAATCACCGTCACTGATCAGACCAAGCTCAAGATCGAAGGAGCTGACAAGCAACTCGTCGGCGCCGTCACTGCCAACATTCGCGCTTACTATCCGCCAGAGCCTTACAAGGGCAAGGGCGTCCGCATCGTTGGCGAACGCGTTCGTCGCAAGGAAGGCAAGACCGTCGCTTAATAGCGACCTTGTTGCTCCTCCTAAATCGCAAATTTTAAAAACACAGATTCCAAAGTGAACACTATTCGCAAAGCAGACCTGCTCCAGAAACGCCGCTGGAGAATCCGCAAGAAGGTCAAAGGCACCGCCGAACGTCCGCGCCTCGCCGTTCGTTTTTCGGGCAAGCATATTTACGCCCAGGCCATCAACGACGACACCGCGACCACCCTCGTATTTCTGTCGAGTCTCGACGCCGAACTTCGCAAAAAGAAGCTCGCCGCCAATCTCGCCGGCGCGAAGGAACTCGGCGTCGCTTTTGCCACCAAGGCCAAAGCCGCCGGTCTTAGCTCCGTCGTCTTCGACCGTTCTGGCGCCCCCTATCACGGTAAAGTCAAAGTATTCGCAGAGGCCGCCCGTGAAGGCGGTCTGGTATTCTAACACATGAGCACCGAACCCACTCCTCAGCCTTCCCCGGCCGCCGCTCCCGCTCCTGCTCCTGCACCTGCGGGGCAAAACCGCGACAATCGCGGTCCCCGTCGTGAATTTAATCGTGGCGGTCCCCGTCGCGACAACCGTGCCGGCCCAGCCCTCGGAGCCGATGGCTTGCCCGAGATGGTTGAGAAGGTCGTTTTCATCAACCGTTGCGCCAAGGTGGTCAAAGGTGGCCGTCGCTTTAGCTTCTCCGCGCTCGCCGTTGTTGGTGATCGCAAGGGCAAAATCGGCATCGGCTACGGCAAGGCCAACGAAGTCCCCGAGGCGATCAAAAAGGGCACGGCCAACGCGCATAAGCGCATGGTCAGCGTCAAGCTCAAGGGTGACACTATCCCGCACGACGTCCTCGGTGTTTATGACGGCGGCAGAGTGCTGCTAAAACCCGCTTCCCCCGGTACCGGCCTTATCGCTGGTGGCGGTGTGCGCGCGGTCCTCGAGGCTGCCGGTATCAAGAATATCCTTACAAAATCGATGGGTTCGAAAAACCACATCGCCGTCGTGCATGCGACGCTGAATGGCCTGCTCCAGCTGCGTCTCGCAGCGGACATTAAGAAGACCCGTCAGGCCTGATTTATTAAACCATTATCCGAGTCCTGCCCTCCGAAATTGGAGGGTGGGGCGCCTTTAGGACTCCTATGAAATTACACGAACTCAAGAACGTCGCCGGTGCGATTCACCGTAAGAAGCGCGTAGGCTGCGGCGAAGGCGGCGGCCACGGCAAAACCTCCGGTCGCGGTGGCAAAGGTCAGACTGCTCGCTCGGGCAGCAGCATTCGCCCCGGTTTTGAAGGCGGCCAGATGCCCCTTTACCGTAAACTCCCGCATCGCGGCTTTAATAACTACAATTTCGCCACGACCTACTCTACGGTTAATCTTGGCGAGTTGGCCAAGCTCGATGCCGCGGTCACTGAAGTGAACGTCGAAGTACTGGCGAAGAACGGTCTGATTCGCCCAGACGGTCGCAAACTCAAGGTCCTCGGCGACGGTGAAGTTTCCCGCGCATTTACGATTACTGCCTCCAAGTTTTCCGAGTCCGCCAAGGCGAAGATCGAGAAAGCTGGCGGTCAGGCGATTGTTGCTGAATGATCGGTTCGGGCGCGTCAACGCGCCTGATGTCTCGCTTCCTTACACCTTTCACCAACTCACACCGTGCTCTCCGCTTTCACGAATTCGCTGAAGATTCCCGAGCTGCGCTCGAGAATCTTTTATACGCTGGCGTTGTTGTTTATCGCGCGTGTTGGCGCGCATATTCCGCTTCCAGGCATTGATCCTCATCCGCTGCAGGCCTTTTTTGCGGCGCAGTCGGGCGGTGCCGGTGGTGCGATGGCCAGCCTGTATAATATGTTCACGGGCGGCGCACTCATCAAAGGCGCTGTTTGTGCACTGGGCATCATGCCTTATATTAGCGCGTCCATTATCTTCCAATTGATGACGGCGGTGGTTCCGATGCTCAGCCGTCTCCAGCAAGAAGGTGACGTGGGGCGTCAGAAGCTGACACAGTACACGCGCTACGGAACCGTTGCTATTTGTATTGTACAGGGAGCCCTTTTGATCTTGGCCCTCGAAAACCCCAGTCGTCTCTTTGGCAGTTCCTTTGACGTCAATGTCTATGGTGCGATCGTGATCGCTCCGAAGTGGAGCTTTCTGGTGACCTCGGTTATATTCATGACCGCTGGCACGCTGCTCCTGATGTGGCTCGGCGAGCAGATTACACAGCGTGGCATTGGCAACGGTGTTTCTCTCCTGATTACAATTGGTATTCTTGCTGATATTCCTGGTGCAGCCAGTGCCACGAAGAATCTTTTCTTCGGTGCGATCGGCGTCAACAAACTCGGCCTTCATCATGCGATTATCATGATCCTGCTCTTCATCGCAGTGATCGTGTTTATTATCCTGATCGTTCAAGGGCAGCGTAAGATTCCTGTTCAGTACGCTAAGCGCGTCGTCGGCAATAAAGTCATGGGTGGGCAGAGTTCATTCCTGCCGCTCAAGATTAATTACTCCGGCGTTATGCCCGTGATCTTTGCGAGCGCCATTCTCCTTTTCCCTCAGCAGATTTTTTCCCAGCTCGGTGCCTACATGAACTGGAAATGGATGATGGAATTCTCCAGTAATCTGCTCCGCGGCAACTGGGTTTACTACGCCGGCTATACCGTTCTTATTCTCTTTTTCAGTTACTTCTGGGTGTCGGTTATGTTCAAGCCGATCCAGATTGCCGATGATCTCAAAAAATACGGTGGCTACATTCCCGGTGTTCGCCCTGGCGAACCGACCGCGAGCTTCCTCGATTTCATCATGACCCGCATGACACTGGCTGGCGCGATCGCGCTCACGGTGATCGCGGTCACGCCTGACATCCTCCTTTTCGAGCTCAACGTCCCTCAGCGTGTCGCCTATTTCTTTGGCGGCACTGGTATGCTGATCACCGTCGGCGTCATCCTTGACACGATGCGTCAGGTCGAAACGTTCCTGCTTCAGCGCCACTACGACGGTTTCCTCAAGAAAGGCCGCATTAAGTCGCGCAATCCAGCGATCGCTGGTGCTATCGGTGAAGCCGCCGATATGAAAACGGTTGGCAAACTCTGGATCGCACTCGGCGCGCTTTTCCTCACCGGAATCGTCGCGTGGGCCTTGAAGTCGCCCTAAATCGTCGTCACCCGGTAATTCGCTCTTTACTTTGGTCTGGGTGTCTTCACTTTCTGACCTCTTTTCCAATTGCGGCGCTTCCGCCAAAATTAGAATCCTACTCGTTGGTTTGCCGAGTTCTCAGACAGATAACTTGATGAATCAGCTCCGTTCTTTGAATTTTGAGCACGTCTCTCCCGCTGGTCTGATGCAGCAGGAGATTTCGCGTTGCACTCCGCTCGGCCAAATCGCTGGGCGTGCTGCCAGCCACGGCAAAACCGTGGATGACCAAACTACGCTCGCTTTGATGCGACGCTGGTTTTGGACGCGCAAACCTGATGCGGGTTACGCCCTTACCGGCTTCCCGGCTACGCTGCTCCAAGCTATGGTGTTTGACGAGTGGATCGAGGCTCGCGCCGAAACGCTTCACGGCGTGATCGTTGGCGACGAACCCTCGGCTCGTTCCGTCGTTGAACATTATCGTACGCTCGGCCTCGCCATCGAGGTCGGCGCCATTGCGGCCTGATATGATCCCGATCAAGAACAAAGAGGGAATCATCCGCATGCGCGAAGCGTGCGCCGTCGCTGCCATGGTACTGGACCAGCTTAAAAAGCGAGTTCAGCCCGGCATCTCGACGTATGACTTGGATCAAGCTGCACGCGAATTAATCGCGCAGCACGGAGCCCGGAGCGCCTGTTATGGTTACCAAATCGGTAACCGCCGCTATCCCGCCTATAGTTGCCTTTCAGTGAACGAAGAAGTTGTTCACGGAATCGGCTCGATCAAACGCATCCTTCGCGAAGGCGACATCGTTTCACTCGACATCGTAGTCCAGTACAATGGGTATATTGGCGATAACGCCTATACCGTGAAAGTTGGACAGGTGCCAGCCCGTGTTGACGAACTCCTGCGCGTCACTGAAGAAGCGCTCGCTATCGGCATCCGCCAAGCAACGGTCGGCAATCGCATTGGAGATATCTCCGAAGCAGTTCAAAAGTTTGTCGAATCCCACGGTTTCGGTGTTGTACGCGAAATGGTTGGCCATGGCGTCGGCGTTTCGATGCACGAGGAGCCACAGATCCCGAACTTTCTCGATCGCAAGAAATCGAAGACCGAACTGATCCGTCCCGGAATGACCCTCGCCATCGAACCCATGGTTAATCTCGGCGGATACCGGACCAGGACGCTAAGCGATGGTTGGACAGTTGTCACCGCTGACGGCACGCCTTCCGCCCACTTCGAACACACCGTGCTCACGACAGACCAAGGCCCCGAGATCCTCACGATCCCGCGCCTCGTTTCACCCGCAGCCGCCACGCCGGCCGCCTCCTAAATTTTCACTTTCCAAACTAAACTCTAACTCTAACCCAACATGCCACGTCTACTCGGTGTTGAAATTCCCGCGAAAAAGAAAGTCGCGATCTCCCTCCGTTACATCTACGGAATCGGCCCCCAGCGTGCCGACCAGGTTGTGCAGGAAGCAGGCCTCGATGCTAACATGCGCGCCTCGGATCTTTCCGAAGAGCAGCTTAACAAGATTCTCCAGGTCATCACCGAGCACAAGTGGGTGGTTGAGGGTGATCTCCGCCGTGAGCTGACCAGTAATCTCAAGCGCCTCCAGGCGATCAATTGCTACCGTGGCATCCGCCATCGTCGCAGTCTCCCGGTTCGCGGTCAGCGCACCAGTACCAATGCCCGCACCCGCAAGGGCCCCCGCAAGACCGTGGGTGTCGCCAAAAAAGCAGCTGAATAAATAACGTCATGGCCGAAGAAAAGTCATCTCCCAAGAAAGCTCCCAAGAAGGAAGCTACACCCGCCGTCGGCGCCGAAGCTAAAGCTCCGGTTACTGAAAAGTCCGCCAAGGCTCCCGCTGCCGAACAGGCTGCCACACCAGCCCATAGCGACAAGCCGGTCGAACTTATTGGCGGTGTCGCCAAACAGCCCACGGCTGAAGATCTCCTCAAGGAAGAGCTTGGCACCATCAAGGTCCGCAAGGCCAAAGGTTCCAAGAACGTCACGTCCGGCGTCGCACACGTCCTCGCTTCGTTCAACAACACGATCGTCTCGATCACCGACGCCAAAGGTCAGGTCATCGCCTGGTCCAGCGCCGGCAAGTGCAACTTCCGCGGTTCCCGTAAGTCCACAGCTTACGCCGCACAGGTCGTCGCTCAGGACGCCGCCCGCAACGCCATGTCGCATGGCTTGAAGGACATCGTCATCCAGGTCAGCGGTCCCGGCCTCGGTCGCGATTCCGCCATCCGTGCCCTCCAGGCGATCGGCCTCGAAATCGTTTCGATCATCGATGTCACGCCCGTCCCGCACAACGGTTGCCGTCCGCGCAAACGCCGTCGCGTGTAATACGCCCAATTCACAGTTTAACATTTTAAATCACAGGTTTTCCCATGGCTCGTTACACCGGACCTACCACCCGAATCAGCCGCCGTTTTGGCCAGCCGATTTTCGGCGCCACCAAGGCTTACGAAAAGCGTTCTTATCCTCCGGGCCAGCACGGTCCGAAGCTCCGCCGCAAACTCTCTGAGTACGCCGTCGGCCTGAACGAAAAGCAGAAGCTCCGTTACATCTACGGTCTGCTCGAGCGTCAGTTCCGCCGCGTTTTCGAAAACGCCAAGCGCGAGCGCGGTGTCACCGGCGAGCGCTTCCTGCAGCTCCTCGAAACCCGCCTCGACAGCGTCGTTTATCTTCTCGGCTTCGCCAAGTCCCGCGCCGCTGCCCGCCAGTTCGTCAATCACGGACATGTGCGCGTCAACGGACACAAGGTCGACATTGCCAGCTACAACGTCCTCGAAGGCGATGAAGTTGAGATCAAGAACACGCCGAGCTCCCGTCAGCTCGCCACGCGCTGCCTCGAAGAGAATCGCGCTCGCAATGTCCCCGGCTGGCTCACGCTGAACGCCGAGGCCTTCAAAGCCATCGTCAACCGTCTGCCCAAGCGCGACGAGATGGAACCAGGTATTAACGAGCAGCTGATCGTCGAGTTCTACTCGCGCTTCTAAGCCAGCTCGTATTCAACAACCATTTACCCTCACTCCTCAACCTGCAGAGTTCACCGCCATGCCAAAACGTCTAGGAAAGTTCGAACTCCCCTCAAAGCTCACTAAAGTCGAGGAAGGCTCCACGTCGACCTACGCTAAATTCGTCGCCGAACCTTTCGAAGCCGGCTACGGTCACACGATCGGTAATTCGCTGCGTCGCGTCCTGCTGAGCTCGATCGAGGGTTCTGCCATTTCCTCGATCAAGATCGAGGGCGTCAACCACGAGTTCCAAAGCATTGATGGGGTCGTCGAGGACGTCACCGATGTCGTTCTCAACCTGAAGAAAGTCCTAATCGTCTCGCAAAAACGCGAAACGCTCACGCTTTCGATCAAGGTCAGTCGCGACGGTGCTGTCACCGCCGCTGACATCCAGCTCGACCCTGCCATCCAGATCATCAATCCCGAGCAGGTCATCTGTACCCTCGACAAGAACCGCACGTTTGAAGCCGAGATCGAGATCAAGACCGGTCGCGGTTATTATCCTGGTGAGCAGAACAAGAAGGAAGAACAGTCCATCGGCGTTATTCCGATTGATTCCCTCTTTAGCCCGGTTCGCCTCGTGAAGTATGGAGTCGAAGCCACTCGTGTCGGCCAGATTACCGATTACGACAAGTTGAACCTCGAAGTTTGGACCGACGGTCGTATCACTCCGGATGATGCCCTCAAACAGTCCGCCTCGATCCTAAAGCATCATCTCGATGTCTTCGATCGCGTCAGCGACGAGTCGTTCGAATTCGAGAGCCAGCAGAGCGAAGTCAGCGAAGAGCAGAACAAGCTCCGCAAGCTCCTCAACATGTCGGTCAACGAGATCGAACTCTCCGTTCGTGCCGCGAACTGTCTGAACAACGCCAACATTACCACGGTCGGCGAGCTCGCGATGAAGACGGAGCAGGAAATGCTCAAATACCGCAATTTCGGCAAAAAGTCCCTCAACGAAATCAAGGAAAAGCTCGAGGCCCTCGGCCTTTCGCTTGGCATGAAGTTCGACGAGCGCCTTCTCGACAACAAGAAGGAAGCCTGAGCCGTTTTGAAATAATTTTGGCTCTCGCGCCGTCCGCTGCCGCGCAACGCTGCGACCGGATTGCCGATCGGGAGCCAGCTTAAACAACCAATACAATGCGTCATAATAAACACCACGCCTCTCTGGGCGTAACCCGCGAACATCGTTCGGCCATGCTGTCCAACATGGCAGCGTCGTTGATCATTCACGGCCGTATCAAGACCAGCGTCACAAAAGCCAAGGCGCTCCGCCCCTTCATCGAGAAGGTTATCACCAAGGCCAAACAGGCTGCGGCGAAAACCGACAAGAAGGACGCGCTGCACTTGCGCCGTCTGGCCTTGCGCGATGTTCGCGACGAGAACGCCATCACCGCGCTCTTCAACGAAAAGTACAAGGAGTTCGTCAATCGCAACGGTGGCTACACTCGTATCTATAAACTGGGTACACGTATCAGCGATGCGGCCGAAATGGCCTTGATCGAATTCGTGAAGGCTGACGACACCGGTTACAAAAAGACCCGTCGCAAATCCGCCAAGAGCAAGAAGCCCGCTGCCGAGACGACTGAAGCCGCACCCGCCGCTGAAGCCGCCCCGGAAGCTCCGACCGAAGGCGAAGCGAAAGCCTGAGTTCGTTTCAAGTTTAATATTTTCGACGCGCCGAAGTTTTTCTTCGGCGCGTTTTTTTTGTCTAGCAGCACGCGCATTTTTTGCCATTCGCCTCATCCGAAATGAAACGGCTCACGCAATTCCGGGTCTCGTTTCGTGATAATGCTCGACTGGTTCCATTTGCACTGCGGACGAGACCCCGGCATTAGTTTCATCGATGGATTTCGTTACCGCCACCGTCATTTTCTGCCTATTGGTTGCCGGGCTTTTTCTCAGTCTGTGGCTGTACTATGACCGGCGCGATTACGCACTTTTTGAACATGCCCGGAAAAAATCCACTTTTTGCTGTGTGCGCTGCCAGCATCTTTATTCGGCTGCGGGTCGACCAGAACTCGGTCGCTGTCCGCGCTGCGGTTACGAAAACTCCCGGCTGAAGTTTTAGGTTTTCTGTGCTGCTGGCTCTAACGCTGCGGTGTCGGTAGATTTTTTCCGCCTGCATTGACACCCCAGCTTTCGCTCTGGCAAGTTTATCGTTTCTTTCAATTTACAGGCTTCGAGAAAATCCAATGCCACAGACCATCGCCGTCCTCGATTTTGGTTCGCAATTCACCCAGGTCATCGCGCGCCGCATCCGCGAATGCCAGGTGTATTCAAAAATCTACCACTACGCGACGCCTGCAGCGAAATTGAAGGCCGACGGTGTGATTGGTGTGATTTTTTCGGGCGGCCCACAAAGTGTTTATGGTCGGCAGGCGCCGCATCCGGATCGCGCTGTTTTTGATCTCGGCGTGCCGATTTTGGGAATCTGCTACGGACTTCAGCTCATGGGGCATTTCCTCGGTGGCAAAGTCGCCAAAGGCGAACGCCGCGAGTACGGTCTCGGCACTTTAGAGATTGCCGGTAAGAGCCCGTTGTTCAAAGGCCTGCCAAAAAAACTAAAAGTCTGGAATTCCCACGGCGACAAGCTCACCCAGTTGCCAGAGGGATTTCACGCCGTCGCTCACACGGAAAACTCCGAGTTCGCCGCGATTGAAAATTCAAAGCGTCAGTTTTACGCGTTGCAGTTTCACCCCGAGGTTTTCCACAGCGAACGCGGCATTGAGGTCATTCGCAATTTCCTCATCGGCATCTGCGGCTGCAAGGGCGACTGGTCCACGGCCAATTTTATCGAGCGAAAAATCTCCGAGATCCGCGAAACCGTCGGTAAATCTCGTGTCATCCTTGGCCTTTCGGGCGGCGTTGATTCTTCCGTAGCCGCTGCGCTGATACACAAGGCTATTGGTAAACAGCTCACCTGTGTCTTTGTCGACAACGGGTTGTTGCGCAAAGGCGAACGCGAGTACGTCGTCGGACTCTACAAGCGCAATTTCAAAATCGACTTGCGCGTGGCCGACTCCGGCGCGCTTTTCCTTAAGAAGCTGAAGGGCGTGAGCGAACCGGAACAGAAGCGCAAAGTTATTGGCCGAACCTTTATCGAGGTTTTTGAAAGGTCCCTGAAATCGATCGGGCACGCAGATTTTCTCGCTCAAGGCACGTTGTATCCCGATGTGATCGAGAGTGTTTCCATCGGCAATAACCCGGCTTCGCTCATCAAAAGCCACCACAACGTTGGCGGTCTGCCTGAGCGCATGAAGCTGAAGTTGCTCGAGCCGTTGCGCGAACTTTTCAAGGACGAGGTGCGCGCGGTCGGCGCGGCGCTCGGTTTGCCGCGCGAAGTCGTTTGGCGCCAGCCGTTCCCCGGTCCCGGCCTCGGCGTGCGCGTGCTCGGCGAGATCAAAGCCGAAGAGCTCGAAATTCTCCGCAATGCCGACTTCATCCTGCAGGAGGAAATGATGAAGTCCGGGTGGTACTGGAAAGTCTGGCAGTCTTTCTGTGTTTTCCTTCCGGTAAAATCTGTCGGTGTGATCGGCGACGAGCGCAACTACGCCTACGTGATCGCTGTTCGTGTTGTGGAAAGCATCGACGCCATGACGGCCGACTGGACGCGTTTGCCGTACGATCTGCTACAGACAATTTCCAATCGCATCACCAACGAGGTGCGGGGTGTGAGCCGCGTCGTGCTCGATATCAGTTCCAAGCCGCCCGCAACCATCGAATGGGAGTAATTACTCCGCCAAAGTATTACCCGCCGTGCGTTTGATCCAGTCCAGTTCCAAGACCTTTTCCGCTGATCTCGCTGAGTTCTGCCGCGGCGCGATTGTTTCGAAGGAAATCCAGGAAAGCGTGACGGCCATCCTCGCCGACGTGCGCGCACGTGGCGATGAAGCGGTGGTGTACTACGCAGCCAAATTTGACAGCGCCAAGCTCCGCGCTCGCGAAATTCGGGTGAAGCCTGCCGAACTGGCTGCTGCCGCCAAATCGCTTTCGGCGACCGAATGCAAGGCGATGGTCGAGGCGCACACCAACATCGTCGCTTTCAATAAAAAGGGCCTGCCTGAAGACTGGCTCGGCAAAAACAAACAAGGCGCGGAAGTGGGCGAGCGGTTTTACCCGATCCGTCGCGTAGGACTATATGTTCCAGGCGGCCAGGTGCCGCTGGTCTCGACGGTATTGATGACCGCGACGTTGGCGAAAATCGCAGGCTGTCCTGAGATCGCGGTCTTCACGCCCTCCGACGCATCGGGTCGTGTGGCGCCGGGTTTACTGGCCGCGCTTCATTTGGTCGGCGTCGAGGAAGTTTATCGCATCGGCGGCGTGCAGGCGATCGGCGCGATGGCCTATGGAACTGCGAGCATTCCGGCGGTCGATAAAGTTTATGGTCCGGGCAACGCCTACGTCTGTGAGGCAAAGCGCCAGGTTTTTGGCACG
>Ga0302322_100004338_pt1 | contig 12297 bp, 11 predicted proteins | sample Fen_T0_2_FD_203757 | JGI IMG/M metagenome (GOLD analysis project Ga0302322, IMG submission 203757) | Peat permafrost microbial communities from Stordalen Mire near Abisko, Sweden - Fen_T0_2 | ecosystem: Environmental > Terrestrial > Soil > Wetlands > Permafrost | place: Sweden: Abisko...
CTTCGACTATTGAAACAGGCGAAGTAGTGATTACCGGCGTCAGCAAGGCTACCGAAATAAAAAGGGACCCGGTGCCCATGGTTGCCGTTGGTAAAAATTATATCGACCAGCATTCGGCTTCCGGCAATGTAATCGACGAGATCGCCAATTTACCCGGGGTAAGCGCGGTTACTACAGGGCCCAATATTTCCAAACCTTATATCCATGGCCTGGGCTATAACCGGGTGGTTACGCTGCAGGATGGCATCCGCCAGGAAGGCCAGCAATGGGGCGACGAACATGGCATTGAAATCGACCAGAATTCCATCGACCGTGTGGAGATCATCAAAGGGCCGGCCAGCTTAACCTATGGCTCCGATGCGATCGGCGGGGTGGTTAACATGATCACCTCCTCCCCTGTTCCGGATGGTAAAATTCTTGGCTCTGTAACCGGAATTTACGGCACCAATAACGGCCTGATCAACACTTCCTTAAAACTACAGGGCAACCATAACGGCCTGGTTTGGGGAACGGTGATCTCGGACAAGATGGCAAAAGATTACCAGGATCCGCATGACGGCCGCGTTTACGCCACCAATTTCCAGGAAAAGGATGCGAGGGTAATGGTGGGGCTGAACAAATCGTGGGGCTCGTCATACCTGAACGCTTCCGTTTTTGATGATGTGCAGGCAATTCCGGATGGCAGCCGCGATTCGCTTACCCGCCAGTTTACCAAACAGATCACTGAGGCTGATACTTACAGGCCAATAGTGCCGGCAGCCGAACTGAATTCTTACAGCATTCCAACCCTGCACCAGCATGTACAACTTTACCGCATTTACGATAACAGTAACTTTATTTTAGGCAGCGGCAACCTGGCTGTTAACCTGGGTTACGAATACAGCCACCGCCGGGAATATACCCATCCGGAAGACAATACCATACCCGGCCTTAACCTCGGGCTAACTTCATACACCTACGACGTGAAGTATGATTTCGAACCGGTAAATGGCTACGAAACCACTTTCGGCATTAACGGGATGTACCAGAACAATGCGCTGGGATACAGTACAGATTTCCCGATACCCGCTTATCACCAGTTTGATATAGGCCCTTTCTTTGTGATAAAAAAGAGCTTTGGCAAACTGGATCTCGAAGGTGGTTTGCGCTATGATAGCCGCTCTTTTAGCGGGCAGGCCGCTTATATAGATACTGCTACGAAATACCCAACGCTTTATACCGGCGCCAACCCTGTATCCGCCCCGAATGTGAGCCAGCAATTCAGCGCACTAAACAAAACTTTTTCGGGTATGTCGGGAAGTTTCGGCGGAACCTATAACTTCTCCGACAGGTTTTTGATAAAAGGTAATGTCTCCCGCGGTTTCAGGGCGCCGAGTATTGCTGAACTTTCTGCCAACGGCCCGGATCCAGGCTCGCAGATCTATCATGTGGGCGACAGCCGCTTTAAACCGGAATTCAGCGTACAGGAAGATATTGGCGCATTTTTAACATTGCCCAATGTATCTGCAAGCGCCGAAGTTTTCAGGAACAATCTCCAAAACTATATTTTCCAGGAACAACTACTGGACGCCAACGGAAATGCCGAAAGAGTAAATGCAGATGGAAGTGCAAACCCAACCGGGCAGTACAGTAAGTTTACCTATGCGCAAAGCAAAGCCCAAATTCAGGGCGGAGAGTTTAGTGTAGATATCCATCCATGGTCGTGGCTTCATTTTGAAAACTCGCTTACTTTAACCTATGGCACTAATCTTGGAACAGGCGGCCGCGTTGCGGATAGTTTAAAATACCTGCCATTTATACCGCCGGCGCATACGCACTCTGAGTTACGCGGCAGTTTTGCAAAGGGTTTCGGCAGCCTTAAAAATGTTTATGCCTTCGTAGGCTTTGACCATTTTGATGCACAAAATCATTATTTTTCGGCATACGGAACAGAAACCTATACTGCAGGCTATAATTTAGTGAGCGCAGGCATCGGCGGCAACCTGGTAAACGCAGCCGGAAAAAAGATTATTGAATTGTTTATTGAAGGCACCAACCTTGGCAACGTTAACTACCAGTCGAACATGAGCCGGCTTAAATATTTTGACAATCCCACAGTTCCGGCGGGCGTGCAGCCGGGTATTTTTAATATGGGCCGCAATATCAGCTTTAAGGTGGTGGTACCGTTCGATTTATCGCCCCATCCAAAATCATAGTATTACCCTACCCAATGTAAAATAAAAATCCGGCTGTTAGCGCCGGATTTTTTATTTTAAAACATTTCTTCATCATTTAGTCACCAGGGGCGGCAATCCGTACGTTCGCTGGCTTCGCAGGTATCTGCGAAGGTTGGCCCTTATCATGGTAATAAATTCATAGTCGTTCATGTTGGTCGTGGTAAAATAGCCCGGCCTGTACCTGAACATAAAAGATGTAAGCTTTTCATCGGTTAACCCGGTAATTTTCCCGACAAAATCCTTGTTAAAGCGATAGTCGATCACATTTTGCTCATAATCGTGCTGAATAAACTCCCGTAATTTGGATGCATTTCGCCCGCTGCGGCTAAAGGCATTCCATAGTGCGTCAATACTTAAGCCCGCGCCACCGCCATAAGGTGTCGACAGAAAATCGCCGTAGGCAAGCGATCCGTAAATTTTTGTAAAGTCGGCTTTTGTAGCCTCCAGTTTTTGATCAGGTGTAAGCGCAGAGTTATGTACCGTTACCTCCCTGAGCTGAATAGCCAGGCGAACCATATAAATGGCCTGAGGCTCCCTGGATTGAACTTTAACAGTATCCGGTTTATAGTCCTGCTTCGAAAAAACAAGCAGATCGCCGTCAGCGGCGATGATCTTGTACTCACCTTTCAGGTTATTGTAAATGGCGATACCATTGGTCAGATCGTGAATATTTACGCCTGCAATGCGTTCTTTGCTCTCCTTATCAAAAACAATCCCTTCGAGCGTTTTTTGTTGTGCAAAGCATTTAAAAGTAACGAGTACCAGAACCAGGAATAACCGCAATCTCATAATTATTTAAAAGTAAACTTTCGGCTATCCTTTGCAATACAATTTAACAAAAATTAACAGCCCTATTTCATTACTACCAAAACCTGGCCAATTTTAATATTGGCGCTGTCAAGGTTGTTTAATGATTTAAGGTCGTCGACCGATAATCCAAAACGCTTAGAAATATTATATAGTGTATCGCCTTGCTTAACGGTATACATTTTGTTACCTGAATTAGGTTGAACAAGCGAGTCTTTTGTGGCAAACGGACTATCGGGATGCTTGGTTATCACTACTGAATCCTGGTTTTTTATCTCAATGGAGCCATTTCCCGTTTCGTCATATTGTTCGAGGTTATATTTTTCTATAATGCCGATTAAAACAGACGGATAGTTGGGATTGGTGGCATAACCCGCTTTTTTTAAACCCCTGCACCAGCCTTTATAGTCGCTGATATCAAGTTCAAATAAATGGACATAGTTTTTCCTTTTCAAAAAACGCGAATGATCCCTGAACGAATCTTCGGCTTTATCATACACCCGGAATGCGTCGTTTTTGTTATCGTCATCCTTATAATAAATTTTGCCATTCCAGTCAGGCGTGCATTTAATGCCGAAATGGTTATTGGCTACCCGGGCAAGTTCGCCGTTGCCGCTGCCCGATTCATAAAGGCCCTGTGCCAGCGTTACACTGGCAGGTATGCCGTATAAACTCATTTCCTGGATGGCAATTGCTTTATACCGGGCAATATACTGCAGGGATGTAAGCGGCGTATAATCGTCGCCGGGCCCACGGTTTTGCTGGATGCGCCTGTTGTTTTGCCTTGCGGCCTTATTTGATACTGTTCGTTTATGGGCCGAACACGAAGTAAAAAAAGCAAGCCCTAAAAATAAATAAACCGTTTTTCTCATCACTGTATATATCAAACCAATGGCCCGGCTAAATGCCGGCCAGTGTTTAATCCGTAATACGTTGTTTTGGTTATTTAGGTTATAGCCCATGCTAAATTGCATCGCAATCATAAGCACCGGGCAAAACAACATTGCGAATACCGCCTACTCTGGTTGGGGGGATATTTTATTAATCAGTTGTTTTGAGCCAGTTGGTCGGGTGTCGAAGGTTTTTCATCAAACAAATACAAATGGTATTTATTGATGATACCGAGCACATATTTTGACCAGCGGCGATCATGGGCATACCCATGTTTTTGAATACCATGTGCCCAGCCCTGGTAATCAAAATGCGTCAGATTTTCCGAAAGGCCGCTAAATTCACTGCGTTCGGTCATGATGCGGGCAAAATCCTGGAACGAGTCGTAAACAGACTCATAACGTTTATAGGCGGTATTTACTTTTTTGTTATGCCGGTTATAGTAAACGATATGCGTGCCGCCTTTTACGCCAAACTGGTTATTAAGATTTTTGGCGAGTGCACTGTTGCCGCAACCTGATTCGTGCATGGCAACACCTAAAACGATACTCGCCGGGACCCCTGTTTCGTGCATAATGCGGATTGCATCTTGCTTAAATTTATCAATATAGGATTGCGGGGTGTTTTTTTGGGCCGAGGCCATTAAAAATGGTAACAGCAGCAGTACAGACAGTAAGATTTTCTTCATAATTTACTTTTTTCTGATGACCAGCAAACCGTCGCGAACAGGAAGGATGAGTTTTTCAACCCTTTCGTCGGCAGCTACCAGATCATTGAGTTTGCGGATAATCTGCGTATCGGCATCATTTTCTTCGCCATACACCTTCCCTTTCCACAACACATTATCAATTATTATTAATCCTCCGGACCTTACTTTTTCAAATACAAGTTGAAAGTAAGTATAATTATTCTTTTTATCAGCATCAATAAACACAATATCGAAGCCGTTATACGGCATATCACGAATTATAGGTTCCGCTTCGCCAAAATGCAGCTTTATTTTTTTACCAACATTTGTGGATTCGAAGTGTGAATTAAGCATTACTTCCAGTTCGCGGTTCACTTCAATGGTATGAATAACACCGTCTTCTACAAGACCCTCCGCCAGGCAAATCGTTGCATAACCTGTAAAAGTTCCGATCTCCAGGATCAGTTTTGGCTGCATTAATTTACTGAAAAAACTTAATACCCTGCCCTGGTAATGTCCCGAAAGCATGTGCGGCCGCAGTACTTTTAAATACGTTTCGCGGTTGATTTTTTGCAACGCTCCGGGCTCCTCATCGCAATGATTATCCAGGTATATTTGCAGGTCATGGGGTAGAATGTCCATGGTGCAAAGGTAGACCACAGCATTTAATGATTAAAGGATTTCAGCAATATTTTTGGCAATATCCTGATTATCAATGAATTTTATTAAAACTATTTTATAGAAAAGAGCGATTTTGGTGTATTTTAACGTCAGAAGGAAATATAATGGACTCTTGTAAAGCGGATGATTCCGGGCGGCAAAACCATTGCTCAAATCCCTGATTTAATCAACCTAATCCAACTCAATCAACGCAATCTAACCAACTCAAAAAAACTAATCATACCTATGCCGCTCCAGGTCGTAATCAGACTGGGCCGTGATGATCTTTTTTTGCTTTTCAATTTCTTCTTCCAGGTGGTGGCCGTACACGCTGTCCGTCACTTCAATATTCCGTTCCTTCTCCCGTTCGGCGTAATATATATCGGCATCGTATAGTTTTGAAACGGCAATATCGTAAGGTCCTTTTGGCGACATCAGTTTTACAAATACCGGCAAACACTCAAACAAAATAAAAAGAAAGCTGATAAACGACTCTGCCAGGTAGGTATCCAGATCGCGGGAACCATTCTCATTGTAGGATAGTTGCCCGAGCGCCCAGTTACGGTCGGAAAACCCGGCCACATTGGAGAGACTGTCCAGTTGGTGGTCGTTAAACAGGCGTACATTATTTACCCCTTCGTAATCTTTACGCGAACTAAGGTACTGGTCCATTTTTGCTTCGTCGTCGGTAACTGTTTTTAAACGGTCTTCTTTTTCCTGCAATACGGCCTGTTTTTGTTTGGCATAGGTGCCATAACCCACAATTCCGGATGTTTGGTTGCTTTTATCGCCAAAAACCTCCTGATTAAGCTGATAGCGGGAGCGGTTAATATCCTTTTCCAGCGAGTACTTCTCTTTTTTCAGGTCGTTGTTTTTGCCCAGTTCCATCGCATATTTTTCGGTATAGGTTTTTTGCAGGGTATCTATTTTGCGGTGCTGCCCTTTTAAATACGCGGTCTTTAATTTCTGGCGGATCTCTTTATCAAATATTTTCAGTTCCAGCGGCCGCGAGATGACGATCCCGATCATGATGGCCAGTAAAATACGTGGCGATGCCTGCAGTATCTGCTGGTTGGTGGTGCCCTGTTTATCGATGCTGGATACAATGTAACGGTCCATATTAAAAATGGCCGTTCCCCATATCAATCCAAAAATAACTGCAAAAACTACAGCAAATGTATTGCCCGCAAAAACAAAATACATGGCATAACCGCCCGAAAGCGCGGCAAATAACGCAGTGAAAAATATAGTGGCCCCAATACCAACATACTTATTGTGCTCTATAGGGTATTTTTTTAATGTACCGATATGTGCTCCCGAACAGAACCAAAAAAAACGGGTGATATTCTTCATTAATAAAGTATAACTTTGCCTTTAAAACATATATAAAACGCACTTAGCTAATGTTTGTTACAAAAGGCGGGCCTAAATATTTATAGCCCGGCTACCTTTATAAATTTTTTTATATTTGACCATGAAAGAAATCAGCGTACAGGAACTAAAAGAGAAAAAAGACAAGGGCGAAGATTTTCAATTGATAGACGTTAGGGAAGATTTTGAATACGAAATGTCGAACATCGGCGGCACCCTGATACCGCTTGGCGGCATATTGATTGAATCGGAAAAAATAGATAAAGACAAGCCTGTTGTGGTAATGTGCCGCAGCGGCAAGCGCAGCGCAGCAGCCATTATGCAGCTGGAGCAGCAGGGTTTTACCAACCTTATAAATCTTAAAGGCGGTATTTTGGCCTGGGCCGAGGAGATTGACCCCACCATTAACGTTTATTAAGCCATGTGGAAAAAGGCTATACCCAATACCCTGTACACCGTTGCCATTGTGGTATGCCTGATATACGGTTACCAATACGGGATTGAAGGGCATAATTATGTGTTTTTAACGGGCGCCGTGTTATTAATAGGTATATTTGTTTACCTCAAGATAAAGATCCTGAAGGATATTAAAAACACACTCAAAAAACCATAACCACTTAAATTTATGCTTATCGCAGTTTTAGGTCTCATTATACTTATAGTAAGTATAGTGATGAAGCGCTCGCCCGAACCAGGCAGCCACTTTGCCGGCATCACCCGTACCGTAGGTATTATCGTTGTAATTGCAGGCCTTGGCCTTTCTTCTGTTAAACAAATCGACCATGGCACCATCGGCGTGCAGGTTCTTTTTGGTAAAGTACAGGATAATATACTTGAAAGCGGTTTGCACATTATAAACCCGGTGGTTAACGTTGTTCCCTTCAATATTCAAACTCAGAATTATACGATGAGTGCTAAATCCAGTGAAGGGCAGGTACAGGGAGATGACGCCATAACCGTTCTTTCTTCGGACGGATTGGAAGTTACCATCGACCTTTCCGTTTTATATACGGTAAATCCGGCAAAAGCCCCCTATATCCTTCAAAATATTGGCGAAGACTACCAGGACAAGATTGTTCGCCCGGTTACCCGTACAGCGATCCGCGATAACGCGGTGAGTTACCAGGCCGTTGATCTGTATTCAACCAAAAGAGGAGAATTCCAGGCGAAAATAAACCAGACGATTACGCAAAGCTTTGCGAAAAGGGGCCTTGAAGTGCAGTCTATCCTGGTGCGCAATATTTCGTTACCTGCATCAGTAAAGGCCAGTATTGAATCAAAGATCAATGCCGAGCAGGATGCGCAAAAGATGCAATTTGTTTTGCAGAAAGAACGCCAGGAAGCCGACCGAAAACGAGTAGAAGCACAGGGTATTGCTGATTACCAGAAAATCCTGTCAACCGGTTTAACCACGCAACAGCTGGAGTACCAATCCATCTTAGCGCAGAAAGAGATCGCATTATCGCCCAATACCAAGATCATAATTATGGGTGGCGGGAAGAACCCGATCATTCTGAGCGACAAGTAAAGGTGTTCCCCCTGAACAGTAGAAACACCAGGGAACAGTAGGGAACACCAGGGAACAGTAGGGAACAAAACGCTTATAGCTGACAACCAGCAGGTTAACAATACAATCCTTATAAATGCAATACAAAGCCATTGAAAAAATTCAGTGGCTTTGTTATTGTAAAAATCCCGCGCACCCATGCGCTGGTGTAAAACAAGCAAATAGATTTGAGCAAAACAGCTTCGATAACGTTAAAAAAGCTGCAAAATCTGCTTGTCCAAACTATTTTTATTCGTGAAAATTCGACCTCATTCGTGAAAACTCGTGTCACTTACTTTCTATCCCTAACCCCGGCTCGCCGCTCAACACCCATTTCCCTTCCACAAACTCCGGCAGCCGGTAAGGGTTATTACTGGTTAAAAAAGGCCCGTCCAAATCGGCCCAATCGCATTGGGGGGCCAGGGCGGCGGCGGCAAGCGTGGCGCAGCTGGTTTCGCTCATGCAGCCGATCATCACTTTTAAATCCAGTTCCCTTGCTTTTAATATCATCTGGTGCGCCTCGTACATCCCTGCGGACTTCATCAGTTTGATATTGATGCCATGATAAACGCCTTTGGCTTTCTCCACATCCGGTAAACGCTGAACAGATTCATCGCCGATGATAGGTATCGGGCTGCGTTCAGTGAGCCAGGCGTTGCCGTCCGGGTCGGTTTTCAGCATGGGCTGTTCTATTAACAATACCCCTTGCTCATGCAGCCAGTGGCACTTGTCCAGGCTTTGTTCAAGGTCTGTCCAGCCCTGGTTGGCATCCACAAAAAGCGGCAGATCGGTTATGCTGCGGATCGTTTTGATCAGTTCCTTGTCGCTATCACGGCCAAGCTTCACTTTAATGATCTTACAATCCGGGTTTTCTTTTACTTTTTGGATAATCACTTCGGGCGTATCAATGCCGATGGTAAAGCTGGTTTGGGGCATTTTTTCGGGAGCGCTGCCCAGCAACTGCCAGCAAGGCTTTTGCTGTAATTTGCCATCCAGATCGTGCAGGGCAATATCAATGCCGGCTTTAATGGCCGGGTTGCCGGGTGCTACGCTGTCCAGGTAATCGATGACCGCTTCAAAATCAAATGGGTATTTTAATTGAGCCGCATCTGTTTTATTTAAAAATGCAGTGGCGCTTTCAAAACTCTCGCCCATGTAGGGCACCATGGAAGCTTCTCCATAACCGGTTTGCCCCTCATGTTCTACCTTTAACAGCATAACCGGGGTTGATGTCCGCGAAAATTTGGCAATAGTGAAAGTATGCCGCAACAGCAATTCGAAGGGTTTGAACGTCAGGATCATGTTAATTCAAAGCTAAAAGTTTATGGATGAATTGCGATACTTTTCGCCGAATAATATAATAATCCATAGTTTGTACCAATTATTTATTATGCAGCGTTAATTAAACTCCGGGTTCAAATACCCGGCATCCGAAATATTCCTCATATTTGTTCACATGGTCAATATCTGTTTAGTTGAAGACGAGCATAAAGTAGCAGCCTTTATCTGCAAGGGCCTCGAAGAACATAATTTTAAGGTGAAAACAGCTACCGACGGTGCTACTGCAAAAATATTACTTCAAACGGCAGATTTTGATCTCGTGATAATGGATGTAATGCTGCCCGATATAAACGGCATTGAATTATGCCGGCAAATACGGCAATCGGATACCACAACGCCTATCCTGATGCTTACCGCGCTGGACCAGGTTCAAAATAAGGTGACGGGGTTAAAAGCCGGGGCCGATGATTACATGGTGAAGCCTTTTCACTTTATTGAACTGCTGGCCCGGATTGAAGCTTTACTACGAAGAAAAATTGTTAATGATACCGGGGACCATATCCTTGCGTTTGACGATCTTAAGTTAGATACCTGGAGCAAGGTTGCCGAAAGGGCGGGCAGCCAGGTTGCTTTAACCGCAAAAGAGTTTGCCCTGCTCGAACTGTTTATGCGCCATCCCAATAAGCTATTATCCCGCGAATATATAGCCGAACAGGTTTGGAACATTGGTTTTGATACCGGAACTAATTTCATCGACGTGTACGTGAATTATTTGCGCAATAAAATTGAAAAAGGCTTTAAAAACAAACTGATCCATACTGTTATAGGGATGGGTTATATTTTAAAAAGCGACAAAAAAAATTCCGGCGGCAGCGCTCCTTTAGCGCCGCCGCCGGTAAGTTGACACCATGAAAATAAAAAACAGGCTATCGCTGTATTTTACTGCCATAAGCGCAATAGTGCTGTTAATTGTTGAGGTGGTGATCTGTATCACCTTTAATTCGCTGGTCAAATCCGATTTTTACGACCATTTAATGGTAAGGGCTTATGTTGCGGCTCAACGTTACCTCGAGGCCGATGAAATCTCGGCCGATTCATTGAGCCATGTAAACGGCCGCTACCTGCAGGCCCTGCCCAATGAAGTTATCCGCTTTTATGATGACAAAAATTCCGCATCGTTTATCAGGGATAAAAACCAATTTTGGACAAACACCGTCATCAACGCCGTAAGGAAACAAAAACAGGCAGCGTTTGCTGAAGGCGAAAGGCAAACGGCGGGAATTTATTACAACGATAACCAGGGAAACTTTGTGATATTGGTTTCGGCCATTGACAGGGCCGGAAAAAAAAGAACGACCGACCTTATTGAAAGTATGGCCATACTGCTGGTAGGCGTTACTGCTGCCTCATTTATTATCAGCAGGTGGTTTGCCCAAAAATCATTACAACCCATTGATAAGGTTATTGAACAAATGCAAAAAGTTAGCGCGGGCAACCTGAGCTTGCGCGTTGACGAAGGTAATGGCAAAGATGAAATCAGCGAATTGGCACACAATTTCAACCTGTTGCTCGAGCATCTTGAAAATGCTTTTGAAATGCAGCAGACCTTTGTGATCAATGCTTCGCATGAATTAAGAACGCCGATAACCACCATTATTGGCGAAATTGAAATTGCCTTAAACAAATTGCGGACCCATACCGAATACGAACAGGTGCTGAACTCGGTGTTAACGGACGCCGAACGGCTGAACGGCACGATCACCAGCCTGCTCGAACTGGCAAACGTTGATATGAATTACACCCAGCCGGCCCTTGCACCAATAGCTATGGACGAACTGATATGGGAATTGAACGACTATTGGCTGGGCAAAAAAGGCAAAGGCATGTTTAATATCAATATTTTGAATTTGCCGGAGAATGCCGAAAAACTACAGCTGCCGGCAAACAAATCATTATTAACCATCGCCCTTAACAATATCATTGGTAATGCCTTTAAGTTTTCGTTGGATAAACCCGTACAATGCGATTTTTATGCTGACGAAAAAGCGATTATCATTACCATTACAGATACCGGCATAGGCATAATGCCCGAAGAGATCGGCAAAATCTTCCGGTCCTTTTACCGGGGTAAAAATGTTAATAGCTATAATGGTAATGGCATTGGCTTATATGTAACGTATAAGATCATCAGCCTGTTTAATGGCACTATTGCCGTAACCTCCGAGCCCGGGTATAATACCGTGGTAACCATCCGGTTTAAACGGTAAACTCTAACCGCATTCTAATCCCCCTTTAATTCAGGTTTAATACCGGTGGTTTAACTTTGTTCCATCAGTACTACCATGTTCAAACTATCTGTCCGCGCCTTTTTTATTTTGCCAATTTGTTTATTGTTTACGGTTTGTAAGGTGTTTGCACAAGGGGCCGATACATTAAAACTTACCATTACACAGGCGGAAGATTTGTTTTTAAAAAATAACCTGCAAATTATTATTCAACGCTATAATATTGATAATGCCGCTGCGCAGGTGATCACCGCCCGCCTGTTCGCCAATCCTGATTTTAGCTTTACTAATGGCATTCACACCAATGATGTAAGCCAGGGGCCGGCCTATAAAGACCAGTCGTTTAGTGTTTCGCAACTGTTTACAACCGCGGGAAAACGCAACAAAAATATCCAGCTGGCTAAAATTGGTATCGAACAGGCCAAATACCAGTTTTTCGACTTACTGCGCACGCTGAAGTTCACGCTCCGCAACGACTTCTACAACATCTATTTCCAGGAACAATCGGCAGGGGTTTATAACGACGAGATCAGCTCTCTGTCAAAAACGTTA
>Ga0302322_100004339_pt1 | contig 12296 bp, 12 predicted proteins | sample Fen_T0_2_FD_203757 | JGI IMG/M metagenome (GOLD analysis project Ga0302322, IMG submission 203757) | Peat permafrost microbial communities from Stordalen Mire near Abisko, Sweden - Fen_T0_2 | ecosystem: Environmental > Terrestrial > Soil > Wetlands > Permafrost | place: Sweden: Abisko...
CTCCTCGTCCTCCACCACCAGAATGCGCGCGTTCATGAGCGTAGCCTTTCCAGGATGCGTCTTGTCCAGCATGTTGCAGACCTCGCGTCAGTTGCCGGGTACGGTGGTCGCAAACGTCGTCATGTCGCCCTTGGGACGCTTGTCGAGGATCTGCTGGCCCTCGATCATGAAGAACACGGTTTCGGCGATATTGGTGGCGTGATCGCCGATCCGCTCGATGTTCTTGGCGCAGAACATCAGATGGATGCAGAACGAGATGTTGCGCGGATCTTCCATCATATAGGTCAGGAGTTCGCGGAACAGCGAGGTGCAGATGGCGTCGATTTCCTCGTCGCCCTTCCACACCGCCATCGCCGCCGGCAGATCGTGGGCGGCATAGGCGTCGAGCACCGACTTGACCTGCGACTGCACGAGGTCGGTCATGTGCTCGAGGCCGCGGATCAGTTTCAGGGGCTGGAAGTCGCTTTCCAGGGCTGCGACCCGTTTGCCCATGTTCTTGGCGAGGTCGCCGATCCGCTCCAGGTCGGTGGCGACCCGCATGGCGCCGACGATCTCGCGCAGGTCGATCGCCATCGGCTGGCGCCGCGCGATGGTCAACACCGCGCGCTCCTCGATCACGTGCTGCAGGCGGTCGATCTCGGCGTCGGCGGCGACCACGCGGCTGCCGAGCGCGACGTCGCGGCGGATCAGCGCGTCGACGGACTCGACGATCATGCGTTCGGCAAGCCCGCCCATTTCGGCGACCAGCCGGGTCAATTCCTGCAGGTCGCTGTCGAACGCCTTGGCGGTGTGTTCGGAACCCATTGTCGTTCTCCTTAGCCGAACCGGCCGGTAATGTAGTCCTGGGTGCGGCGATCGCTCGGTGAGGTGAATATCCTGTTGGTCTCGCCGAATTCGATCAGCTCGCCGAGATACATGAAGGCGGTCTTGTCGGAGACCCGCGCGGCCTGCTGCATATTATGGGTGACGATGGCGATGGTGTAGTCCTCCGCCAGCTCCTGGATCAACTCCTCGATCTTGGCGGTCGAAATCGGATCCAGCGCCGAGCACGGCTCGTCGAACAAGATCACCTCGGGCCGCACCGCCACCGTGCGGGCGATGCAGAGCCGCTGCTGCTGGCCGCCGGACAGGCTCAGGCCCGAGGCATTCAGCTTGTCCTTGACCTCGCTCCAAAGCGCAGCACCGCGCAGCGCCTTCTCCACCCGGCCGTCCATCTCGGAGCGGGAAATCTTCTCATAGAGCCGGATGCCGAAGGCGATGTTCTCATAGATCGTCATTGGAAACGGCGTCGGTTTCTGAAACACCATCCCGACCCGGGCGCGCAACAGATTGAGGTCGAGCCCGGCATCGAGCACGTTGGTGGAATCCAGCATCACCTGGCCGGTGGCGCGCTGGCCGGGATAGAGATCGTACATCCGATTGAACACCCGCAGCAGGGTCGACTTGCCGCAGCCCGACGGCCCGATGAAGGCGGTGACGCGGTTGGCGCCGAGCGCCAGACTGATGTTCTTCAGCGCATGGTTCTCGCCGTAGTAGAAATTCAAGCCGCGCACCGTTACCTTGGCCGGCGCCTCCGCCATGCCCGAGATCGACGGCGCCGGACCAGGCGCGGCGTCCACGCCAACAACAAGCTCACTCATTGTTTGGTCCTTTCGGCGCCGAGAATGCGCGCGCCGATATTCAGCGCAAGCACGGTCAGGGTGATGATCAGGGCGCCGCTCCAGGCCAGCTGTTTCCAGTAGGCGTAGGGGCTTTGCACGAAATTGTTGATGGTGACCGGCAGGTTGGCCATGGTCTTGGTCAGATCGAGACTGAAGAACTGGTTGGAAAGGGCCGTAAACAGCAACGGCGCAGTTTCGCCGGCGACGCGTGCGGTCGCCAGCAGCACGCCGGTGATCAGGCCGGCGCGCGCGGCGCGGTAGGCGATGCGCTTGATGACCAGCGAGCGCGGCAAGCCGAGCGCGCTTGCCGCCTCGCGCAAGGGATTGGGCACCAGCAGCAGCATGTCCTCGGTGGTGCGCACCACGACCGGGATCACGATCACGGCGAGCGCCAGACAACCGGCAAACGCCGAAAATCCGCCCATTGGCACCACGATGGCGCCGTAGATGAACAGGCCGATGATGATCGACGGCGCGCTCAAGAGAATGTCGTTGATGAAGCGGATCACCGAAGTCAAGCGGTCGTTGCGGCCGTATTCGGCGAGATAGGTGCCGGCGAACAGGCCAAGCGGCGCGCCGATGCCGACCCCGATCACGGTCATGATGATCGAGCCGACGATGGCGTTGAGCAGACCGCCTTCGCTCGATCCCGGCGGCGGCGTGTTCTGGGTGAACAGCTGCACGCTGATGCCGGCGAGGCCATTATAGAACAGCGTGAACAGAATCAACGCCAGCCAGGTCACGCCGAACAGGGCGGCGGCGACGCACAGCAGGCGGACGATGATGTCGCGGCGGCGGCGGGAGGCGTAAATCGGGTTCATGTTTCAGTTCCCGGCCTGTTTTTACAGCCGCATCAGCATCATCCGTGCTGCCGCCAGCACGAAGAAGGTCAGCACGAACAGCAACAGACCAAGCAGAATCAGGCCGGACTGATGCAGGCCGTCGCTTTCAGCGAATTCGGAGGCGATCGCCGCCGAAATCGTGGTGCCCGGCGCGAAGATCGAGGACGAAATCCGGAACGAATTGCCGATGATGAAGGTCACCGCCATGGTTTCGCCGAGCGCGCGGCCGAGCGCCAGCATGATGCCGCCGATGACGCCGACGCGGGTATAGGGAATCACCACATTGCGCACCACCTCCCAGGTGGTGCAGCCGACGCCGTAGGCCGCCTCCTTCAGCACCGGCGGCACGGTCCTGAACACGTCGACCGAAATCGCGGTGATGAAGGGCAGCACCATGATCGCCAGGATCAGCGCGGCGTTGAACAGGCTGAGATAGGACGGGGGGCCGGCGAAGATCGTGCCCAGCACCGGCACGCCGTCGAACACTTTGATCATGAACGGCTGAAAGCTGTTGGCCAGGAACGGGCCAAGCACGAAGAAGCCCCACATGCCGTAGATGATCGAGGGAATGCCGGCGAGCAGTTCGACCGCCAGCCCGATCGGACGGCGCAGCCAGATCGGACAGATTTCGGTGAGAAACACCGCGATGCCGAGGCCCACGGGTATCGCGATCATCATCGCAATAACTGAGGTCACCAGCGTGCCGTACATCGGACCGAGCGCACCCAGCACCGGCGGATCGGCCGACGGCGCCCAGCGCGCCGTGAACAGGAACGAGAAGCCGTATTCCCGGATCGCCGGCCATGCGCCCGCGATCAGGGACAGGATGATGCCGCCGAGAATCAGCAGAACCGAAATCGCACAGGCGCGCGTGATCCAATAGAAGGTAACGTCGCCGAGTTTGAAGGCGTTGAGCGCCCTGGCGCGATCGTAGGGTCCGGCGGCTTCCATCACATCGCTCTGAACCGCCATGTCTGCCACGCTGCCCCCCTGTCTACTGCAAAGCTACAACGACCGCTACGGATCGACGCGATTTTTGAATTCCCGTCATTCCCCTATGTGCAATTGCACATCGTGGATGCGCCGAAGACTGAGTCCCGGAATCCATACTCCCGATCGTAGTTATGGATTCCGGGTTCGCTCGTTTCACTCGCGCCCCGGAATGACGGGGCGCGACATTCGCTTGAGCGCGATCAGCTCTTTATATCCGCCGACCAGGTCTTTTCGATCAGTTTCACGACCGCATCGGGCATCGGGATGTAGTCGAGTTCCTCGGCCATCTTGTCGCCCTTGGCGAAAGCCCATTTGAAGAACTTGATCGCTTCCTGGGAAGCTGCCTTGTCGGTGGCATCCTTGTGCATCAGGATGAAGGTCGCCGCCGTGATCGGCCATGAGGCTTCGCCGGGCTGGTCGGTGAGGATCAGATAGTAGCCCGGGGCCTTGGCCCAGTCGGCATTCGCCGCAGCCGCCTGGAACGCGGCGACGGTCGGCTGCACGGTCTTGCCGGCCTTGTTGACCAGCGCAGTGTGGGTCAGCTTGTTCTGCTTGGCATAGGCGTATTCGACATAGCCGATCGCGTTCTTGGTCTGGCTGATGTTGCCGGCAACGCCTTCGTTGCCCTTGGCGCCGACGCCGGTGGGCCATTCGACTGCGGTGCCGGAGCCGACCTTGGATTTCCAGTCGGCGCTCGCCTTCGACAGATAGTCGGTGAAGTTGAAGGTGGTTCCCGAACCATCGGAGCGGCGCACCACTGTGATGGCCTCCGCGGGCAGCTTCAGCTTGGGGTTGAGCTTGGCAATCGCCGGGTCATCCCATTTGGTGATCTTGCCGAGATAGATGTTGGCGAGCGTTTCGCCGTCGAACACCAGTTCGCCCGGCTTGATGCCTTCGAGGTTCACCACGGGAACGATGGCGCCCATCACCATCGGCCACTGCACCAGACCATCCTTCTCGAGCTGTTCCGGCTTCAGCGGCGCGTCGGTGGCGCCGAAGGTCACGGTCTTGGCCTGAATCTGCTTGATGCCGGCGCCGGAGCCGATCGACTGATAGTTCAGACCGTTGCCGGTTTCCTTCTTGTAGGCATCGGCCCACTTCGAATAGACCGGGAACGGAAAGGTCGCGCCCGCACCGGTAATGTCGGCGGCGAATGCCGACGTCGATGCGGCCACCAGGCCGGCAGCGACGATCGCTTTCATGAAATTCATGGTTGTCTCCATTGGTGAGCGAAGCGCCTGACGCGCCCGACTGCGCTCACGCCGGTCCGTTTAGGATCGGTACACGTTTGCTTTTACGAAGCTTTCGTGACAGCTGGATGACAGCGTCAAGCGGTTGAAATAACTGGATTTTAAGTCGCCGCCGGCGATTTTGCCTGGGGAAAACAGGCGGTGAACGTAGCCCCCTGTTTGGGCACGCTTTCGATCAACAGCCGGCCGCGGTGCCGGCTGACAATATGTTTCACAAGCGACAGCCCGAGGCCGGTGCCGCCCTGCGCCCGGCTGTCGCCGACATCCACGCGATAGAACCGCTCGGTGAGCCGCGGCAGATGTTCGGGCGCGATGCCGGGACCGAAATCGCGCACCATCACGCGCACTTCCGGCGCGCCCTCGCCCGACAGCGCCGGACTGAGCGACACCTCGACCTTGCCGCCCGAGGCGCCGTATTTCAGTGCGTTCTCGACCAGGTTTTCGAACAGCCGCAGCAACTCCTCGCGATCGCCCGCGATCAGGACCGGCGTCTGGGGCAGATCGATATCGATCGCGACATGACGTTCGCGCGCCAGCGGCTCCAGCCCGTCGGCGACCTGGCGGATGATGGGAACGATATCCACCAGCGTGTCGGGGCGAACATGCGCTGACAGTTCGACCCGCGACAGCGACAGCAAGTCGTCGATCAGCCGCGCCATGCGCTTGGCCTGGGTGTGCATGATGCCGAGAAAGCGCTCGCGCGCCCCGGCGTCGTCCTTGGCCGGTCCCTGCAGCGTATCGATGAAGCCCGACAGCGCCGCCAATGGCGTGCGCAATTCATGGCTGGCATTGGCGACGAAGTCGGCGCGCATCTCCTCGACCCGGCGCAGCGGCGTCTGGTCATGAAACGTCATCAGCATGCATTTGTCGCTGCCGCCGAACAGCGTCGGCACCTGCACCGGCGTGACGATCAATTCCATCCAGCGGTCGACCGGCACGTGATCGAGATAGTTGACGCGCCGCGGTTCTGACGTGGCGATGGCTTCGCGCAGCGCGGTAATGATTTCGGGCGAGCGTAGCGCGAACTGGGCGAGTTCGTTCTGGCGCAACGCCGGCGCCAGTTGCGCCGCGGCGGCATTGAGGTGAAGCACGCGGCCGGCGCGGTCGAGCAGCACCGCCGGATCCGGCATGCCTCCGACAATGGCGCTGACCGCGGGCGACTCAACCGGGTTGACGCCGCGGACGTCTTCGCGGGACGCCGCGACATCGTGCAGCCGCCATGGCACCAGGGCGGCCGCCGCGATACAGCCAAATACCGCGGCGGCGCGGCCGAGCGACAATTCGCCGAACGCGACCAGCACCGCCAGCGCCAGACCGGCTACGAGCAAAATAATTGCGGAATGCCGCAGCCGGTCCGGCCATGGCGAGAAAAAGGAAGCAGAAGGAGCGTCTGTCGCCATCGGGCCGGCTCTCTTCCCGTTCGGGTCTGCGATCGTCAGGCGCCGGTATCCCTGCGCTCGCGCACATAGGCGGCTTCGCGCGCCGGTTCGGCTTCGAGCGCCGCGGCCGCCTCGCGCAGGCGCTTGTTTCGCGCGCCGATCACGACTTCTCTAAACGTCAGCAGGATCACAGATATGACGAACGGCACAACATAATAGAGTACGCGAAACAGCAGCATCCCCGCCAGCAGGTCTTCCTTGTCCATCTGCTTGTCGAAGTGCAGAATCCCGTAAAGCATCGCCGCGTCGAAAACGCCTAATCCGCCCGGCGAATGGCTCGCAAAACCCAGCAGAGTGGCCGAGACGAAAATCACGGCGACGACCACGAAACCGACATACGGCTCCTCCGGCATCAGCACGTACATCGCCAGCGCGCAGAAGCTGAGGTCGACAATGCCGATTGCGATCTGCAGCAGCGTCAGCGGACCGCCGGGCAGCACCACCGTCCACGGCCCGCGGCCGACCCCTCGCGGCTGCATCCAGACCCAGGCGACATACGCCACCAGTCCCAGGATGATCGCGACCGCGGCCACCCGGTTCAGCCAGGGCGGCAGCTGGTCGATCGCCGCGGCGGCCTCCGGATGGTAGGCAATCCCCAGTCCCAGCACCGCGGCATTGCCGAGCCAGAACGTCAGGCCGGCCAGAAAGCAGATTTTTGCGACGTCGATCGCGTTCAGCCCCCAGGCCGAATAGATCCGGTAGCGCACCGCGCCGCCGGTAAAGACGCTGGCGCCGACATTGTGCCCGATCGAATAGGAGGTGAAGGCGGCGAGCGCGTTGACACGATAGGGAACATCGGTGCGGCCGATCGCACGAACCGCGAACAGGTCGTAGAACGTCAGGGTGAAATAGCCCGCCGCCACGAACAGCGCCGCCAGCGCGATCTGGCGCGGCTCGGTGCTCTTGATGGCTTCGATGACCTCATTGGTGTCGATGCCCCGCAGCATATGGTAAAGCACGTAGCACGCGATCCCGATGACCGTGACGCTGATCGCAACACCCAGCTTATGCAGGATTTGGTTCTGGCGCAGAAACTTGACCGCCCTGCGTATTGCTTCCAGCATCTCCACCTCGAACTACGGTCCCTCGACGACAGCTACCGGGCGGACTTCGCCGCCACCAGCGCCATGCCTGCTCCTTGACCCCTCTGGTAGCGTGTTTTGAGCCGAAGTGGAATTCGCTTGATGCGAATAAAACACGTTCCCTCAATATATTAAGGTAGTATACGCCCCCGCCGCCATGCACAGTTTTGCTGCATTGGAGGGTGCGGAACAAACCCGGTTGCCGCGACCTTGCCCGCCGGGCCGTGAAGTTTCCGTGATTTCAGGCGGCCGGTCTTGCCGGCAGCCGCTGGAAAATCAGGAGATCGAGCGGCGGCGCGTTGCCGACGAGGCCTGTCAAGAGCGCGTGGGCCTGGCCGCGGTGGTGGGCCTGGTGATTGAACCAGTGCGCCAGCGCCGGGGCCAATTGCTGCTCGAATTGCTCCGGCGAGGAGACCCGGCGGTACTTGATCGTGCCTTCGATGCGCGCGTCATCCAGCGCATCGACGAAGCAGACAATTCGCCGGTCCTCGGCCTCGCGCGCGGCGCGCAAGGTCTCGAAGGTTTCAAACAGGATCGCATCCAGGCTATCAGGCGCGTCGCCCTCGCCGGTGAAGCGTTGCATCCAGATCCGGTCGGTCACCAGCAGATGATTCAAGGTACCGTGCACCGATTTGAAGAAGGCGCCGCGATCGGCGCGATATTGCTCGATGCCAAGCTGCGCCGCTGCGTCGTAAAGCCGGTTATTGGCCCAGGCGTTGTAGTGACCGAACATCCGGTAATGGGCGGCTGGCGTCATCAACACCTCACACAGCGGGCCGGTGTCGCGACACCGCCCAGTCGCGCAGCCACGATCCCACCGCGCAACCGGCGAGATACGATGCGAACATCAGAAGACCAAGGTCGAGCCAATAGCCCGGGCGGCCCGGGATCGCGCGCGCCAGTGCGGCGGCAACCAGTGCCGCGGCCAGCGCCGCCAGGCATCGCGCCGTCAGCTTCGACACGCCCTGCCCGCGATGCACCACCGCGATCCAGCCCATCGCCAGCCCCAGCAGCAGCGACGCCGTCAGCCAGCCGCCATGAAATGTCACCAGATAGGCCATGTCCAATTCTCTGCTCTATTCCTTGATCGTGAAATCGATGCGGCGGTTCTGCGCCTTGCCTTCGTCGGTATCGTTCGATGCCACCGGCTGCGCGCTGCCGTACCCGACCGGGGTGAACCGGTTGGCGGGCAGACCGGCTTTCACCAGATAGTCGGTCACCGCTTGCGCGCGCTTTTCGGACAGCGTCCGGTTGAAGGAATCTTCGCCGTCGGCGTCGGTGTGCCCGGAAATCTCGATATTGACGTTCGGACAGCGCAGCGCGGTTTCGATCAGGCGGTCGAGCAGACCGGCGGAATCCGGATCGATGGTGGCGCGGCCGGAATCGAACCGGATTTTTCCCTTGGCCAGCAAATCCGAAAACAGCTGCTGGCACACGGTGGCGTCGACCGGCGCCACCGCGGGCTTGACCGAAATGTCGCCCTTGACCTGCCAGCCCTGCGGGAAATCCCTGGCGAGGCCGCTGCGGATCTGGGCCGCCGCCACGTCATACAGCGCATCGCCCGACAGCTTCACCTCGCGGTCGGTCACCACAAGCGTGCCGGTCGACAGCCGCGACAGCGCGCCCAGCGCCGGCACCACCGCGTTGACGAAGCCGGAGGGAGCGCCGACGCTGGCCTTCAGATTGTCGACCACCTTTTCGTTGAAGAACTTGCGCCCCGCCGCCGCCGCAAGCGCGGCATGGGCATTATTGTCGGGCACATAGCCGGTCAGGGTCAGCGTCACCGCGACCGGATCCTTGTAGGCTTGGAAGATATAGGGCGGCGCCTTGATCTCGTTGCTGGCGACCGAAAAGCCCTCGGGGAGATTTTTCAGCGCCGCCGCGATCGCTTCGCGGCCGCCGAGGTCGCGGGCCATGCCGGACAGGCTGACCTTGCTGTCTGACATGGCGACCTTGCCGTCTTTCAATTTTCCGACCTGATCGAGCAGCAGCAGCGCGGCGGCGTCGAAACGCGGCGGCGCGCCGCGCGACAAATTCATCTGGTCGACGACTTCGACGCCGCCGAGCGCCGCGCGCGCGGCCTCGAGCAACCTCGCCTTGCTGGCCGGCAATGGCGAACTGCCGCCCAATGTCACCCTGACCACATCCCGTTCGGCCGACCAGACGAAGGGTTTCGCTTCCGGAACCAGCCGGGTTTCGTCGTTGACCAGCCGCACCCCCGGCACGGCCTCCACCGAGGCCACCGCGCTGCGCCGGCCGTCTTCGGAAAACGCATCCGCGGCAAAGGTGACATCGCGGCCGGCCACTTCGATCCGGCTCTTGTCGAGCACGGTATCCTTAAGCGCCGCGGTAGAGCGGGCGGCGAGGTCGGATTCCAGCGGCGCGGTACTTGTCCAGGCCGCGATAGCCCAAAAGACGACCAGCGGAATCGTGCCCGGCCACCATTTGCTGCTCCACCTGAAAAGTCCGTGCATTCGAGGTCCCGCGGGGCCTGGCGCCCCGTTTTCCGAAGTTCATGAGCTGTCGCGGCATCCCCCGGCACCAGCTTCGGAAGCAAAGGGGAACTGGAAACAGAGAGAAAACAAACCCTTGCGAGGCTGTCAAACCCGAAATGGCCGGCAACGGTCCGGGCCGGGCCGCCTGCCCGACTAACTGTTTCTTCAGCGGTTTTCCGCTAGTTTCGCTGGCGCACCCCAAACCGGTCACCGCTCTCTGAATGAAGCAGCTTCGCAACAACGTCATCCGCGCCGGACTGGAAGCGCTTTACCTAACCGGCGCGCATCACCTGCTGCGGCCGATCTTCTCGGGCGTCGGCGCGATCTTCATGCTGCACCATGTCCGGCCGCGCCGTGACGCCGAGTTCCAGCCCAATCAGCATCTTGAGGTCGCCCCTGAGTTCCTGCGCGCGATGCTGACCCATTTGCGTTCGCGGAATATCGACATCATCACGATGGACGAGGTACATCAGCGGCTGGTCGAGCGCGACTTTTCGCGGCGTTTCGCCTGTTTCACCCTCGACGACGGCTACCGCGACAATCGCGATTACGCGCTGCCGGTGATGCGGGAATTTGACGCACCCATGACCGTCTATGTCGCCAGCGATTTTGCCGAAGGAACCGGCCGGCTGTGGTGGATCGCGCTGGAAATGGTGATCGCCAGGGCTGCCGCGATCGAAACCACGATCGGGGGTGTCGCGCTTCGTCTGGATACCTCGACTCCATCAGCCAAGCAGGCGGTGTTCGGCCGCCTGCACGACTGGCTGCGCTCCCTGCCGAGCGAACATGATATCACGCGCGAGATCGGCAACCTGTGTGCGCGCCATGGCGTCGATGAAGCCGCTATCTGCCGCGAACTCTGCATGTCCTGGGACCAGTTGAAGCCGTTCGCGGCCGATTCCCTGGTCACGATCGGCGCGCATACCATCACCCATTGCAACCTCGCCCGGCAAACCGGGGAAACCGCCTCCCAGGAGATGGCGGTCGGCCGCGCGCGCATCGAAGACGCGCTGCAGCGTCCGGTGATCCATCTCGCCTATCCCTATGGCGACAAGATCGCCGCCGGCCCCCGCGAGTTCGCGCTGGCGCGCGCCGCCGGATTCAAGACCGCGGTGACGACGCGGCCGGGAATGCTGTTTCCCGAGAGCGCCGATCACCTCACCGCGCTGCAGCGGGTCTCGCTCAACGGCAACTACCAGGACGCGCGCATCCTCCCGGTGCTGACCTCGGGCGCGGCCACCGCGGTGTGGAACGGTTTCCGGCGCATCGACGCGGCGTAATTCTGTTCGTCGTCCCCGCGCACGCGGGGACCCATACGCCGCGGCCCATCAGTCGGGCGATGTGGTAGCTACCTTCTTTCACAGTCAGAGCCGGCGGTTATGGGTCCCTGCTTTCGCAGGGACGACGAGGAGTGTTCCTTGACTCACCAAACCCCCGCGCCCAAAACCGTCGGCTATTAACGGGAGGGCATCATGTTCAAGGATCTGTTTTCGCTGCAGGGGCGCGTCGCTGTCGTAACCGGGGGATCGCGCGGCATCGGCAAGATGATCGCGGCGGGGTTTCTCGCGCAAGGCGCGGCGAAGGTTTACATCACGGCGCGCAAGGCCGGGCCTTGCGAGGCCACCGCGAAAGAACTGACGGCGGCCTATGGCGGCGAATGCATCGCGCTGCCGATCGACATTTCCACCATGGCCGGCATCGAGATGCTGGCGACGGAAATCAAGAAGCGCGAGCCGAAGCTCGATATTTTGGTCAACAACGCCGGCGCGGCGTGGGGCGCGGAGTTCGACGAATTTCCCGAGAGCGGCTGGGACAAGGTGATGAACCTCAACGTCAAGACGCCGTTCTTTCTGACCAAGGCGCTGGCCGCTCCGTTGCGCGCCGCAGCCACGGCGGCAAAGCCCGCCAAGGTTATCAACATCGCCTCGGTCGACGGCATCTTCGTCAACCCGGGAGAGACTTATTCCTACGCCGCCAGCAAGGCCGGTTTGATTCATCTGACGCGGCGGATGGCGGTAAAACTGATCAAGGACCACATCGTGGTGACGGCGATCGCACCTGGGCCGTTCAAATCAGACATGAACAAGGCCGCGCGCGACCACGCCGATGAAGTGGCGACGCGGGTGCCGGCAAGGCGCATCGGCACCGACGAAGACATGGCGGGGGCCGCGATCTATCTCGCCTCGCGCGCCGGCGACTACGTGGTCGGCGCCACCATCGCGGTCGACGGCGGCATCGTCTATGCGAACCCCGGGATCAAGGGAGATGGGTGGGATTAGGATTCGCGTGGTGGAGCAAAACTGGCGTCGTCCCGGCGAACGCCGGGACCCATAACCACCGAAGTTAGTGGTTAGACGAAAGTCGTCGAACAGCGTCTCTCAAAACAAGCGCCGCGGAGTATGGGTCCCGGCGTTCGCCGGGACGACGTAAGATCACGTCTCGATCTTCACATATTCGAAATCGCCGGGCTTGTTGTCGATGCCGACCTTGGGCGGCGAGATCCATGGGGCGTAGGCGCCGGCCTCGGTCACCGG
>Ga0302322_100004340_pt1 | contig 12295 bp, 6 predicted proteins | sample Fen_T0_2_FD_203757 | JGI IMG/M metagenome (GOLD analysis project Ga0302322, IMG submission 203757) | Peat permafrost microbial communities from Stordalen Mire near Abisko, Sweden - Fen_T0_2 | ecosystem: Environmental > Terrestrial > Soil > Wetlands > Permafrost | place: Sweden: Abisko...
TTGCGGAGAAAAACGATCGGACCAGCACCCCAATCTGTTCGCCAGGAAACGATACGAAAATCCTCAGCACAGCCACGATTGCGAAGTTCACCGCCGGTCCTGCGAGGGCGATCAGGAGTTCGCTGCTCGGCCGGCGGGGGATTGAGTCGAACTCAGCCATACCGCCGATCGGCAAAAGAAGAATACGCGACGTTCCCACGCCATAACGCCGTGCGGTCAACGCGTGCCCCAGTTCATGCAACACGACGCAGGTAAAAAACACTGCAAGGGCCACCACGTTTCCAAACGCTCCGTAGATTGGATGGGGCCAATGGTCAGACACCGCCTCGCTCCAACCTTCCCAAGCCACGTAGCCAGCAAGCAGGAAAAACGTGGAATGCACCGACAGCGGGATGCCGAAGACGCGGAATAACTTGAGAGACCAGTTTAGCATTTGACGTAAGCGAAACCTGTTTTGCGGAGATCGCTAATCAGAAATGCCATTGAACAACCACGAAACAAAAAAACCTAAGGCTAATCAATGAGTTGGAATTTTGGCGGAATAGAGTGCGGGGTTCGGACCTTCCCCCGCCGAAGAGCGTTTCGAATTATTTCCTAGCACCCATTCAACCGCTGATCGCGATCTCTCGGTCCGAAGGGAACTACCACCCGACAGAATGAAATGGAAATGTAGCCGTTTCGTCTCGCGAAGGCCGCGAAGAAAACGAAGGCCGACGCGGTGCAACAAAGCCACTCCTTCGTCTCCTTCGCCACTTCGCGAGAACGATGGCTACGAATTTTCTGGAAATGCTCTAGCCACCCCAGAGGTTGGGTATTCATGCTTCTTCGCAGTTCAAAGTGATTGCGAATCTTGGTTGAACGGAAATGAAGGGCCTCTCCTCTGTCACCTTTCACCCTTCGCAGGGTCCAAGCCCGCATGCTGCGTCGCCTCACCGTTCTTTTTTTCGGTCTCCTCAGCGCTGTCCTTGCTGAGCCTGGAAATAAATCCATCGTGCCCGATTCGCAGCCAGCCACTTCTGGCCAAACCGCGACGACACCCGTCCCTGCATCACCACCAGTTTCGCCCACTCCGGCGCCCGCGGCCGATGAAGCACCGCCGTCCGACGGGCTCTTCGACCTCGGCAAATCGCTTTTCGATCAATACGCCCCGCCTGAAGTGAAGGATCAGGTGGAGTTTCCTTCGAAGGAACAATGGGATGCCTTCGCGGCGAAACTCCAACACGCGCTCGACGGCGATTCCTTCGAAGAACTCGCCACCTATGAACCGCAAGCCCGGGCCGCCCTCATCGCGTTGCGCGCAATTCCTGGATACGAGGAGTATGCGACCTGGCTTGAAGAACGTCTCGAACTCATCTCTGCCGCCAAACAGATCGCGCAACCTCCCCCGTCCGCGCCACCCGGTACCCCGAAGCCGCCAACTCCCCGCTCCGACCTCCCGCAATACGATCTTTGGCTTCAACGCCTTCGCACGGCCCCCATTCCCGCGAATGCCGAACGACTCATTCCCGTCCTTTTTAGCCAGTTTACGGCCGAGGGTGCGCCGCGTGAGCTGGCCTGGATCGCCGAGGTCGAATCGACGTTTAATCCCAATGCGCGCAGTCCCGTCGGCGCACGCGGCCTCTTCCAACTCATGCCCGATACCGCCAAAGGTCTCGGCTTAAGCACCTGGATGCCCGACGACCGTACCGATCCCAAGAAGAGTGCCAGCGCCGCCGCGCGCCTGCTCAACCGCTTGTATTCACGTTTTGGTGACTGGCCGTTGACGCTGGCCGCTTACAACGCCGGCGAAGGCCGCGTGAGCCGCGCCCTCGCCGCGCGCAAGGCCAAAACCTTCGCCGAAATCGCGCCCGCACTTTCCGTCGAAACCCGTCTCTACGTTCCCAAAGTTTGCGCCACTGTCGCGCTGCGAACCGGCATTGCCCCCGAGAAGCTCAGCGCGCCGCGGTGAAGTTCACGGTTGCAAGTTCACCGTTCACGGTTTTCTGGACGTCCGGTTTACAGTGATTATAGCCGTCGCACTGAATGATATCAGGGCTCGCCGTTCATTCAAATTTTGCCGGGCGGGCAAGGAACCCTCCCCTCCCGAGGCTGACTGCGGCAAAACCACTCCACACCATCGCCCGACAGAGTCGAGGAGGACGAGTCGGCGAGACACGTCGCCTCCCCGGAACAACCTAATTGACCCTTCTGGCATTTGCCGTAATCAAAATCCGACTTGCGGCCATCGCTTATCCGAAGCGCGCCGCCCGTGCAACCCTCGTTCCCATGTCCAACCCAGCCAAGCCGACCATCCTGATCGTCGATGATGATTCCGAAATCCGCTACTCGTTGTCGCGGGTACTTTCTTCGCGTGGGTATCAAGTGCTCGAAGCGCCAAGCGGAGAACTGGGCGTCGCTGCCGTAAAGAAGAGCCCGCCCGATCTTGTCTTCCTCGACATCCGCATGAGCGGCATGAGCGGCATCGAAGCGTTACAGCATATCCGTTCGACCAATCCGAAGCAGATGGTCATATTGATGACGGCCTTCGGCACCGCCCAGACCGCCATCGAGGCGATGAAATACGGTGCGTTTGACTATATCATGAAGCCCTTCGATCCGGCGCGGGTGCTCGCGCTGGCGGAAAACGCCCTGAAGGCCTTTGCCGATATGCGCGCGGTCGGCGACTACAAGCCCACGATCAACAGCGACGATTACAAGGAGGGCATCGTTGGCAGTTCTCCCGTGATGCAGGACGTATTTAAAATTATCGGACAGGTCACCGCCAGCGATGTGACCGTGATGGTCACGGGCGAGAGTGGCACCGGCAAGGAACTCGTCGCCCGGTCAATCTGGAAGCACAGCCATCGCGCCGCGAAACCTTTCATCGCCGTCAATTGCGCAGCGATTCCGGACAATTTGATCGAGAGTGAACTTTTTGGTCATGAGAAAGGCTCGTTCACCGGCGCGACGGGCCAGCGGCTCGGCAAGTTTGAGCTTTGCGACGGCGGCACAATCTTCCTCGACGAAATCGGCGACATGGCGCTGGCCACACAGACAAAAATTCTGCGCGTGCTCCAGCAGGGCGAAATCCAGCGCGTTGGCGGCGTCGATACGATCAAGGTCGACGTGCGCATTATCGCCGCGACGAACAAGGAGCTGGAGGAAATGGTGAAGGCAAAAACCTTCCGCGAGGATCTCTATTACCGGCTCAATGTCGTGCGCATCCGCATGCCTGCGCTGCGCGACCGCCAGGACGACATTCCGCAAATCGTCGATTTTTGCCTCCAGAACCTGGTTAAGCAAAAGAAAGCCCGCACCAGCAAAGTCGCTCCCGAGGCGCTGGCCATCCTCGTGCGTCACCGTTGGCAGGGCAACGTACGCGAACTCGAAAACGTTATCTACCGGAGCGCGGTCATAGCGCAGGGCGACACGATTTTGCTCAAGGATTTGCCCCAGGAAATCCGCGATGCGGTCGGCCCCCAACCTTCCCTCTCACCCGCCGTGGATACGCCCATGGTCGTCCCGGCAACCAGTGCTCCCTTCGACGCCATGCGCACGGCGGCTTCTGAAGGGGCCGCCCTCGCCCGCGCCCGAACGATGGCCGACGCGTTGGCCGCTTCGGTCCAACCGCCGCTTACCGTCGATCACGCCTTGGACTTTCTCCACACGGAGCTCTCAAAAGAAAAAGAGCCGATTCTGGAGCGGATAGAACGCGAAATGATCAAGCGCGTCATCGCGGCCGAAGAAGGCAACATCCTGAAAGCGTCAGAGCGACTCGGCATCACGCGCGCCACCCTGCGCAAACGCATTGACGAACTCGGGCTGAAGATCTGATCCAAGCCTCCAGGTAAAGAAGTGGGAGCGCAGCCGGTTCAACAACTCCTGCTCAGGAACAAAAAAAGTGCCCGGTCGAAGCCGGGCACTTTTTGCTATAACTTAGAGGGTTCGACTAGTTGCTCGCTTTAACAACGTCCTCGCGGAAATTGAAGAGCTGTTGAGCATGCACCAACACGGGGTGACCTTTCCTGGTGGGAGGTGAAAACTGCCATTTTTTAACCGCTTCGACCGCGATTTCCGTAAGCAATGGATTCGCCCGTGATGCGGCAGCGACAAACCGGACCTTGCCCGTTTCATCAATATAGAAATCCACCGTCACCTGACCGACAATGCCATTCGCCGCCCACTCCAGCGGGTAAGCCGGAGCAACCACATTCAAAGGCGTCGGAATCGCATCGAGATTCTTCATGCCGCATACCTGATATCCATCCCCTATGTTGGCAAAAAACGGATTATAAAGACCGGTATGCTGGACGACCAGTCCCCCGCGCACTTCAAAATTGAGGGTGACGTCCGTGATGGTTTCGACCGGTTCGCCATCAATATATTCCGACTCAAATTTCCACAGCTTAACCACCCGCTCGGCCTCATCTGCAAAAGCGCGGTTGGTGTATGCCACCACCAACGAATCGGCGAGCTGTCCATGGGAATCCACATGCAAAACCATACTGACTGCTCCCTGCGATATCCCCTCCACTTCCATCTTTATGGGGTACATGGGTTGGACGGTCTGGATAATTTTGAAGTGCCTGGCGAGAGGCTGTGACGAAGTAGTTCCGGCCGCGAAAATCGGCGCTGCGAGGCTGAGTATTCCCAAAAGGAGGATGGTTGGTTTCATAGGGTAATTGGATTGCCCTGCATAACCCCAATGAATCGCAAACCCCTTCAAAATCGATCTGCAATCACCCTGCTCAATGCAATTCTTTGCCTGGCTTCCAGCACGCAAAACTTATTTTGCTGAACTCAGGACTGCCTCGTTCTTGGCCAGCCATGCCTCATATTCCTTGCGAGGCAAAAACTTCAAGGACGCTGAATTGATACAATAACGCAGCCCCGTCGGCGCCGGGCCATCCTCGAAGACATGCCCCAAATGCGCGCCATCCACCGCGCAGTTCACCTCGACCCGCGCCATACCGAAGCTCGTGTCGTGAACCTCCTTCACAAAGACAGGCTCGATCGGGCGGGTAAAGCTGGGCCAGCCCGTGCCAGAGTTGAACTTATCCCGGCTGTCAAAAAGCGGAGTGTTGCTGCAAACTGAAAAATACACGCCGTCGTCGTGAAAATTCCAATACGCGTTTTCGAACGGTGGCTCCGTGCCTTGCTGTCGCGCGACCCGATACTGCTCCGGCGTCAGCATCTTCTTCCATTCGGCGTCGGTGTGCTTGATTTTCGTAGCCGCCAAATCAATCACCGCCTGCGAAGGCAGACCGCACGCTGATTTTTCACCACCGATTTTACAGGCAGCGCCTGCTGTGTTTTTGACAGGTTCCATGTTTGATTGAGCCCGCACGTCGACAACCAGAGCAAAGCCCACGAGGGCGAGGAAATGAATTATGACGCGCATAGGAGCTTTAGGATGAGAGTAACCATTGTGAGCAGTTATTCCAATTGAGGCGCAAAAATTTTCAGCTCGGCATGCGATTCCGAGGTTGGATTGCTTTCGGTACCAGCGTCAGTCATAACTCTCCCTCCCTGGATTGGATTCGTCCTCGCCTACCCCTTATGAGCTTCTTGAGAGCTAATACGTCCCTGATCGCCTGTTCGCGTTTTTGGCTTGGGGCTGAGCGGCGCAGCGCAGCTCTGCTTGGCCTGTGTACGATTATATCGATGCCGCTCCTTGGCGCGGTCGCTCTGCGCGCGGCAGAGCCTTTACCGCCATCGATCCGCGTCGTGATGGACAATAATTATCCGCCGTTCGTCATGCAGGCTGAAGGCGGTTTGCGGGGAATTTTGGTCGATCAATGGCGGGTGTGGGAAGTCAAGACGGGCATCAAAGTGGAACTCACCGGCCTGGATTGGGGCGAGGCTTTGCGGCGGATGCAGGCGGGAGAATTCGATGTCATCGACACCGCTTTCCACACTCCCGAGCGAGCCGAGTATCTTTCGTTTTCAAAGCCGTACCAGAAGATCGACGTCCCTATTTTTTTCAGCCGCGAAATCACCGGGATCACCGATGCTAAATCGCTGCGCGGTTTCCCGGTCGGGGTGAAAACCGGCGACGCTGACATCGATTTCCTGCGGAGAAGCGGGGTCGAGACGTTGCTTGAGTTTGGTAGCTACGAGTTGGTTCTACAAGCCGCTCGGGATCACAAAATATCGGTCTTTGTGGTCGATCTGCCGCCGGCCCTTTATTTTCTCCATAAATTTGGCCTTCAAGGTGAATTTCGGCACTCCGCGCCTTTATTGGTGGGAGAGCTTCATCGCGGTGTCGCGCGGGGAAATACTAAGCTGTTGCACATCGTGGAGGACGGTTTTGCGCGAATCACTCCGACTGAATACAAGGCCATCGAGGAAAAATGGTACGGGGCCGAGAATTTCCGTCAGCGTTCACTGCATTGGCTAATGCCGGTGGCGGCTGGTTTTAGTGGCGTGGTGCTTTTTCTTTTTCTTTGGAACCGCATGCTCCGACGTACCGTCCGGCAACGTACGGCCGAACTCACAGCGAGCCAGGAGCTTTTTCAGTCAATCTATCATTCGGTCAACGACGCGATTTTCATCCACGATCTGGCGACGGGCGCGGTGGTCGACGTAAACGACCGCATGTGCGCGATGTTTGGCTGCTCACGCGAAGAGGTGCTGAGGGAAAGTATCCGTCAATTTAGCCAGGGTGATTCGCCTTACGGTGAAGCCGAGGCGCTGGCCTGGTTGCGCCTGGCTGCCGCTGGCCAGCCGCAGACCTTTGCCTGGCACTGCCGTCGCAAAGACGGGAGTCTGTTCTGGGGAGAGGTGAGCATGCGGCGGGCAACGATTGGCTCTGCCGAACGGATCGTTGTCACCGTTCGCGACCGAACGGGAAAACAAGAGGAGGAAAATGCGCTGCGTGCGCGCGTGACTTCGCAGGAGCGCCTCGAGGCGATTGCCGATGCTTCTCCCGGTGTCATGTATGTGCGGCGTCGCCGGCCCGACGGTTTGCATTCCTATCTTTATGCCAGTCCCCGCATCGAAGAAATCTACAGCATCAGGCGTGACGATTTATTGAAGGATGGTGAGGCGATTTTCCGAATTGTGCATCCTGACGATTTGGCGCGCTTGCAAAACTCGATTGCGGAAGCCGCTCGTACGCTGGACGAATGGACTTTCTCTTACCGCATCATTCACCCAAAAAAAGGCATAGTCTGGGTCGACGGTCGTGCCACCCTGCGTCGTGAGCCAGACGGGGGCACGCTCTGGCATGGGTTTAGTTACGATGTTACCGACCGGGTGAACGCGGTCGCAAAATTAAAAAAGGCGAATGCCGTTTTGCAGATCCGCGCCGCGTGCGATCAAGCACTGGTTCGGGCCGACGACGAGCAAACGTTATTTCGCTCGGTGTGCGAGACGGCGGTGACTGCAGGCGGCTATCGGATGGCCTGGATCGGATTGGCGGAAAACGATGAAAACTGTTCGGTGCGGCGGGCCATGGTCAGCGGCCACGACGACGGTTACACGGAAGACATTTGTATCACCTGGTCCGATACAAAATCAGGTCAAGGTCCGGTCGGCACTGCGATCCGAACGGGCTCGGTGGTCGTCGCCCAGGACATTGCCACCAATCCCGCGTTTCTCCCCTGGCGGACGGAAGCATTAAACCGCGGCTACGGTGCTTTGGTCGCCATCCCCTTTTCCTGTGACGGCAAAACCATCGGTATGTTGGCGATTTACTCGACGCTTCCGGCAGATTTCACCCCAGATGACGTGGCCGTATTCACCGAGCTGGTGGCTAATCTCGGTGTGAGGCTCGAGGCGATTCGGGCTAAAGAGATGCGTCTCAGGGCGGAGATGGAGCTGCGCAAATCCCAAGAGCAGTTGAGGGCAACCTTGGATGCGCTCCCCGATTTATTATTCGAAGTGGATCGCGCGGGACGCGTCCACGATTTCCGCGCACCCAACCGTGATGCTCTTTTTGCGCCGCCGGAGACATTTCTCGGCCGAACCTTTGCCGATTTCCTTCCCGCTGAAGCGGTTGCGGTAATCACCCATGGGCTGGCCGAGGCTGCGGAAAAAGGCCGTCATTTTGGCGGGATCTATTCGTTGCCGATGCCGGATGGCTTGAAGTGGTTCGAGTTGTCGATCTCACCCAAAGGAGAACCGGCCGCGGAAACGCGCTCCTTCATCGTGCTTATACGCGACGTCACCCAGCGTGTTAAAGCCGAGCTGTCGTTGCGGGAAAGCGAGCGTTATAACCGGACGCTGTTCAATCAAACGCCCATCGGACTCCTGCTCTGTCGGATGGACGGGAGACTCGTCGATATAAATCCCGCTTTTGCCCGGATTATTGGCTACACGGTGGAGGAGGCGCTCCGGCTAACGTACTGGGATATTACTCCACGCAGTTATGCCAACCAGGAAGCGCAACAGCTGGAAAGTCTACGAACGACCGGACGGTATGGTCCGTACGAGAAACAATATATTCACAGAGACGGACATCTCGTGCCGGTGCGGCTCACCGGCTTGATCCTCAAGCAACAAGGGAATGAGTATATCTGGTCGAGTATCGAGGATATCACCGAGCGCAAACAAGCGGAGGCGGCGTTGCGCCTCAGTGCGGACCGGCTGGCGCAAGCGGTGCTCGTTTCCCAAATCGGGGTTTTTGACCACGACCACGAGACGCACGCAATCTACTGCTCGCCGGTGCTGGAAAGTATTTTCGGGGTTTCCTCGGATCAGGTGGTGCGCCCCGCAGATTGGATCAAATGCGTACACCCAAAGGATCAGGAGCGAGTGAAGCAGGCGGTTCAACGGTCGCTTGATCCCGTTGGCGATGGATTGCTGGATACTGAACTGCAGATCGTGCGCGCAGACGGAAATGCCCGCAATGTGACCGCAAGGGCGCAAACCATATTCACAGGAACCGGCGGCGACCGTCGGCCCATGAGGACGGTTGGTGCGGTGGTCGACATCACCGGTCGCAGGCTGGCCGAGGAAGCGCTCAAGGCCAGCACCGAACAAATTCAACACGTGCTTGGTGCAGCCGATTGTCTGTTGTGGCAGTCCCGGTTAACCCGCACCGAGGTGGGTGAGTTCGACTGGCAAATCTATATTCCACGTTCGAGCCTCTACCGGCGGCTATTTGGCAAAGACCCGAGCACGCCCTCGCTGCTCCCCTGGAAGGAGCTGAAGGTCCCCGAACTTCATGCCATGCACCAAACTTGCCAGGCGGCGCTGGTCTCGGGTGCGCCAGGCTACGAACAAGAGTTTCATGCGGTCATTGGCGGACAGACGATTTGGTTAAGGGAACAAGTTTCCATCAAGTGTGAAGGAGACATGGTCTGGGTGCTCGTCGGAGTGATCACCGACATCACAGAGCGAAAAGCCGCCGAAGCCACCTTGCGCGCAAGCGAGACCCGGCTGGCCGGCATCATCGACTCCGCCATGGACGCGATTATCACCGCCGACGAAGACGGGAAGATCGTGGTCTTCAACCATGCCGCCGAGAGCATCTTTCGCTGTCCGGCGAACGCCGCAATTGGCCGTTCGATCGATCAATTTATTCCCAAGTCGATGCAGACAATTCATGCGGAACATCTCCGCCCCGAGATCGAGAAACAAGATCCGGGAAGGATTGTTAGATCTGTCAGCGGGTTTGGCTTGCGGGCCGACGGAGCAGAGTTTCCCTGCGAAGCATCGGTTTCCCAAATCGAGATCGAGAACCGTCGGCTCTTCACCGTGATCCTGCGCGACGTCACCGACCGCGTTCGGGCTGAAGCCGAGCGCAAAGCCCTGCAAGACCAAGTGCTCCGCTCGCAACGGCTGGAGAGCGTCGGTCGGCTCGCCGGTGGCATCGCTCACGACTTGAACAATATTCTCGCCCCCATCGTGCTCGGAGCGCCCATGCTGCGTGAATCCCTGCACGATGCCGAAGCACGCGACATGCTCAATGCGATGGAAATCAGCGCCAATCGTGGGGCGAGAATCATTGCGCAACTCCTGACTTTCAGCCGGGGCGGCGTTGGCGAACGGGTGACGGTGCAACTACCTCTGATCGTCCGCGACATGGAGACGATCATTAGGGAAACTTTCCCCAAGAAGATCACGGTTCAAACCACGATTTCAAGCGATGTCTGGAAAGTGCGCGCCGACCCTACGCAACTGCACCAGGTGCTCATGAATCTCTGCGTTAATGCGCGCGACGCCATGCCCCGCGGCGGTGTGCTGACCCTGGCTCTGGACAATTTAAACCTCGATCAGACGATGGCGGGCAAGATCCCGGGGCTCCAACCGGGCGCTTTTGTGCGTTTAAGCGTGACTGATACCGGCACCGGAATAAACCCAGAGGTAATCGACAAGATCTACGATCCATTCTTTACCACCAAGGAGGTTGGCAAAGGCACTGGACTCGGCCTTTCCACCGTTCTAGGGATCGTGCGGGCGCACGGGGGCGCAGTCCAGGCCGGCTCCATCGTTGGCGATGGTACGCGATTTGACGTTTATCTGCCCGCTGAGTTAAACGCCTCCGCCACGGCGGAGGCTGCCCGGGTGGCGCATGCGGCGGGCAATGGCGAACTGATCTTATTCGTCGATGACGAACCGGCAGTACGATTAGTCGCCCGACGCTTGCTCGAACAACACGGTTATCGCGTCGTTGAGGCCGCTGACGGCAGCGAGGCGCTGCTCCGTTATAAGCAGCTTCGGCCGGGAGTGGCGCTCGTGGTCACCGATCTCATCATGCCTGTGCTCGATGGCCCCGGCCTGATCCTGGAGTTGAAAAAAATAGACCCCGCCTTGCCTGTAATTGCAGCCAGCGGCCACGCGGCCGGCGTAGACCCTGTCGTTTTACTTGAAATCAAGTGCCAGGCGTTGCTGCAAAAGCCGTTCGAAATTACCGAACTTCTAAGGGAGATCAACCGGGTGTTGCATCCTCACCCCGCGCCCACAGCTTAAGCCTCTGTCAAATAGTTAAGCACTCGCCCCATCAAACCGTTTATTTCGTCGTAGAGGGAGTCCGGGGCGCCGGCGATTTCCTCTGCACTTTGGATATAAGGAGCGGGTTTGAGTTCGCCACCGCAATTATCAACGAATGCCCTGACCGCGTCCCGCGTGACTTCGACGTGAAACTGTAAAGCGAGCGTGCGGCGTCCGACCTGAAAAGCCTGGTTCGCGCAGGCCGCACTCCGGGCAAGGTGGATTGCGCCAGGCGGCAAGTCGAAAGTCTCGCCATGCCAGTGAAAGGCCGGGAATTTTTTCGGGAAGCGAAAGGCTTCGCCTTCGGGCCACACGGCCTCGAGTGGAAACCAGCCAATCTCCTTTTGAGTGTTGGGGTTGACCCGAGCACCCAGGGCACTGGCGATAAGCTGGGCGCCCAGGCATACGCCAAGCACCGGCGTGCCTCCCGCCACGGCGGCGCGAATGAAGCGTTTCTCGGCGCATAACCAAGGGAGAGCAGCTTCATCATTGACGCTCATCGGACCGCCCATCGCGACGATAAGGCTCAGGCCGTCCAACGACGGCAGCGCCGCATTTTCAAAAAGACGAGTACAGCTGACATCGGCCTGCCTTGCGGCGAGCCAAGACTCGATGCCGGCGAGACCTTCAAAAGGGGCATGCTGCAAAACGTGAACCTTCATGGCGGAAATCCCCACGAAATTCGTGAAATAAGGGAAGCAAATCCCGCGCAGGTTTTAATCTGGAAAACTGGAATGCTGAAAGGGACCGAAGCGAGAGATCGTTTACGAATTCAAATGCACGATACAGAAAACAGTGCCAAACCATACACTGCCTCGGAGCGTGCTGCGCCGTGAATATTGGATGGAATTCTTTGAAACGCTATAGCGCTCGCTCAGGTCTCCCGCTCGACGAGCTAGCGGGCACATTGAGTGAATTCCTCGCCTTTGAGTTTGTAAGTGGCGGGCTCGTCGCGCCACGTTGCGATAACGAGCGCTTTTGCGGCGAAAATAAAAAATCCGCCGGGATTCCCGGCGGATTGCTCAGCGATAAGATATGAAATAAGTTATTTCTTTTTTGTCGGGGCAGCTTTCGCCTGCTCAATAGATTTGGTCTCAAGGGTGGCATATTTTGCCTGCAAATCCACCAACTGGGCTTTTGCCGCGGCGAATTGGTTGGCGATGGAGGCTGAATCGGTTTTGACCTGGTCGTATTGCTCTTGGAGCTTTGCGGTACCGGCTTGGGCTTCGGCAGCCGCGGCCTGAAGTTGGTCCGCCTTGACCACGGCCTGGGCGAGCTGAGTCTTGAGCGTTGCGGCGGCGGCGGTGGCAGCCGCGAGTTGTTTCTGGGCTTCGGCTTTCGCTTCGTCGGCCTGCGCGGACAGTTGCGTGCTGGCGGC
>Ga0302322_100004342_pt1 | contig 12293 bp, 7 predicted proteins | sample Fen_T0_2_FD_203757 | JGI IMG/M metagenome (GOLD analysis project Ga0302322, IMG submission 203757) | Peat permafrost microbial communities from Stordalen Mire near Abisko, Sweden - Fen_T0_2 | ecosystem: Environmental > Terrestrial > Soil > Wetlands > Permafrost | place: Sweden: Abisko...
GTCATCCGACTGGATTCCTTTTGCTGAGGAATGGGACGACACCCCCGCGCTGCGGTGTACTGCGTTGGATGATTTCTAGCCACGAGCCACCTCAGTCTGCCTCGACCGGCACCTGGGCCGCGGGACAACCCGTCACCGCGGCCATCACCGGATGGCCATTTCCTTCGGATCTTCGCCTTTCAGCCCGTATTCCATCAGAAACCGCATGAGCCCCATGCTGTACGACGCTTTAGCCGCCGACCCCGTGAAAATGCGACCCATGTGTTTGTTGACGTGCGGAAAGGCTAGCCGGATCAAAAGGTTGTCGCGCATCATTTCGCCGACGCGAAAGGAGGTGAACATCCGGCCATCGTAAAAGTAATTCACGATTTCGTGCCACGTTTTGAGATGATGGATTACTTCCGCCTCGTAGCGTTGGTAGGCGACCGCAGTCCCCGCGCGGATCGCATCGAACAGCGCCGTCGCACTGGTAATGCCGATGAGGAGTCCGCTGGAAAAGACAGGGTCAATGAAGCCCGCCGTGTCCCCGACGAGCACCCAGCCATCGCCGACGAGCCGCTCAGAGACGAGTTGATAATTGGTGTATTCCATCACGGGGGTGAGGCGCGTCGCGCCCGCCGTGGCCACGCGCAAAACCGAATCCTGCTTCAGCAAATTGTCATAACGTTCCTCGGGGGTCGCGCCATACTTCGGCGGATGTTCCGAGCCGATGACGATTCCCAACGACACTCGGCCCGGTAGCGGAATGCGCCAGCTCCAACCGTGATCGAGCCGCGAGGAGTGAACATAGCCGTCCCGGTAGAGTTCCGTGCGATCAAGATGTGCGAACAGCGCCGTGTCTTTGCGCCCGCCTTCGCGGCTGGGAATTTCCAGCAACTTGGGCAGCACCCGCGCCCGGCCCGTCGCGTCCACGATCAAATCGGGATGGCCGCCAAAAAAATTATCCGTCGCTGTCAGGGTGTCGCCCGTCAACCGGACCTGGTCGGGGCGCCCGCCGCGTTCGACCCGCGCTTCCATTTCAAAAATTTTGGCGCCGGCGCGTTGGGCGGCGGCGAGCAAAGTCGACTCGAACCTGAGGCGCGGCACATTGTAGGCGTAGTCCGGCAGCGGACCGCAAAAATCCTTGAATGTGAACGGATAGTCGCCGAATGCGTTCATGTTGAAGATCGCGCCCGGTTTGTATTTCGCATAGGCGCGGACTTCGTCTTCGACGCCGAGCCGCCGTAAAATCGGGATGATCGCTGGCACCAGTGATTCGCCCACGAGCAACGGCGCCGGGCGGGGACGATGCAACACCGCCACGCGGATGCCTGCGCCGGCCAGCAACGTGGCCAGCGTACTGGCCGCCGGACCGCCCCCGAGAATGGCCACCGTATTGATACTTCCACGTTGTTGATTATTCATATACTGCCCGGCGACAATGCCTAAGCCGGGAGTATGATGACGTTGGCCGGGGGTAATTTTCAAGCCCGACGGTTTCCACGGATCCCGGATCGCTATTTGTTGTCGCAAGTACGGGTTCGATCTGCTATGGCTGGACTGCGAACAATGAGTGCCACGCCTCCAACTCCCAGTTCCAGTCGCCAATCTGCCGGTCCTTGTTTCACCCGGGCCGTGACGCGCGCGCTGGCGGAGGAGCCGGCGCTGGAAGCCGTGACGCTGGATCGCGCGCGCAATACCATTTCGGTCGCCACGCTGGGTCGCACCGACGTGGCCAAACTCACGGAGCGGGTCAGCGCCCAAATTCAAGCGGTGGAGGAATCCCAGGACGCTTGTCAGCTGCTCCGTGGCGCGGGCGATTGCACCACCTGCGAATCTCCTTTGACGGCGCCCGAGCGACAAAACATCACCATCAAACACGAGCGCGGCGCGACGACCATTGCGCGGGTGACGTGTCCCACCGCGCCCAAGTTTTGGCGCTGGCGCGATCTGCCGTTCCCCAAAGTCGTGCAGCGGGACGTGGAGTTTCTCGAAGATCATCACCACGAAGATGAGTGGAAGCCGCAATTGGTGCTGGCAATACTATGCGGCGCGCTGGGCTTATTGGCGGCCTACGTCGCGCCGCCGGCCTGGCGATTCCCCCTGTTTGCATTGAGTTATCTGGCGGGGGCCTGGTTCCCGGCGGAAGAAGTCTGGGAGCGGTTGCGCCAGCGGGCGATTGACGTGCATTTTCTAATGATCGCGGTGGCCGTCGGCAGCGCGAGCATCGGCGCGTGGGGGGAAGGGGCGACATTGCTGTTCCTGTTCTCGTTTTCCGGGGCGCTCGAACATTATGCGCTTGGTCGGACGCAAAAGGAAATCCGCTCGCTCTTCCGCGATGCGCCCAAAGTGGCCACGTTGCTGGATGCGCAGGGTGGCGAAAAGGAAATGCCGGTCGAACAGCTCCGAACTGGCATGCGATTGCTGGTCAAGCCCGGCTCGCAGTTTCCCGTGGACGGCGAAGTCCTCAAAGGCGGCACGGCGACCGATGAATCCAATCTGACCGGCGAAGCCACGCCCGTCGAAAAAACCGTGGGCGACACGGTGCTGGCCGGCACCATCAATCTCTGGGGCGCAGTGGAAGTGGGCGTACTGCGGCCCGCCGCCCAAAGTTCGCTGCAAAAAATCATCCAACTGATCAAGGAAGCGCAGCAGCAGAAGGCGCCCTCGCAACAGTTCGCGGACAAGTTCGGCACCTATTACACCTATTTCGTACTGGCGCTTTCGGCGGTGATGTTTTTTGTCTGGTGGTGGGGCTTCCACTTGCCGCCGTTCGCTTCCACGGCGGCGGCACAGAGCGCGTTTTACCGGACCATGACGCTGCTGGTCGTGGCGTCACCCTGCGCGCTCGTGCTTTCGATTCCGTCGGCAGTGCTGGCCGCCATCGCGTGGGGCGCGCGGCATGGCGTGCTGATTCGCGGCGGCGCGGCGGTGGAAAAGCTGGCCGAAGTCACCATCGTCGCGCTCGACAAGACTGGCACGCTCACGACCGGCGAATTGCGCGTGGAGCAAGTGGAAAGCTTCCCGCCGGGCCGCGAAACCGAAGTGGCCCAAGTCGCCTACTCCCTCGACCGGCTTTCGACGCATCCCCTCGCGCGGGCGGTCACCCGGCACGGCAAGCAAAAAAGTTTGACGGCGGTTGAGTTCGCCCATTTTGAATCCGTAACGGGGCAGGGCGTGCGGGGTCGTTGCGAACGGGGAGAATATTTGCTGGGCCGGCGCGAATGGATCGCGTCGGCACGGGGCGATCAGGCGGTGGCGCAGGTGCTGCCTACGGAAGCCGGTTTTTCGGAAATCTGGCTGAGCAGCCGCGAACTGCTGGGTCGCATCGTTCTGCGCGACGACATTCGTCCGCAGGCGCAGGGCGTGGTGGACGAGTTAAAAGCCAGCGGCTTACGCACCGTCATCCTGACCGGCGATCGGCGTGCCACCGCAGAGCATTTGAAATCGGAATTGCACTTGGACGAAGTACGCGCGGAATTGAAGCCGGAGGAAAAAGTGGCGGCGATCAAAGCGCTGAGCGAAGGCGGCAATCGCGTGGCGATGATTGGGGACGGCGTGAACGATGCGCCCAGTCTGGCGGTGGCGCATGTGGGGGTGGCGATGGGGGCCCGCGGTTCGGACGCCGCGCTGGAACAGGCGGATATCGTCTTGATGCACGACCGGCTGGAAAACTTTCTCGCGGCGTTCCGGCTCAGCCAACGGGCGCGACGCGTCATCCGGCAAAATCTCGTGATTTCGATGGGTACGGTGGTGGTGTTGGTGGGATTTGCCCTCCTCGGCAAGATCCCGTTAACCATTGGGGTGGTCGGTCACGAAGGGAGCACGGTAATTGTCGTGATGAACAGCCTGCGGCTGTTGTTCGGCGGGGCGAAGCAAGGGTGACGAGCCGGTTTGGCGACTGAGCGACTGAGAGCAGGAAACTTCTGGAAGGATGAAGCTGTCACACCGGATTTTCAGTCGTGACTGCTACCCGCGTCGGATTTCAGAGCCTTGGAAGAGGATTTCGATGCGGTAAACCTTCTTGGTCCGGCACGTCAATTTGCCCGTGGCCAGATCAATTTGCTCGGGGATTTCGATCCGATGGATGTCCACGCCGGCGTGATAACCGCGTTCGGAAAACACGTCAATCAACATCGCCAACGCCAGCGGGTCATCCAGCAGCTTGTCTTCCGTATTGATGTGCGCCGAGCCGGAGATGGCGTGACGCAGGACAATCGGGATGATCTTGTCTTCGATGAAGGTCACGACTTTACCGAACAACCGCGCATGTTCCAGTTCGTAACTGTCCAGCCGCTTCACCAACTCCTGCCGCGCGTGAACGATGATCTGGTTGGCGACCGGAACGCCGCGCAGTCGGTCCACCGTGCGCGAATCCAACTCCAGCGTGCTTTGATATTCCAGTTCCTTGAGGATGTTCTTCTCCACCTCGGCGAGTGACCCCTGCGCGTTGATGAAATGATAATGGAAGATTTCCTTCAACGATTGCAGCGCTTCCCACGTCTGTTCCTTAAATACCCGGTACCGCCGCCGCGCGAGCGCTTCGTCGTGATCCGTGGGCCGGTCTTCCGGCCGTTCGGCTTTGCCGTCGCGGGTCGCTAATTCGATGAGCGCCTTCGTCTCGCGCCCGCGCTTGAGCTGCCGCGCCACGGATTCGGCTTCCGTCACGAACAACACCATAATGTGGATCGTTGGCTGGCGGAAATGGATGCTCAACGGCGTGTGATAAAATTCCCGGCGCAACGCGTGCATTTTGTCCACGAGCAACTTGAGACATTCCACCTGCACTTGCGTACGGGGAAAACCATCGAGGATCACACCGTCGTGATACTCGCGGCGCAACAACGCCCGTAACACCAGCCCGACCACTTCGCGATCACCCACCATGTTGCCCGCGTTCTTCAACGTCCTGGCCTCGGGCGAATTGAGCAGGGCACTGATGAGCACGGGTTGACACGTGAGCCCGCGGACCTGGGCGATGAAGGCGGTGTTCGTGCCTTTGCCGGAGCCGGGGGCCCCGCCGAGCAGAATGATTTCTTTGGGAAACCGAAGATGGTCCTGGCCGACTTCCCGTTCCAACTCACGCCAGACGGCGTCAAAAATAAGTTGGGCATCTTTGATTTCAAGATCGCTGCGCCGGGCGGTTGGTGCCACCGCCGGGGGCGCGAAGTCGTTGGATGAAGTCATAGACTTAGTGAACGAACCGCCCCATCATAAGAACCACCCGCGCCGGACGCACGCGGTTTCGGTCGAACCTTCGGATAAAACTTTCCGCCGGCCGTGGCATCGCTCTTCCCCGACCGCGTGGAACAGAGTGCATGACTCGGCGACTTTGGAAATTGGTTGTTGGACTTTAGGCTGGCATTTCGGTCGGCATAAGTTACAAACGCTCCCGTCGCACCCCCGGGTCGTTCTATGGTCAGCAATTCCAAAACACTAATCAGCATCGCCTCGGCTTCTCCCTGGTCGAGGCCGGGAAAGAATTTTCGCAACTCCGCGTCTCCGCGTCTCCGCGGTTAAGGCTGCTCAAAGCCGTGGAAAAGCCTCTTGCTTTGCGGCTCCGAAGAGGCAGATAGTTGGCATCTGATGAAGCTGACCGGATGCCTGACTTTTCTCGCGCTTGGGGCGGCGTTTCTCGTGGGCAATACTTCGACGGCAGCGCCGGTCCAACTCCCGGTGCTGCGGAATACTGTCACCAACCTTGAGACATCGTGGTTTGGAGCGCCGGCGATCTATGATCTGGATGGTGATGGGCGCAAGGAACTCATCACTACCTTTTACTCGGTCTCCGTGTGGGATTCAAACCTGAACCTGCTCAACAAGACCAGTTCCGGCAATCGTATTTTTGCCCCTGCCGTAGTGGCCGATTTGGACCGGGACGGAATCACCGAGATCGTCGTGGGTCAGGGAAGTAAAATTATCGCCTACGAGTGGAAGAACGGAAAACTATCCATCAAGGCGGGTTGGCCCTTCGACACGGCCATTGCCGGCAGCACAACCCCCGAAGTGCGCGGACTGGCAGCAGCCGACCTCGACAACAATGGGACCATCGAGATCATCGCCTCCAACACTCAGACCGGCACGGACAAGCCACAGGTTTATGTCCTCAACCCCAACGGCACGCTTTATCAACCGCCGGGCCTGACTTGGAACGCCTGGCCTCGCTACAACACTGCTACCGGAACGGGCAACGACGCGGACTCCAATGGGCCCGGCAATCACGGCTATGGCTGTTACGGGCTCAATGTCGGCGTGGGTAATCTGGACGACGATCCCAAGCTCGAAATCGTCGTCACGTTTGACAACCACCAGGTGAACGTCTTCCACCATGATGGAGTGTCGATGCTGGCATCCGATTACTATCGCAACCGGAATAATTCGTATCTCAATAACCGACTCAACTGGGGGCAGATGATTCGGTGGTCCGATCCGGTCGTTGAATCACAGCATTACCACGATCATTCGGGAATTTATCCCACCCCGGACATCACGCCGTGGTGTCAGTGGACAGCCTCGCCGTGCAATGTGGTGGACTTGAATGGCGACGGACACAATGAAGTGGTGGGAGTTCCCAACGTCGAACTCGGCATGGATCCTTCTGGTAACAACTACCAAACGATTCATTACTCGGTGATGGCGTTGGAAGGAGGTTATGGCGACGGTTCGCGCAGCGCCCGCCGGCTCGCTGGGTGGGAGAATCTGCCATCGGGAGATGCGCCGATTGTCCAACCGGACCCATATTATCCGCCGCCGGGTATTCCGGCGCCGACCACCGTGGATATCAACGGTGACGGGTTGCCTGAGGTTATCGTGGGCATGAATGACGGCTACGTTTACGCCTTCGGCACCAATGGGACGCGGCTATGGCGTACTGATATTCGCCATGGCCGGGCAGTGATGTACCCGTCCGAAATCCTCGTCGCCGATCTTAACCAGGATGGAACGAATGAATTGGTGCTGACGACGTACGGAAATCCGAACTCTATCGCCCCGGGCCAGGCGCACGGCTATCTGATGTTGCTCAATAACCAGGGTGGTGTGCTCCATGATATCCAATTGCCGATTCAGGGGAACAATGGAAATGGAAAAGGTGCGCCCGCGGCGCCGACATTGGGCGACCTGGACGGCGACGGCACGTTGGAAATCGTGGTGCAGACTTTTGAAGGCAGTCTTTTCGTTTACAACGTGCCCGGTTCCTCAACTCTATCAGTGCCCTGGCCGACTGCTCGTGGCTCGTATCTCCGACAAGGGCGGTCATTTCGGTCCGGGCCGCCGACTCCGCCCAACATTGTTTCGGTCAAAGTGGGAGCAACCGATGCGACCGTGGATTGGAAGGCGGACCCTTATACTTACCAAGTGCTCGAAACATGCACCAATCTGACAGGGCCGGCTTCGGTATGGACCGCCTTGAAGGCCTTCTCTCCGCCGTCAGACCTCACAAATCGTTTCGTTGATTCACCACTTCGCACCGCGAAATACTATCGCGTGCGCGCGGAATAAGAGGGATGCCTGCTCGGAACTATTTCGTTGACCTGACTATTCACCAATTCGTTCGCGGCGGCTTTGGTCGGGTCAATCAACGGTTGCGCGCGCCACGCGAAGCCGTGTTCGAAGCTGTCGAGTAACGGGGACTTGATTAAGAATATCGCGATTGAACCTCGCCACCATTGTGGTTAACCATTGGGCTCGTCTATGAATACACTCGTTCACGACTGCCGCTTAAAACTTTTGCTCCCCATCGCGCTGCTGGGGTTGGTCGCGACCGGATTGCCGGCCACGGATTTCGCGCAATGGCGCGGGCCGTTGCGCGACGGACATTCGCCTGAAACCGGTTTGCTTGCGGAATGGCCGAAAGACGGACCAAAATTGGTCTGGCAGGTGAACGATGTTGGCGCGGGTTATTCCACGCCATCGGTTGTGGGCGACCGCATTTATCTGCTCGGCACCGAGGGCACGGAGGAATCGGTGCTTGCGCTCGCGGTGAAGGACGGCAGCCGGGTCTGGGCGGCGAAGTTGGGCAAGGTTGGCCATCCGGAACAGCAGCCGAGTTATCCCGGCGCGCGTTCGACGCCAACGGTGGACGGTAAATTCCTGTTCGCGCTGGGTTCGGACGGCGATCTGGTCTGTCTCGAAACGGCGAACGGCAAGGAGGTTTGGCGTAAACAACTCCGCACGGATTTCGGCGGGAAATACGGTGAGTGGGCGTATTCAGAATCGCCGCTGGTGGACGGCGATAAATTAATCGTCACGCCCGGCGGCACGAACGCCACGGTGGTCGCATTGAACAAAAGGACCGGCGACAGGATCTGGAAATGCGCCGTGCCTGAGGGGAGTGCGGCGGGCTATTCGTCGGTGATCATCGCGGAGTTTGCCGGCGTGAAGCAATACGTGCAGTTTCTCGCGAGCGGGTTGATGGGCGTGGACCCGAGCAACGGCAAGTTGCTCTGGCGTTACGAGAAATCCGGCAAGAGCAGTCCGGCGGTGATCATCACGCCGTTGGTGAGTGATGGCATGATTTACAGCGGCGCGTTTCGGGCAACGACCGCGCTCATCAAGCCGGTGCTGGAAGCTGGCGTTTTCACGGTCGACGAAATTTATTCGAACGGCAAACTGCCGGTCGGTCTCGGTGGCGTGGTGAAGGTGGGGGATTATTTTTACGGCAGCGGCGGCAGTACGGCGATGTGCGTGGAGTTCAAGACGGGCACGGTGAAATGGGAGGAACGGAGCATCGGGGCGGGATCGCTCCTGGTCGCGGATCGGCGGATCTACAGCCACACCGAGAGCGGCGATGTGGCGTTATTCGAGCCGAGCGCAGAAGGATATCGCGAGAAAGGACGCTTTACGCCGCCCGGCCTGCCGTCGCGCGCGAATCCGATGGAGAAGGCGTGGGCCTATCCCGTCATTGCGAACGGACAGCTCTACATTCGCGATAAACAATCTCTCTGTTGCTACGACGTGAAAACGGGGAAGTAAGTTGAGGCAAGACAACGCGCAGCCTTATTTAATGGGCAGCGGTAATTGTTCGCCGCCGTTGCGGAGCCCCGGATTACTGTTCGCGCGCCTGGCGAAACTCGGGATGCGTTTGCTGGAGGATGCTGTTGATGCGGGCCCGTTCTTCGTTGCCCAAGTAGGCATACTTCGGATCGGGATTCGTTGGCCGAAGCGCGTATGCGAGCCGGCCGTAAACCTTACGCTTCAAGATCGCGGGCAGGGCGAGAAAACTTTCCGAATAGATCAGGTAACTGCAGCGGTTCCGGAAAATATGCCCGCGGAGGCTGAAGTCCTTGAGGGAATTGCCCTCGCGGTCGCGGGGGACTCCGGTCTGGAACGCGCCCGGAAAGGCCGCCGCGCCGGCGAGCCCCTCTGGCAAATGGGCTTCGTCCTTGAACAGTAGATCGTTGACCACATCCTGCGCCGCGCCTTCAAACACCCGTTTGACGCTGTCATAGCTTAGTTCCTCGGTCACCGGTTCTTTGAGGTCGTGTTGCAGGTTTTTTTGATACGCCAGCATGCGGCGGCAGTCCTGGGCGGCGCGAGTCAGGGTGTTTTGCATGGCCAGTTGGTGTTCGAACACCAGCAGCGCAACGATGTCGCTGCCGGGCGCGAGGTAGGACTGCGTTTCAAAGTAGTGGGAAAGGTCCGCGACGTTCGCCCCGCGTTTCAAGTCCACCACCAGTTCGCCTCCGTGGTCCTGCGCCAGAACATTGCCCCGGTGTAAGGCCGTTCCATGGTGCCCGGTCACATACCACCCGGCCCAACGATTTGTGAAGGGCGTACGAAAATCCACCACCTCGGACCCAAAGCGCAACAGCGGCTCCCCCGCGGCATCCGTGAAGACCGAGCGGGCAAAAACGCCGGGAATGCCGCGCACAAACGTGCCCCCATGACAACTCAGACATTCGTTGTCCCGCACAAACTTCGGCGCGTCGGCGTTGGGATCGAAACTGTAAAAGATGGGGCCCAGCTGCGGATCAATGGCCGCGATCTCGACCAGCCCGGACGGCAGCCAGCCGACGTAAATGGTGTCCGAGAAATAAAGGGCCCGCGGATGCTCCGGGCGGATGCGTTGCCGTTGGAAGCTCGTCTTGGAGAATACCAGCAACTGGCTTTCGACAGGAATGTGGAGTTCTCGCAGCAGGCTTTGCACAATTTCCTTTCCGCTGCCCGTCCATTTCAATTCGCCCGCCGCCAACCGGGTCTGAATCTTTGCCAGCACGTCGCGCGGTGGCGTGGTGGAATAGTTGATCGGCGGTTGTTCGTAGGTCTCGGTGCCTTGAGCGTGGTTGACGTTCGCGGTCAGAACCACCAGCGCTGTCGTTGCCGCGAGCATCAAAATTCGCTTCATATCATGATTGGCTGGGGGTGAGTCGGTACGCCACGCGTGCCGCCGGAACCCTAACCTGGTCGAATCCTAGTGCAGCCGGCCAGGGGGTGAATTGACTTCCGTCAAGCTTTCACGACGCGGTCCTCCCCGCGCTGTATCGAGGTAATTTTCGTGCCCCGCGCGGGTCCGGATTTGCCGGGGTCCAAATGATGCCACGTTGGCGACCGGGGCCCGGCCGCGTCACGCGACCGGTAATTTCGCACGATAGCGGGTCGGAGATTCGCCCGCGATCCGCCGGAAGACGCGGTTGAAATGGCTCAAAGATTGAAATCCCGCCGCAAAGGCGATCTCGCTGATGCGCAGGTTCGGATTGAGCAGGAGATTCCGGGCTTTCTCCACCCGGACGCGCGAGAGGTAATCCGTGAAATTCAACCCGGTCGTCTTCTTGAACATTTTGCAAAAGTAAAACGTGCTGGTATTCACCGCCTTGGCGACGTCGCCGAGCGAGATTTCGTCGGCCTGATGCTCCTTGATGAACTGTTTGGCGCGGGTAATGGCCGGCGGCTCGGCATTGGCGTTGCGGACGAGCAACTGATTGCTGACGAGCGAGAGGTGTTGGGCGAAAATGGTGAGCAGCCGCACGACGGATTCGTATTGCTTCGGCGAGATGACGCGGGTTTGAAAGTAAGCTTCTTCGAGTCGGCGCAAATCCACCTGCCAGCCCCAGTCGACGAGCTGCTTGGCGGCGCGGGCAAACTGGGCGCGGGTGGGTTTCTTGAGAAAGATTTGTCCGGTCTGGAGGAAACCGAGCAACTCATCGCCGATGGAAACCGGCACGCCCGTGTCGCACAGGCCGGCGAAACATTTCACCGTGCGGGGGCCAGCGCCGGCGGCTTCGGCAATCTTCTGCTGGGTTTCGAGACAGGCGGCGCACGCGCGGTTATTCTCGGCCATGAGGGCGCAGAAGGGGTTCTCGGCTTTTTTTCCACGTTGGACGATATGCCAGGATTCGACGGGACGCAGCGTCAGCGGCAGGCCGGTGGTCTTGCTGAAGGCGCGTTCGTAGTCCTGATAAATCTGCGAGCGCGTGAGCGCTTCAATGAACCGCTTGTTGGCTTCGTGTTCCACCCGGGCAAATTAGCGGTGCGCTGGCAGCGCGACAAGCCGCAAAGCCAGATCCATTTCCCAGCCCCCGTTCGCTCGCAGCTCGAATTGATCAACCGGGTGCCCAAGCACCCGGTCTTTGCCACGGCCAAAACAGCGCCAAAACAGAGCTTGCGTTCCGGTCGGATTTCCGTAGCTTGCGGCTGGTGTTTTTGGAAGCGAGCGTAGCTCAGTCTGGTAGAGCGTCACGTTGCCAACGTGAATGTCGAGGGTTCGAATCCCTTCGCTCGCTCCATTTTTTAATGGGGTTTTCTCACCCCACCCCCACTGGCAACAGTTTGGCAGCAGCGTTGCTCCGGCGGTAGCCTGATACCCGTTCCCCACCCTTTCCCCTCCACGGGCTTTTCCTGTCCTTGCATATCCGTGGCGCTCGCTGCGGACCGCCCGCCGGCGTTCTGCGATAGTGATTGGTGAGGCGACCATTTTGATGTTCGTCATCCTTGACCCGCAAATGGCTGAAAGCTGGATGACGTGATTGCAGGCAGACTGGATGGCCCCAGCTCGCATTGTTCGGCCCCTGTCCAGATTCGCTCAGCCTTGCCAGCCATCCGTTGACGCCCGAAACGAGAATAGCCTTGCAAACACTGGGGCTGCCGCTTAACGGTAGCGGCGTGAGCTCCATCATCGACCACCCAGCGCCCGTCGGCGAAACCCATTGAATCAGGTTCTCGCCGGGTCGTCCGGCCCACGCAAATTTGCGCAAACGCCATGAATACTTTACCCGAATACATTGATCAGTTGCCCAACCTCTGCGGCTCGGAGTCCCTCCTCGACACCGCCCGCCCGCCGCGGACCCCGGAGGGCGGGATTGATTTTGCCGGGATCA
>Ga0302322_100004345_pt1 | contig 12291 bp, 9 predicted proteins | sample Fen_T0_2_FD_203757 | JGI IMG/M metagenome (GOLD analysis project Ga0302322, IMG submission 203757) | Peat permafrost microbial communities from Stordalen Mire near Abisko, Sweden - Fen_T0_2 | ecosystem: Environmental > Terrestrial > Soil > Wetlands > Permafrost | place: Sweden: Abisko...
CACCCGATCTATTACGGAGGCCCGGTCGTCTCGCGAGCAGAAATAGTAGCAGTCAGTTGGACGAAAGAGGTTACCTCGCGCGCGCTCTTGCCTAGATTCTATTCTACGTTGACCCATAGTGGGTACTTTCGTTGGTTGCGGGAGTACTCCACGGACACGCAGCGCATTCACCCCGCTGAGTTCGTCGGTCACTTCGTCGATGAGGACGCCCCGACCGGGGACACGATCAGCGATGAAGACATCCGAGCGGAGCTATTGCATTTCTTGCGCAGTCGTCGGTGTGGGCAAACCAACGTCAACAGCGTCTTTGCCATTCACTTTCCACCAGGCGTAACCGTTACTCGAGGCACGCGCCGCTCGTGCTTCAATTTCTGCGGCTATCACAGCTCTTTTCTCGTCGAGGGCTCTCCGGTGCGCTACACGGTCGTTCCGGATCTGACGACTTGTGCGGGGCGTTGCGGTGGTCTCTCGGCACGCGACGACGCATTCTCCGTAGCGTCGCACGAGGTGATCGAGACGATCACCGATCCTGACGTCGCTTTGGCCGACGGTCTGCAGCCGCCCGTGGCTTGGTATGATCCGAACTATGGAGAAGTAGCCGACATCTGCAGCTTCCAGACCGACACCATCGGCGGGTTTGTCGTGCAGGAGGCTTGGTCGAATCGCGCGAACGCCTGTGTTTCGGGCGTCGAACAACCGAACCACAACGATGCATCCGATGATGCCTCCACTTCGCAGGGCTCGTGAGCACCGAAGCGAGCTGGGGGCCGGGGCCGAGACCATGAGCATCAAAGTCGCTCATCTGTTGCTGATTGCGGGCGTGGCGACCGTCGGGGTCAGCGGTTGTCAGCGCAGTGGCACTCGGGCGGCCCGCACCCAGCGCACCACCTCAGCGGCTGAGTCGCACGCGCACGCCCCTCTGACGGTGGCGTCCGCTACGTCTGCGGTCGCCTCGGGAGCTCGTCGGGCGCATGCCCCTCTGGGCCTGGCAGGTCTCTTCTTTCGCGCGGCGCGCGCGACCGGTCTCAACGGTTCGGCAGAAGCGACCATCGTCAGCTTGGAGGGACAACTCGAGAAAGCGTACGAGCTCCCGAATACGGCCGCTCGCGCTTTCCAGTCGGACCTCGCGTTTTCAATTCGAGGCCGCTCGATGAACACCGCCAAACTGGTTGCAGACGAAGACCGCTTCGCCCGATCGCTAACCGCGCTGACGGAGACTCAGGGCGATGTCTTCCGTGTGCTCCATGACGTCTTATCCGATGAGCAACGCGGGAGCGTGGCAAGCAGCATTCGAGCTTCCATGAGTCGATCCGAACAGGCCACCGGCCAGTTTCGTCAACAACGCAGCGGCGAGCAGAAGCCCGACACGGCCGCCAAGCTCGCCCGGCGGCTCCAACAAATGAAGGCGCAGCTCACGTTAGATGCTGAGCAGGAGAAGCAAGTTGCGCTGCTCCTGGCGGGCATGAAGCTCCTCAATCCGCCCAGCCAGGCCGCCTTGCGAGACGAAGCTGCAAAAGCACAAATGCACGACCTCCTAGCAGCCTTCGAAAGTCCGGTGTTCGACTCGACGAAGGTCAATCTCGCGCCGATCGCCGACGATCCGGTGGGCGGACTCGAGCAACAGGTCCGCTTGATTGCTGGCATCGTCCCGCTCCTGAAGCAAGACCAAGTTCGCCTGCTTGCCGATGCGGTCGCACCGCCGCAGTCCGGTGCGCCGACCTTGTGACTTCAACCGGCCCCGGCGCGGGCGGGCGCAGCGCGAGTGGGCCCACACTGAGGCACCACACGTGCGACGGCGCGCCTGCTCGCGAATTGTCGCGCCTCAGTTGTCTATTGCACCCGCCGCAACCCACGTTTTGATGATTGCAGGATCGGCTGCTGGCAGATTCATCTTGCCTTGCGGCATCGAATCGCTCGACAAGACCGAGACGAACTGCGACGTATTCGAGCTTGTGTAGCCTTTCGCTTGCGTCGAGCAGTCATTGCCCTTTTGCTTGCCGGGATTGTGGCAAGCAGAGCCGTTGCAGTTCAAGGCGTAATTGCGCGTTGCTGATGTACTTGGTGTAAATCTCAGTCCGGCTGTACTCTCCGGGCCGTATTTTATCTGACCCTGCGGAAGGACACTCTTGTGATTGCTACGAAACGTACGATTCTCGGCCTTTGGGCAGCGATCTTGCTGATCGGCTGCGGAGGGAACCTCGACCAGCCTGGTGACATCGGTGTCGAGCAACGAAGCTCGGCCTTGACGACGATCGCCACGAAGTCTCTTCTCATCACGTCCCCTACCATCACCCAGGATCCCTCCCGAACGAAGGACCCCTGCGGCGCGGTTCCTGGCGACGAAAACCGCGTGTGGAGCTTCGGCCACATGATCAAGCGAGAGGCCGAGAAGAACGGGATCGCGCCGTCGACCTATACCAGCGCACTGATGAATGCCTGGCGCGGCACGGCCACAATCAATGGCCAGTCCGTTCCGCCCCTCTTGGGACCGGTCGTCGCGGGATGGTGGACGATGTTCGCCGGAGGCAACACCACCTTCCCGCTCCACAAGGCTCCGTTTTTTCTCATCGCCATGACCAGCCGCTTCGATCTTCGAGCGCACCGCGCCGGGGGAGAGCCCCTCGGAGGCGAGGTCCATTTCGTGTTCGCGACGCTAGGCGCTGCGCAAAATAACCCAGCCTGCCCGACCGTGATGTACTCGCCCGTCACGACGGTCATCTTCGAGTACTCCCCCGCGAAGGCCGATGAGAACCAGGTGCGCGACTACGCACGCCGCTGGCTCGACCTCTCGAACCTCAGCGGCTCCGCCTACCTGACGGCGCTCCAGAACCTGACCGAGGAAGTGATCAACAGCGGAAAGCTCCTCCGCATCCGAACGAACGAAGGCCCGGAGACGGGCAAGCAAGGCCCGCCCGCCACCGGCTCGACGGGCTGGGATCTGGCTGAGTTCGAGCCCAATCCATCGACGAAGCTGCTCCAGCGGACAACCATCAAGCAAACTCCGACCATGGATCTCGCCGGCAACAACTCTCAGCAGCTGTCGGACTGGATCTGGGGCCAGCGCGACGCTCTTTACGCCAACGCTTTCGACTACGAAATAGGCCGGATTGGCGTTCGCAGCGTGACCATGCTGCCGATTGCCAACTACAGCGTGCCAGACAAATTTCCTGGGACGCAGACCTGGTTTCGAGGGAGCATCAACCACGTCGCCAGCTCGGGCACTGAGTACTGGAGCGGACCTCAGCCCACAGGGTTGCCCGCCGGTTCGGAAGGCGACTGGTCTGACGCGAGGTTTCGCTTTTCCGTCGGGACCTGTCGAGGATGCCATGGCTCTGACACGGGAACTGCCTTCAACCACATTCGCGCCAACGAGCCGGGGGCGGAGCCGCACCTGTCGGACTTCCTCTTGGGCTCGGTCGATGTGCCGGACCCCATTACGGGTTCCAGTCGATCCTTCAATGAGATGTTTCGGCGTGAAAACGATCTCGTGGCTCTCGTGAACGGCTCGCCGGTCATGTTGCCGGTGTTCGCCAACAACTACGTGGTGCGGTTCAGAAATGCGAACAAGTGCATGGACTCCTTCGGCAACACCACGAACGACAATGCCGCCGCGGTGATTTACGGCTGCAGTGGCAACGCCAATCAACGCCTCTCGCTGGTCTCAGCCGGCGGCGGCTACTACAACCTGAAGTTCAAGCATAGCGGGAAGTGCCTGGACATTCAGAACGGCTCAACCCAAAGCGGCGCCGCCGCCGTGCAGCTGACCTGCAACAGCGGGAGCAACAGCCAGAAGCTCACTCTCGACACGCTCTGGAGCGGCTTGGGCCCTATTCCGCGCATCATCCGCTTCAAGCACAGCAACCTCTGCTTGCTGGTTAAGAACCAGGCCACCGCAGACTCCACGCCCCTCGTGCAGGGCACGTGCCCGGCTGTGTCCGACTTCGCAAAGGGTTTCGACCTCGTGGAGTGAGTGACGGACGTCGTCGTCTTACGATGGCCGGCGCCTCCTCGCTCCGCTGGGTCACCCTGCACCAGCGGAGTAAGGCGCCGGTCTCACCTTCAAGGGGCACGACCCGTGCCCCTCTGCCTCCGGATGACCGTGGCCTGGACAACGCCCTCACCGCGCGGAGCTATTCGTCGAACTACGTCGCCGACGAACGCTTCGTGTACCGTGTGCCGGTCAATCTCGATGCACGTGCCGCAGCTATGTAACGATCGATCAAGTGGGTCTCGCGCGCAACGGCGCCGCACGGCTTGCCCGTCAGCGGCGAAGCGCTTATCGATTCTCGATCATTGATTGACTCGAAAGCTCATGGCTCCCTCCCGCCCCCCCGCGCCGTCGGCGAAAGTAACCGTGATCCTGCTTTCGACCGTCTCTCCCCGAGACAGAGTTGGGCACGACCCTGGCAATTTGCCGGCCCCATGACTCTGGCGGAGGTCTAGTTGCCGCCTTGCGGCATGGCCCCATGACCCGGGCGATTCGGCGGTCCCATCACGCGGACAATTCGTCAGCTGCGGGCTTCATTAGGCTGCGCACTGACAATTTTTTTTCTGGTGAAGGTTTCGCCTCGGCAAGGCTCTACGCGGCAAGCTCTAATCGAGTGGGCTCGAACTCCTGCTTCTGGGGGCTCGGGCCTGCTTGCGTCGGGTTGACTCAGCGCAATTCCGCGGCTAAATAGGCGATCCGTGGCGAAACGACGGCACTCGGTCCGGTCGAGGCTACGGGGCTGAAATGGGGTCTGTCACTCCTCCTCCTCCCGCTTTTCGCTCGTCGACGCCTGTCGTGCGCCTCATTGGGCGTTACTTATTGTGCGACGTGATCGCGTCTGGGGGGATGGCCACGGTTCACCTTGGCCGGCTCGTGGGGTCCGAAGGATTTTCCAGAACCGTCGCGATCAAGCAACTCCACCAGCACTTTGCTCGGTCTCAAGAATTCGTGACGATGTTCCTGGACGAGGCGCGCATCTTGTCGCGCATCCGACATCCACACGTCGTAGCGCCCCTCGATGTAATCGTGCTCGAGGGGGAGCTGTTCATCGTGATGGAGTACGTGCACGGTGCGTCCCTGGCTGAGCTACTCGACGCCTGCTGTGGACCGATTCCGCCGCGGATCGCCAGCGCCATCGTAGGTCAGACGTTGCTTGGGCTGCACGCCGCGCACGAGGCAACATCGGAGGGCGGCGAGCCGCTTTCGATCGTGCACCGGGACATTTCCCCGCACAACATTCTGGTGGGCGGCGACGGGATCGCGCGCGTCGTAGACTTCGGGATTGCCAAAGCGGAGTCGCGCGCCCGCACGACGGGCGACGGATCTCTGAAGGGCAAGCTTGGGTATATGGCACCCGAGCAGCTGCGAAGTCACCCAATCGACCGCCGGACGGACCTATTTACTTGCGGGACCGTCCTCTGGGAGGCGCTGACGGGGGAACGCCTGTACGCAGCAGACAGCATCCCTGCGTTGTTCGACAAGCTCGAAAATACAACGATCCGCTCACCGAGCGAGCTGATTGCCGAACTACCGCCCGAGCTGGACAACGTCGTGCGGCGCGCGCTCGCCCTGCATCCGGCAGAGCGCGTCGCGACGGCTCGAGAGATGGCGCTCGAGCTCGAGCGCGCCGTCGCGCCCGCGAGCACGCTCGAGGTCAGTGAGTGGGTGGACACTTTGGTCGGGCCGCTCCTGCGCGAGCGCGCAGAACGGATTTACGAGCTCGAGTCGGTAGACATTGGCACTCTCACATTGACACGCGCCCTGTCGAGTCCTGCCGCACGGGTGACGGCGACAGTAACTCCGGAGGTTCCCGTGACGGTGGCCACGATGGCCATGACGGTGCCGGTTGGAACTGCGCCCGCTGCTGTGGATAAAACGGCAGCCATGCCACTGACGCCCGCGGACCGGGAGCTGCCTCCTCGGGAGGACGAGCCCTCCTTGGTCTCGCCCGAAATCGTGTCGGCGACTTTTCAACCGGTGACCGCGGGGAAATCCGGGGCTTTGGTCAGCAGCGACGTTGAGCCGGAAGTTTTGGTTGGGCGAAAGAACCAGCGGTCCGCGCGGGCGCTTTTGGTTGCCCTGCCGCTGGTGCTGTGCGCCGTCGCAGCCGGATTTTATTGGCAAAGAGCGGGCCGGCAGCCCGCTAGCGAGAGCAGTCCTCAGGCTGCGGCACCGGTGCCCTCGGCGCTCCCACACGGTCAGGCGGAGAGTGCATCGGTAGAGACGGCCGTGTCGCAGACGCGACCCCTCGAACCCCCGCGCGCGCTGTCGGCTGAAGTGCCGGTCACCGCAGCCGGGAGCGTCGGGTCAGCTCGCGGAAGTGTTAGCGGCTCGCGCGCACCCAAGCCTCGCGTCAATCCCCAGCCGACGCCCGCTGGTCCCCCCTCCACAGCGGCTGCGCCGTCGGTCTCGACGTCGCTTGGGTTGCAATCTACGGCGGCACGCTCGGGCGGGTTGCAACGCAAGTGCGCCGTGACGTATATCGTTGACGCGCACGGGGTCAAACGCTTCAAGCCGGAGTGCTTCTAATGCAGAAATTGCTCTCGAGCCGTGCCAACTCCTTCGTTCTTCAGCGATTGCGATTGCGATTGCGATTGCGATTGCTCACTTTCGTGGGTTCGTGGCTGGTCGCAACCGGCTACGGCGCCGTGGCGCGCGCCGAAACGGCACCCACGCGTGAGTGCATCGACGCGCATGCGAATGGTCAGGTGGCCCGCGGACAAGGAGGCCTCTTGCAAGCGCGCAGCTTCTTCCAGTCTTGTGCGGTCGAGATTTGCCCGCAAGTGATCCGCGACGACTGCGCCAAGTTCGCGGCCGAGGTCGAAGCACTGCTACCGACCGTGGTGGTCGTCGCCCGGTCGACGTCGGGACAGGCTTTGGCGGCCGCCACCGTAAAAATCGACGGTTCCGCGCAAGCTTTGCCGATCGATGGGCGGGCGGTATTTCTCGATCCTGGGCAGCACGTGTTCATGGTCGCAACCCGCGATGGCTCGGAAGCTTCGGTGACCACGCTGATTCGCGAGTCCGAAAAGGATCGTCGAGTGATTGTTCAGGTCGCACCTCGAGCACCGCGCCCGAGCGATGCGCCCAGTGCGGAGGAGCGGCGAAAGATCTCACCGCTAGTCCCTGTGTTCGGGGCGGCGGGTTTGCTCTCCGCCGCATCGTTCACCTACTTCGCGCTCGACGGACGCAGTCGAGAGAACACGCTGAAGGAATGCGCACCCGCTTGCAATCCCTCGGAGGTGAGCAAAATGCATCGCAGCTACTTGGCGGCAGATGTCTCGCTCGGCGTGGCAATCGCGTCCCTCGGGCTCGGAGTCTATTTCTTGCTGCAGCCTTCTGCCACGACGCCGTCTCGCAGCATTGCAATGAGCTCGTTGTCGCTCTCGACGAGTCCGGACCTCAGCGCGGTTCGCCTCTCGGCTTCAGCCGCCTTCTAGCGTTGCTCACGGCGCTCACGGCGCCCGAGAGAGGCCGCGAACGTCAGTGCTGAGGTGAATCGAGCTTCGTCGTACTGGCGATGCGATGCTCCAAGATTTGCACGACTTCCGCGTATGCCGGGTTTTCGGGTTCACTTTCGGCGAGCTGCCGATACAGTATCAACGCCTCCGCGTAACGACCTTCGGCGAGGACATCGGCGGCAGCTCGCTGCAGCGTGGTATGCGGACCGGGAGCGACTCCCGGCGTCGGAGCTGGCGCGACTCGCGTGGGCGGGGATCCCTCGGACGCCAGCCGCGGAGCGAGCGATGGGGTCACGCGCGGAGGGGGCGATGGCTCAGCGGGTGGCGGCTTGTAGAAGAGCATCGCCACGGTTGCCAGGAGCAATCCGAGCATACTCAGGCGTAACCAGAGTTTTCTCGGCTTCGCGGGCGCGGGCGAAACCTCGAGGATCGGCTGAATCTCCTCGGTTCCCGGCGGGTGCTCGGACTCGCTCGACATCAGGGCGAGCTCTTGCTCGAGCTCACGATTGAGCTCTTGCTCGAGCTCACGATTGAGCGCCTCACGTCGCGAGAGCAACCGTTCCACGCCAAAGTGTTGAGTTTGCGCCGCCGCACGGGGCGCGCTCAGAATCCTCGTGGGCGCGCTCAGAATCCTCGTGGGCGCGCTCAGAATCTGAGTTCCGCCGTCGGCGAAGCGAGGCCGCGGTTCGTTCTGATCACGCGCAGGTTCTGCCGGAATTCTGACTGGTTCGTTGGGACTGAGAGGTGGGAACAACATCGTGCGCGCTGCGGGTTCAACCGTCGAAAAACCCTGCGGCTGGGGCGCGGGAGAGTCCCGTTCCGGGCTACGCGCGTCGATGCGCGTGTCTGATTTCGAGCTCACGATCGCCTAGGCTTGCTTTGGACGGCGTCGTAGACACCGCGCGGCAGATCGAGTCCGCGGCTCTTCAGGGCCGGCAAGAAGGTCGGCAAATGACCGGTTGGCACGAGCTCCGAGAGGACCGACCCACGAGCGTCGAGGCCGCGGTAATCGCGCACGAATAGATCCTGAAGCTCGTAGCGCCCCGCCTCTGAAAGCTCGACGACCTCCGTGATGTGGCTAATCTTTCGACTTCCGTCACCCTCACGCGAAACTTGAACAATCACGTTCACGCCGGAGGCGATCTGCAGGCGCAGCGCAATGAGCGGCAGCTCGACGTCGCTCATCAGGGCCATGGTCTCGAGTCGGGTCAGCGTGTCGCGCGGGTACGTTGCGTGCAGGGTGCCCATGCAGCCGCCATGACCGCTCACCATGGCTTGAACGATATCGAGCGCTTCGCCGCCGCGAATTTCTCCGATCACGATGCGATCCGGGCGCATGCGCAAGCTGGCTCGAAATAGATCTCGGATCGAGACGGGGCCGCGACCGTCCGGATCCGCCGCACGCGCCTCCAAGTACACGACGTGCGGGCTCTTCACCACTACTTCCTTCGAGTCCTCGAGGACGAGGATGCGCTCCCCCTCGGGCACCAAGCCCGCGAGCAGGTTGAGGAGCGATGTCTTGCCGCTGCCGGTGCCGCCTGCGATCAGCAGGTTGAGGCGAGCCCGCACCAAGACGCGCAGCGTATCGGCGGCCAGCGGAGTGAGCGAGCCGCTCGCAATCAATCCGTCGAAGTCCAAGCCCTGCTTCAAGAAGCGACGGATACTGACGCACGGGCCATCGGGCGCCACCGGTGGGATTGCGGCTTGCAAGCGTGAGCCGTCGGGCAAGCGCGCTTCGAGCAAGGGGTGCTGTTCATCCAATGTCTTGCCGACGAATTGAGCAGCGTTCCGCAGCGCGCAGAATACGGCTTCCTTGTTGCTGAAACTCGCTCGAGTGAGCTCGAGCCGCCCGTTGCGTTCGATGTAAACCTGGCCCGGTCCGTTGATCATGATCTCGCTCACGCTCGGATCATCCAGGTACTTGCGCACCGGCTCCAGAAACCCGAGTAGCGTTTCAGTGAACACTTCGCGCGGGATCATGGGACCACCTCGAGCAAAGCGGCCCGAGCTTCCTCGGCGTGGTCGCCGCTCGGTCGCAGCCGCAAATATTCGCGGAAGTGCTGATCGGCCTGCGCCAAGCTCGCAAAGTCATCACGCAGCAGCACGGCGAGCGCATAGTGAACCTCGGCGTTGTTCCCCTGGTGAGCAAGCACTCGTTCGTATTCGGTGTGCGCGCGCTCATGGTTGCCCACCGCTTCTTCCAGGCTTGCGAGCACGAAGCGTAGCCGATGGTCGTCTGGGTGGTGCTTTAGGTAGCCCTCGACGTGTTGCACCGCGTCCAGATAGCGATGGTCGCGCACGCAGACTTGCACCAGCAAAGGCATGACCTCGCGTTCGTCGGCGCCGCCACTGATCGCGAGTCGCAAATACTGCTCGGCGCGCGTGAAGTCATCGACCGACGCGAAAGCTCGGGCTTTTCTCAGAGCTTCGGAGGGTTCTTGCGCCAGTTCGACGGCCGCCATTCGAGAGCGCAGCTCGGCGCCGGGTTTGTTTGCACATCCAGCGCCGAGCAGCGCCGCGCACAACCAAGGCAATAGCCCGCGAAGCGACGCCAGCAGACCGAACTTTTTCATTTGGTTCACTACTTATTTCCGGAGTTTTTCAATTCGATCTGTCGATCGAGAGCGGACAGAAACGTCGCGTACTCGCCGCCGCGTTGCCCAACGAACGACAAAAGCAAGCGCACCTCGGTGCGCGCCTCGTCGTAGTGATGGGTTTCCTGGGCCCAATCTAGCCGCACCTGGTGGAGGTGAAAGCCCTGGTTCATCTTGCGCTTCAAGTCGTCCGCCGCGAGCGTTGCGCGCTTCGCGTCCTCGGGCTTTGCCGCCGCTCGAAAGCAGGCGGCCGCACGCGCGTAGAGAGCGACCGCGTTCACTCCCCGCTCCGCGTCGAAAGGAGCTCGCTCGCGTGAGCTCTCGGCCCGAGAAAGCTCCGCTTCAGCGAGCGACAGAGCCGTGCCGGGCGCGCTTTCGTTACACGTGCTCGGCTCGTCGACGAACAGGGCGGGCGGCGGCACGGCGGCGACGCTCGCTTCGGCTTGCGGCTTCGTCGTGAGTAGCACCCAGAATCCCAGCGGGAAGCCGACGGCGCCGAGCACGTAAACGAATTTGCTACGCGAAGCTTCGCTTTCGGGCTTGGCGCGGCGTTCGAGGCCCAAGTTGGCCGCGACCACCGAGACCTGGAAATTGCCGATTTGGAGCAGCGATTCCGGGAGCAGCCGGCCTTGGGTGAACGGCAGCCCATTGAGTAGTGTGGCCGGTGTCAGCGAGCGCACCTCGGCGAACACGCCGCCCGAGCGCGCTTCGATGTGCAACTGCTCCGGCGCGGCTTGCTCAGGTGGCAAACGGATCTCGCAGTGAGCCCCGCTGCCCACGCGCGCGATATCCGAATCGACGCCGAGCTCACGCAGATTGCCTACGCCATCTCGGATCACGAATTTGAGGCTTGTTAGGTTCACGGGGTTAGTCCGACAAGAACGACTGACTCAACTCGAAGACCATCGGCGTCACCATCAACAGCAAGATCGCCGCGAACATCAACACCAGCGGTCCAATGATTTTCACGCTGGCCCGCGCCGCCGCCTCTTCGGCGCGCTGCGAGCGATGCTGGCGCGACACCTCGGCCTGAATCGACAGCACCCGTCCGAGCGGATTGCCCCGTTCCTCGGCCTGAATGATCGCAAACACGAAGTCTCTCACCGACTCGGTGGGAACGCGCGCCGCGAACTCGCTGAGCGCCTCCTGTCGTGTTTTGCCGAGTTCGAGCGCTTGCAAGAGCAACCCGAATTCTTCAATCAGCGGATCGTCGGGACGGCTGGACTTCTCGACCAGGTGCCGTACGGCAGCGGGAAAATCGAGACCTGCCGACAGACCGAGCCCGATCAGATCCACCGCGTGAGGCAAGCCGTTGCTCACCAAGTGACGTCGCTCGTGTTCGCGGCCGCTGAGTTCGAGATACGGCACGGCCGCGCCCAGCAGCCCGACGAGGATCGGGTAGAGCACCGACTTGCCGAGCAACAGCGCGTAACCGAGCCCCGCCCCCACTCCGACCAACCCGGAGATGAGTGTCAGAGCGAGGAATTCTTCCGGCAACAAGCCGAGGAAGTCTCCGGCGAGCATCAGCTGCTTTTCGAGCCTTCGGTGGGCTGCCTCGGGCGCGAGGGGGCGCACACGCACGGCGAGCCAACGAATCAGGGGTTCGGACCCGGCAAATACGGCGTTCGCCCGCAACGACCGCACACGCCGCGCGCCCCGCACGCCATGCAGATTGGGCAGCGCCGTGGGAGCGCAGCCGAGTGTGTAGACGAGCGAAAAGCAGCCCACGAAAGCCAGAGCTAGGCTCGCGTCTCGCAGCAGCGCGCTCGCGAGGGTCATAGGTCCACCATCAACACTTTGCGCGCGACCACGATCGAGGCACCCCACAGCGCGAGCGCCATCAGGCCAATCAATGCGCCAACGACGCTGCCGGTCAGTGGCGCGAAATAGTTGGGCTTGACCCAATCGAACAAGAACACGAGTGCCGCCGGAAACAACGCGAGCACGAAAAGCTGGGACTTGCCTTCCGCGGTCTTCGAACGCACGACCCCCTGCAGGCGCGACATTTCGCGTAACGTGGCGGCGGTCGTCTCCAAAATCTGCGTCAGGTTCCCGCCCACTTGCCTGCCGATCAAAAGGCTCGCGAGCGCTGCATCGAGCTTGGGACTTTGCACTCGCGCAGCCAGATTGAGCAATGCTTGCTCCAAGCTGCTGCCCACGCGCATTTCCTTCAACGCGAGCTCGAGCTCTTGGTCGAGCGGCGCCGCGAGCAACGGCTGCGTGTAGCCGAGCGCGCTGCCGAGACTGG
>Ga0302322_100004346_pt1 | contig 12288 bp, 12 predicted proteins | sample Fen_T0_2_FD_203757 | JGI IMG/M metagenome (GOLD analysis project Ga0302322, IMG submission 203757) | Peat permafrost microbial communities from Stordalen Mire near Abisko, Sweden - Fen_T0_2 | ecosystem: Environmental > Terrestrial > Soil > Wetlands > Permafrost | place: Sweden: Abisko...
CGTGCGGCAGGAGCTCGTCGATGCGAGGCTTGTCCACTAGGTCACCTTTCGTCGCTCTTCGATGATGGCGACGACCTCATCGGCCGCACGCCCTGCATCCTCATTGATGACTACGTACTCGAACTCGCCGGCGGCGGCGACCTCCGTCTCGGCGATCCGTAACCTCCGGGCTATCGCCTCGTCGGTCTCGGTACCTCGCCCGCGGAGCCGCTGGCTCAGTTCGGCCATGCTCGGCGGCGCGATGAACACGGCGATCGCTTCTGCCAGCGCCGCCCGCACGGCGCGGGCACCGACGAGCTCGATCTCGAGGATCACGTCGTCCCCGTCGGCAAGTCTGCTCTGGACCTCGGAGACCAAAGTCCCATACAGGTTGTCACTGTATTCTACCCATTCCAGGAATCCGCCGGCGGCAACGGCGCGTTCGAAGCTCTCCCGGTCCATGAAATGGTACTCGCGGCCGTCCTGCTCGCCGGGTCTCGGCGCCCGCGTGGTGGCCGACACCGACGTCGCGACGTGACCGAGATGCTGCTTGACCAGGGCGATGACGGTCCCCTTCCCGGCGCCCGAGGGCCCCGAGATCACGAACACCGACGGGATGGCCTCAGCCTCCGAAGTAGGCGAGGAGCTCGCTGCGCTGACGCTCGGAGAGCCCGCCGATGGTCTTGCTCGGGCTGACCCGGCACAGCTCCATGATCTTGGCCGACTTGACGCGCCCGCACTTGGGGGCCGCCATGAGGAGGTCGGCCACCTTGGCTGTGAGCAGGTAGTCGGGCGGCTCCACGAGGATCTCGCGCAGACCGACGGTCCCCCGCTTGAGGTCGGCCTTGAGCGCGGCCCGACGGCTGCGCACGGCATTCGCCTTGTTCAGAGCATCCATGCGCTGACCAAGAGAACGCTCGGGAGCTGTGTTGAATTGCTTGGAAGAGGTGGACATCGGGCGTGAGTCTACATGAAGGCGAGCAGCCAGTTCAACAGGGCGAGGGGCGGAAAACCGGTCGTCTAGCTGGTCTTTCTTCGCTCGCCCCGACACTTTGGGTAACTTCACTCGTCCAGAGCCAAGCCACGCGCGGCGGACGGCGTGGCCAAGCCGCGAGCGGCCAGCCCGGCGCGCAGCTCGGCGACGATGCGCGCCGGAGCCTCCAGGCCGGTGAAGTTCGCCGCGCCCACGGCCACCGCTGTAGCGCCACAGGCGATGAATTCGAGCGCGTCGAGGCCGCTCATGATCCCGCCCATCCCCACCAGAGGCACGCCGGGCAGCGCCTGAGCGACTTCAGCGACCATGCGCAGGGCGATCGGCTTGATGGCCGGACCGCAGAGTCCGCCGGTCCGGTTGCCGAGGAAGGGGCGCAGGGTCTCCCGGTCGAGCACCATCGCCTTGAAAGTGTTGACCAATGAGACACCGTCGGCGCCGGCTTGCACCGCCGCCCGCGCCGCCGCGGTCACGTCACTCACGTTCGGCGTGAGCTTGGCGAGCACGAAGCGCGAGGTCTCGGCGCGACACGCGCCGACGACAGCCGCGGTGGCGGCCGGGTCGGCGCCGATCTGCAGGCCGCTGACGACGTTGGGGCACGACACATTGATCTCGTAGGCCTCGATCGAGGGAACGGCGCCCGGGTCGGCGGCGGCAAGGTGCGCCTCTACGGCGCGAACGACGGCCGCGTACTGCCCCGGTTCGTTGCCGCCGACACTCACGATCACCGGTTGGCGCAGATGTGCCCACGCAGGCAGCCCGGCGATCCAGGCGTCGACGCCGGGATTCTCGAGGCCGATGGCGTTGATCATCCCCGCCGGCGTCTCGGTCACGCGTGGCGCCGGATTGCCCGTACGCCCGTCGGCGGTGATGGTCTTGGGGACGTAGGCCGCATAGGGGAAGTCGGCGAAGTAGTCGCCCTCGTAGCGGCGGGCATGCTCGAGCAGGTCGAACGTACCCGAGGCGTTCACGACGGGATGTTCCAGATGCAGAGGGCCGAGCTCGACGCTCAGGCGAACGTTCGTCGGGTCCGGCGGCGCGCTCATGGCCGCACCTCGTCGAGGGCGAACACGGGCCCCTCGCTGCAGACCCGGAGCCTGCCCCTGGCGGTATCGACCACGCAGCCGTGGCACGAGCCGGTGCCGCAGGCCATGTGCGCCTCCAGAGAGGCGTATCCGGACAAGCGTTGATCGAGCGCCCAGCGCTGCACAGCGGCGATCATGGGCGTGGGCCCGCAGGCATAGACGACGGTGCCCGGCGGAACATCGAGGACGCCGAGGATATCGAGCACCGTGCCTCGCCGGCCCGTGCTTCCGTCTTCGCTCGCCACCCACAGGCGCTCGACGGCGAAGGCGCCGGCGGCGCGCGCGGCGCGAAAGTCGCGGAAGCCGAAGACGGCGGTGACGGAGGACCCCGCAGTCGCCAGCTCGTCGGCGAGGTACTGCAGCGGGGCGCAGCCGATGCCGCCGCCCACGAGCAGGGCGCTCGCCGCGCCGGCAAGAGGGAAGGCGCTGCCCAGCGGGCCGGCCAGATCGACGCTCTCGCCCACCTCGAGCCGCGTCAGGCGTTCGCTGCCGGCGCCGCGGGCCTCGAGCAGCAGTCCGACGCGGTCGCCGTGCACGGTGAACAACGAGAGCGGCCGGCGCAGCAGGAAGCCGGCGCCGGGCACGGTCACCATGACGAACTGCCCCGGAGCGGCCTTGGCCGCCACCCGCGGCGCCACGAGCTCGAGCGCCGTGAAGGCGCCGAAGTGACGCACGCCGGCGACTCTGCAGTGGGAGGTCTCGGCCCACTGCCGGCCGTGGACGTGCTCCTCGCGAGCGGCCTGGCTCACTGCTCCTCCGTGGCCCGGTGCAGATCCTGCAGACAGTGTATCTGCACCCGCGGTCGGCGAGCGGCCTCGATGGCCGAGACGGCGGCCGACGCGCCGGCGAGCGTGGTGATGCTGGGTACGCCCTTGCGCAGGACCGTGGTGCGGATCTCATAGCCGTCGCTGCGCGCGCCGCGCCCGAACGGCGTGTTGATGACGAGGGCGATGTCGCCGCTCTCGATGAGATTCACCACGTGAGGCTCGCCCTGGAACACCTTGTTGACCACGTGCACGGGGATGCCGAGGCTGGTGAGCGCCGTGGCTGTACCGCGCGTGGCGTAGATGACGAAGCCCAGGGAATGCAGACGCTGAGCGAGGATCGTGGCCGCCGACTTGTCGCTGTCACAGACCGAAAGGAACACGTTGCCCTCCAGAGGCAGCGGAGAACCGGCCGCGGCAACGGCCTTGCCGAACGCCGCGGGGAAGGTGTCGGCGATGCCCATGACCTCGCCGGTCGACCTCATCTCGGGACCGAGCTGCGTGTCCGAGCCGGGAAAACGGCTGAACGGCAGCACCGCTTCCTTGACGCTGACGTGCTCGGGCACGCGGCGCTCGGGCGCGAGGTCGGCGAGCTTCTCGCCGAGGATGACACGAGTGGCCAGCCGAGCCATGGCGATGCCCGTCGCCTTGCTCACGAACGGCACCGTGCGCGAGCCTCGCGGGTTCACCTCGAGAACGTAGAGCTGGTAGCTCTGGAAGGCGAACTGAACGTTGATCAGCCCCTGCACGCCCAGCCCCAAGGCCAGACGCCGGGTCTGCTTTCGTACCTGCTCCAGCGTCCCCTCGCCGAGCGAGATCGACGGGATCACGCAGGCTGAGTCACCGGAGTGCACGCCGGCCTCCTCGACGTGCTGCATGACCGCGCCGACGTAGACGTCTTCCCCATCACAGATGGCGTCGACGTCGACTTCGATGGCGTCCTCGAGGAACTTGTCGATGAGCACCGGGTGTTCGAGGTTCGCGGTCGCCGCGGTGGTCATGTAGCTCTCCAGCTCCGCGGCGCTGTAGACGATCTGCATGGCCCGTCCGCCGAGCACGTACGACGGCCGCACCAGCAGCGGGTACCCGACCCGCTCGGCGACCACAGCGGCCTCGGCGGCCGTGGTGGCCAGTCCGTACTCGGGGCAGCGGACGTCGAGCTCGGCGAGCAGCCGCCCGAAGCGGCCCCGGTCCTCGGCCAGGTCGATGGACTCCTGCGGCGTGCCCAGGATGGGGATGCCCGACTCGGCCAGGGCGCGGGCGATCTTTAGCGGCGTCTGGCCGCCGAACTGGACGATCACGCCCTTCGGCTTCTCGTTGGCGACGATATTGGCGACGTCCTCGAAGGTGAGCGGCTCAAAGTACAGGCGGTCGGAGACGTCGTAGTCGGTGGAGACCGTCTCCGGGTTGCAGTTGACCATGACCGCCTCGTAACCCATCTCGCGCGCGGTCAGCGCGGCGTGCACGCAGCAGTAGTCGAACTCGATGCCCTGACCGATGCGGTTGGGCCCCGAACCGAGGATGACGACCCGCTCACGCTCGCCGGGCTCGGCCTCGTTCTCTTCCTCGTAGGTCGAGTAGAAGTAGGGCGTCTCGGCCTGGAACTCGGCGGCGCAGGTATCCACGGCCTTGTACACCGGGACCACGTCGTGCTCGATGCGCAGGGCGCGCACCTCGCGCTCCGTCTTGCCGGTGAGCTCCCCCAGGCGCCGGTCGCTGAAGCCGTAGCGCTTCATGCGCCGCAGCAAAGCCTCCGAGAGCCTCGGCGCCTCCCGGACCTCGCGTTCGAGGCCCACGACGTCGGCGAGCTCCGAGAGGAAGAACGGCGAGATGCCGGTCAGCTCGTGGACATCGTCGACGCCGAGCCCCTGGCGAAACGCCTGCAGCACGAGCTCGTACCGCTCCGCGGTGGGGATGGCGAGCGCCTTGCGCAGCTCCTGAGCGTTCGCCGGAAGGTCGGTGGGAGCGTCGAGCTCGCGCGAGCGCAGGGCCTTGAGGAACGCCTCCTTGAAGGTGCGGCCGATGGCCATGACCTCGCCGACGCTCTTCATGTGCGTGGTCAGTTCGTGGTCGGCCAAGGGGAACTTCTCGAACGCCCAGCGGGGCATCTTGACGACCACGTAGTCGAGTGTCGGCTCGAAGCAGGCGGGGGTCTTGCGCGTGATGTCGTTGTCGATCTCGTCCAGCGTATAGCCGACGGCCAGCCGGGCGGCGATCTTGGCGATCGGGAACCCGGTCGCTTTGGAGGCCAGAGCCGAACTGCGCGAGACGCGCGGGTTCATCTCGATGACCACCATCTCGCCGGTCTCCGGGTTCACGGCAAACTGGACGTTGCTGCCTCCGGTGTCCACGCCGATCTTGCGAATGATCGCCTTCGCGGCGTCGCGCAGCTCCTGGTATTGGGCGTCGGTGAGCGTGAGAGCCGGCGCCACGGTGACGCTGTCGCCGGTGTGCACGCCCATCGGATCGACGTTCTCGATGGAGCAGATTACGACCACGTTGTCGGCCCGGTCGCGCATCACTTCGAGCTCGAACTCGTGCCAGCCCACGACCGATTCCTCGAGCAGCAATTGCGAGATCGGGCTGAGCTGCAGCCCGTGGGCGACGATGCGGCGGAAGCTGTCTCGGTCGTACGCGATACCGCCGCCGATCCCGCCCAGCGTGTAGGCAGGTCGCACCACCAGCGGGAGGCCAAGCTCCTCGGCCGCCTCCTCGGCCTCTTCCATGGTCTCGGCCAGCATGCTCCGTGGCACGCGCAGGCCGAGTTCCTCCACGGCGGTGCGGAACTCCAGGCGGTCCTCGGCGCGGTGGATCGCCTTCTCGTCGGCGCCGATCATCTCGACCTCCCAGAGGTCGAGCACCCCGGCGCCTTTGAGTTCCATGGCGAGATTGAGAGCGGTCTGTCCACCGAGCGTGGGCAACAGGGCATCCGGCCGCTCCACCTCGATGATGCGCGTCAGCGTGGCAAGATCGAGCGGTTCGATGTAGGTGCGCGTGGCATAGGCCGGGTCGGTCATGATCGTCGCCGGATTGCTGTTGACGAGCACGACCTCGTAGCCCTCCTCCAGCAGCACCTTGCAGGCCTGCGTGCCGGAGTAGTCGAACTCGCAGGCCTGACCGATGACGATGGGTCCCGAACCGATGATGAGGATCTTGTGCAGATCGTCGCGGCGCGGCATCAGGCGCCGCCCTGGCGAAAGCGCGCGATCTCGTCGCGGAAGCGCCCGAACAGGTAGAGCGAGTCGTGCGGTCCGGGGGTGGACTCCGGATGATACTGCACGGAAAAGGCGAAGCGGTGCGGCGCCGCGACGCCTTCGACGGTGCCGTCGTTGAGGTTCACGTGGGTGATCTCGGCGCCGGCCACGGCGTCGTCGCGGACGGCGAAGCCGTGGTTCTGGGTGGTGATCTCGATGACGCCGGTGCGCAGGTCCTTGACCGGGTGGTTGGCGCCGCGATGGCCGAACTTGAGCTTGTAGGTCGTGAGGCCAAGTGCCTGGGCCAGAAGCTGATGGCCGAGGCAGATGCCGAAGATGGGCACTTTGCCGAGCAGACGTTCGACCGCCTTGACGGCATAGCCGACCGCGGCCGGGTCGCCGGGCCCGTTGCTCAGAAAGACGCCGTCCGGCGCCAGCTTGAGCACCTCGCGGGCGCTGGTCTGGGCCGGGACCACGGTGACGCGGAAGCCCCGCTCGGCCAGATAGCGCAGCATCGAGCGCTTGATGCCGTAGTCGTAGGCCACCACGTGCAAGTCGGGCGCCGGAGTCCCGTCGGGCGCCGGCGCCTCGAACGAAGCCTCGCAGGTGACGACCTTGGCGAGATCGAGGCCGCTCATCCGGGGCAGCCCCTGAGCGGCCTTGCACAGGTGCTTCACGTCGGTGGTCTCGGTGCTGACCACGGCTCTCAGGGCGCCTTTCTCGCGGAGATGCCGCGTGAGGGCGCGCGTGTCGACGCCGCCGACGGCGAGCACCCCGTGCTCGGCCAGCCAGTCCAGCCACGTGGCGCAAGAAGCGCGGTTGTACCGGTAGTTGGTGATCTCGCGGGCGATGATGGCCCGCGCATGAGCTTTGCCGGACTCGTCACGCTCAGGGTCGGCGCCGTAGTTGCCGTTCATGGGGAACGTGTACACCACAAGCTGGCCACAGTACGACGGGTCGGTGGCGATCTCCTGATAGCCGGTCATGCTCGTGTTGAACACGGCCTCGCCGCCGATGGTGCCGCTGCCGGCGATCGCCTCGCCGCGGAAGCTGGCGCCGTCCTCCAGGACGATGAGCGCCGGGCTAGGCAAGGTCCTCCCAGGCGATGCGCCCGGCGGCAACGGTGAGCTTGACCTTCGCGGTGAGCTCGTTGCCCAGCCAGGCCGAGTTGAACGAGCGCGACTGCAGTGTTGTCCGGTCCACCGTCCAGACGGCCTTGGGGTCGACCACGCACACGTTGGCGACGGCGCCCTGGACCATGGTGGGTGCGTCCAGGCCGGCGATGCGCGCCGGGGCGGTGCTCATACGCCGGACGAGTGTGCCGAGGTCCAGCGTGGAGGACTGCACGAGTGCCCCGTAGAGCACGCTGAAGGCGGTCTCCAGACCGATGGTGCCGAAGGGCGCCTCCTCGAACGGGACGTCCTTCTCTTCGGAGGCGTGTGGAGCATGGTCGGTGGCGACGCAGTCGACAAGGCCGCTCTTGAGCGCGGCGACGAGCGCCATGCGGTCGGCCTCGGCGCGCAGCGGCGGGTTCATCTTCAGGTTGGGGTCGAGTTCCTGGAGCGACTCATCGTTGAGCGTCAGGTGATGCGGCGTCGCCTCGGCGGTGACCTTCACGCCCGCTGCTTTGGCGCGCTCGATGGCCGCCAGCGAAGCCGCAGAACTGACATGGCAGATGTGCACGGTCGCGTCTTCGTACTGGGCGATGTCGAGCGTGCGTGACACGTCGAGGCTCTCGCAGAGCGACGGGATGCCCGTGAGCCCGAGGCGGGCCGAGACCGGCCCTTCGTGCATCTGACCGCCCTTCATCAGCGAGTCGTCCTGGGCGTGGATGGCGACGAAGCGCCCGCTCACCTTGACGTATTGCAGAGCGCGACGCGTGAGAGCGGCGGTGGCCAGCGGGCGGCCGTCTTCGCTGAAGCCGACGGCGCCGGCGGCGCCCAACTCGCCCATCTCGGTGAGCTGCTCGCCGGCCATGCCACGGGTGACGGCGGCGAAGAATCCCACTGGTATCGCCGCTTCGGCGCGCGCCGTCTGGGCGAGCCCCTTGAGGACCGTGGCCGTGTCCACGACCGGGTCGGTGTTGGCCATGGCGAAGATGGCCACGAAGCCGCCCGCGGCGGCGGCGCTCGTACCGCTGCCGATGTCTTCTTCGTCCTCGCGACCGGGCGTGCGTAGGTGAGCGTGCAGGTCGACGAAGCCGGGCAGCACGAGCATGCCACGGGCGTCGACCTCCCGCGTGTTCCTGCCGGGCTTGAGGTCCTTGCCGAGCTCCGTGACCTTGCCCTTGCCGATCAGAACGTCCTGGACCCCATCGATACCCGCCTCGGGATCGACCACCCGGCCGCCCTTGATGAGGAGGTCGGCCGCCGGCGCCTGCTTGCACCATGTGCGTTCCATCAGAGCACCTCCCCGCTCACAGCACCGTCGCTGTAACCGACGATGGTCCGGTACAGGATCGCCATGCGCACGGCGAGGCCGCTGAAGACCTGGTGGGCGATGAGGTTCTCGTCGTCGTCGGCGATGTCCGAGGCGATCTCGACGCCGCGGTTGATAGGGCCGGGGTGCATGACCCGCTGCCCCGGCCGCAGGCGCGCCTGCGAGATGCCGTAGAGCTCGCTGTACTCGCGCAGCGACGGCAGGTAGTTGGCGCCCGCCTTGATGCGCTCCTGCTGGATGCGGAGCAGGTAGATGACGTCGGCGTCCTTGAGGTTGGCCAGGTCGTATTCGACCGTGACGCCCATCTCCTCGATGCCGCGCGGCATCAGCGTCGGCGGCGCCACCAGAGTGACCTCCATGCCGAGCATCTGGAAGCCCATGATGTCGCTGCGCGCGACGCGGCTGTGCAGGATGTCGCCGATGATGAAGACCCGCAGGCCGTCGAGGTCGCGACCCAGATTCTGACGCATGCTGAAGAGGTCCAGAAGGCACTGCGTGGGGTGCTGGTGCTTGCCGTCCCCGGCGTTGATGACGCTGGCCTCGGTGTTCTGGGACAGCGTCTGGCAGGCGCCGGCGGAGGGGTGCCGCATGACGATGATGTCGGGCGAGTAGGCGCTCAGCGTGATCGCCGTGTCCTTGAGCGTCTCGCCCTTCTCGACCGCCGAGCCCTTGGCCTTGAGGCCCAAGGTGTCGGCCGAGAGGCGTTTGGCGGCGAGGTCGAAGCTCGACGAAGTCCGCGTCGAGGCCTCCCAGAAGAGGTTGATGATGGTGCGGCCGCGGAGAGTCGGAACCTTCTTGATGTCACGCTCGAGCACCGGGAGGAAGCTCTCGGCCGTGTCGAGCAGCAGCTCGATGTCGGCGCGCGAGAGGTCCTCGATGGAGATGAGATCGCGTTTGGGCATGATCAAGCCTCCTTCGAGCGCACGAGGACGACCTCGTCGACGCCGTCGCACTCCCGCAGACGGACGCTGATGCGCTCGCGCAGGGCCGTGGGCAGATTCTTGCCGACGTAGTCCGGCCGGATAGGCAGCTCGCGGTGCCCGCGGTCGACCAGCACCGCGAGCTGAACGCGAGCCGGGCGGCCGTAGTCGAACAGGGCGTCCACGGCGGCGCGGATGGTGCGCCCCGTGTAGAGGACGTCGTCCACCAGGATCACCGTGGCCCCGTCGATGGCGAACGGAAGGTCGGTGTCCTTGACAACCGGCTGAGGCGTGTTCGGGATGACCCCCACGGCGCCGCGCGCGGCGACGTCGTCGCGGTAGAAGGAGATATCGATGTTGCCGGCGGCGAACCGGGTGCCGGCCACCTCGCAGAGCAGCTCATGGATGCGCGCGCCGAGGAAGGCGCCCCGGGTGTGGATGCCCACCACGGCGAGGTTCTCGACGCCGGGGTTCTTCTCGAGGATCTCGTGCGCGATGCGCGTGGTCGTGCGCAACATCTGCTCGGCCGTCAGTACGACGACCTCATTGGCGCTTCTGGGTTCAGACATAGAAAAACGCCGCCGTGGCCTCGGTAGCGTACGGCAGCGCTGCACCCCCTTTCCGTCTCTCCGGACGTGGTTAAAGGTCGTCCGTACTGTAGCAGCAGCGTCAAGTCGAGGCAAGGAGATCCGGGTGCTGTGAGGCCGGGCTAGAGCGTTGGCTGCGGCGGCAAGGCGTGCGCCTCGAGAAAGGCGGAGAGATCGGGCGGCAGCGGGCTCGAGAACTCGAGCTGCCGCCCGTCCTCGGGATGCGCAAAGGCCAGCCGGGCGGCGTGCAGGAACTGGCGGCCGAGGCCGTCGGGCCGCGTGCCGGGACCGTACTGCACGTCGCCGGCCACCGGATACCCGAGAGCGGCGAAATGCACGCGGATCTGATGCGTGCGTCCGGTCTCGAGCTGCACTCGCGTCAGGGTGTAGCCGGCGGCGCGGCCGAGCACGCGGAAATGTGTCACCGCGGGCCGTGCCGCGTGTGAGTGCAACGACATCCGCTTGCGATCGCGGACGTGCCGCCCCATCGGAGCGTCGATCGTGCCCTGATCCTGCGGAAGGTCGCCGCCAAGAAGCGCCAGGTACGTGCGCTTGATCTCACGGCGTTCCATCGCGGCCACCAGCAGGCGGTAAGCGTCATCCCTTTTGGAGACGATGAGCAGGCCGGAGGTGTCCTTGTCGAGGCGATGCACGATGCCCGGGCGGCGCTCATGGCCGCCGCGAGCGCCGTGCCCTACCAAGCCCTGCGCGAGGGTCCCGTGCTCGTTGCCGGGGGCCGGGTGCACGACGACCCCGGGTGGCTTGTCGACCACCATGAGCCAGTCGTCTTCGTAGACGATGCCGTACGGCACGTCCTCGGCGGCGAGCGCCGGCGGAAGCTCCGGCGGAAACTCGTAGACGACCTCGTCGCCATCGCGCAGGCCGTCGCGTTTGCGCGCCGACTTGCCGGCCACGGTGACGCGGCCGTCCTCGATGAGCTTCTGGGCAGAGGAGCGGGACAGGCCGGCGCGCGCCGCCAGGACCACGTCCAGGCGCGCGCCGGCCTCGTCGGCGCCAACCGTGAAGCGGGCGAGAGGATCAGGCACGGGCGCCACGCAGCACCTGCACCACGAGGATGAGCGTGCCGGCGACGATGGCCATATCGGCGACGTTAAACGACGGCCAGCCATACACGCCGATGAAGTCGACGACGGCCCCGCCGAAGCGGAGGCGGTCGACGAGATTGCCCAGCGCCCCGCCGAGGATCAGGCCAAGCGCCGGACGATACCGGGGCGCCGCGAACACGAGCGCCGCGATGACTCCCGCAGCGACCGCGGCGACGAGCGCCGTGACCACAGTTCCTGCCTGCGCCAGTTGGCTGAACGAGATGCCGCGGTTCAAGTTCAGGTCCACGCGCAAGCCGCCCACCACCCGATACGGCAGGTGATCGGCGTCGTGGCGCACCAGCCACTTGCTCGCCTGATCGGCGACGAACACGACGCCGGCCAGGGCAAGGGCAAGGCCGAGGCCTTGTCTACTTCTTGCCACGCGGCTTGCGCGGCGCGCTGAGCTCCTCGACCTCCCGATGACCCATCGGGCAGGCCGGCTCCTTGACTTTGCCGGAACGTCCGCCGTCGTTCATCACGATGTTCAGCGGGTAGGTCGCCTTGCAGACCTTGCAGTAGGCGAGTTTCGCCATGTCTTCTTCCCTCCTTCAGAGGCGGAGTGTCCGCCTCGCTTCGTCGAGCGTCACGCCCTGGATCCGGAGCAGCTTACGCCGTCCTCCGGCGCCGGCCACAAGGCGCACGTCACGCCGCGCAACTCCCAAGAGGCCGGCTACGAAACGCGTCAGCGCCGCATTGGCCTTACCTTCGTGGGCGGGAGCCGCCAGCCGCAGGCGCAAGCGGCCATCCGCAACGCCGGCGACCTCGTCGCGCGGCGCCCCGGGCGTGACCCAGACCGCCAGGCTCACGCCTCCGACGGCCGCGCGCAGGGGCCCAGACTCACCATTTGAACTCGTTCTCGTTCACCCCGCTGTCGACGTCGGCGAGCAGAGCGTCGCTCTCGCTGGATGTCATCCGCTCCTCGCCCCCCGTGCGCTCAGTGGCTCCCGGACCGGGCTGCATGGGCGCCGCGGGTCCCGGGGGCACGGAAGGCAGGGGAGTGAATCTGGCGGTGTCTCCCGCCGTCTCCACCCGGAGCGGCGGCGCCTCAGCCTTGTCTGCCACGAGCGGCTCGACGACCGCGGGGGCCTCCGGCGCCGCGGGCGGCGCAGCGACGCGCGGCGCGGCCGGCGTCTCGCGAGCGATGGCCTCCTTGATCGCCTCGGCATGCCGGGCGAGATCCGGACCGTCCGCGGCATCCACGGCAGGCCGCGACGGCGGACGGG
>Ga0302322_100004347_pt1 | contig 12288 bp, 9 predicted proteins | sample Fen_T0_2_FD_203757 | JGI IMG/M metagenome (GOLD analysis project Ga0302322, IMG submission 203757) | Peat permafrost microbial communities from Stordalen Mire near Abisko, Sweden - Fen_T0_2 | ecosystem: Environmental > Terrestrial > Soil > Wetlands > Permafrost | place: Sweden: Abisko...
GTCTCGGGAGATTCTTTCAAACACCGGCTTGGCGGCCGGGTCGCGGGTATTCGCCAGCAGTTCGATCATGGCGACTTGGACCAGCGGCGCGGTTTCCCGCGGCAGGGCGGAAAGGACGCCGGCGCGAACGAGGGAATCGTCGGCGTGCTGCGCAAGGGCTTCCACGGCGGAGAGACGGACGTTGATCGAGGGATCGAACGCGAGCGAACCCACGAGATCCGTGAGGACTTTCCGGTCGGGGCTCTTGAGGTCCATGGTGGCGAGGACGGTGCGCATGCGTTCGCTGGTCGATTGCTGTTGCAGCAGCGAATAGGTCACGAGCTGGCCCATGGAATTCACCTGGGCGCGCAAGGCGGCGAGTTCCCGTTTGGCGGTGTCGTCGACCGGAGCCACGACGGTCGGCTTGGCCAGATAATGTTGACCGGCGAACAGCCCACCGACCAGCAGCGTGACGGCGAAGGCGAATTGCAGGGCCGGTTGCGTGGGCAGCAGCGCGGCGAAAAAGCGGTCGATCCGGCTGCGGGCGAGGGCGAACGGACTGGGCGAATCGGCTTCGCGCTGATGAGTCTCGAGCATGGCGTAGAATTGCTCGCGCAGCCGCGGGCTCGGGCTCGGCGTCTCGGCCAGGGTGTCGAGTTTGCGGGTGATCTCCTGCAAGGCGGACCACTCGCGCTGGCAAACTGGGCAGTTGGTGAGGTGGTCGCGCAGTTCGGCGGCCACGGCGGCGGGCAGCGAGCCGTCCTGATAATCAACGAAGGAATCTTGGACGCGTTGGCAGTTCATGCGGTTTTCTCCTGTCGGATTTTAAAATAGAGTTCGCGCAGTTCCTTGAGCGCGCGATGGGCGCGGACCTTGACGGCGCCCACGGAGCAATCGAGCAGGCGGGCGACCTCCTTATGTTCCAGATGCTGCAGGCGCGAGAGCACCAGCACCTCGCGATGGGCCAGCGGCAGATTGGCCAGGGCCGTGCGCAGCAGGGATACGTCTTCGGAGGCGGCGGCCTGTTCGGACGGCTGGGGGCCGGAGTCGGCGTGTTCGGCGAGATCGGCCGGGTCGGCCGGCGCGGGCGTTGAGGCGTGCTTGCGGAAATGGTCGGCCGCCACCTTGCGGGCGAGGTGATAGATCCAGGCGGAAAACTTGCCCTCGTCGCGATAGGTATGCCGGTATTTGAGAATCCGGTAGAAGACGATTTGAACCAGGTCCTCACTGATCGTGGGCTGGTTGGTCAGGCGCACAAAAAACCCGTAGAGCTTCCGATGGTAGCGCTCGAACAGTTCGCCCAGCTGCCGGATCTCTCCGGCGCGCACGGCGATCATTAGGTCGTGATCGGTGGGAGTCTCCACGGTGACGGCCAGCTTAGCCTCGGCGGCGGGAGAGGGAACACGTAATTGAGCGGTGGCGAGGAGCATGGAAGGTGGTCATAAGCGGGTGCATCAGGGAATACCGTTCGAGCGGGCAAAGGTTACTCGTTTTCGGAAAATGATTGGCGCCGATTGTCCTGCGGTGTTAAGTTGCACCCCATGAATCGCCGTGAGTTTCTGCTGAGATCCGGTGCGGCCGCCTCGCTGGGCCTTTGGACGAGGGGGATGTTGGGCCAGCCGCCGCCGGAAAATCTTGGCCCGGGATCGGGCGGACCGCATGCCCAGCCACTCTTGACGGAAAAGGTGAGGCAACCCGTTCAACCTCCGACGCTCGTCACGGAATTCCGCCACCTACGACGTAATGTCGGCTGGTTTACCGGACGGGGCGGCACCATCGGATGGCTGGCTTCGCCGGCCGCGCTGGTGGCGGTAGACACCCAGTTTCCGGATACGGCCGCGCTGTTTCTGAAGGGACTGCCGGGTCGGGGCGACCGCGGTTTCGACGCGGTCATCAACACCCATCACCACGCGGATCACACCAGTGGCAACGGCATCCTGAAGCCCGTGACCAAGACGATTGTCGCCCAGGCCAACGTACCGGGTCTGATGCAAGCCGCAGCCAAGCGCACCCCGGGTTCAGCCGAGCCAACTCTGCCCACCGAAACGTTTCCTGATTCGTGGCGCCAGGATATCGGCGACGAGACCATCGCAGCGCGCTATTTCCGCGCGGCGCACACGAGCGGTGACATCGTGGTGCATTTCGAAAAGGCCAACGTCGTTCATCTGGGTGATTTGGTGTTCAACCGGCTCTATCCGGTCATCGATCGCTCGGCGGGCGGTAGATTCCAAAGCTGGCTCACGACGCTCGAGGACATCCTGAAGAACTACCCGGCCGAAGCCGTCTATCTTTTTGGCCATGGGAAACAGTCATTCGGCATAGCTGGAGGACACGACGATATCCGGGCATACCGTGACTACGTGTCCGCGCTGCTTGACTATGTGGGCCGGCAGATCAAGGCCGGCCGCACCAAGGATGAAATTACCAAGCTGGAAAATTTCCCCGGGTTCCCGGACCTCCATGTTCCGCCCGGCCCCGGCAATCGGCTGGCGGGAAACCTGGGCGCCGCTTTTGACGAACTCTCGGGCGGCGGATAGACCCAATCCCCTTCAGCAGTGGCGGACGAATTCGCCGATGAACCGGTCGACATTGCGGCCGGAAACCTGGGCCTCAATCTCCCGGTGCAGACCATGGATTCTTTGCGTCAGTTGAACCTTCACATCCATGCGCTGCGCCAGCTCAACAATCGCTTTGGGCCGGCCGACCTCCCAGAGCCAACAGGTCAATCCAACACAGATCGGTTTCATCGTATCGCCGACCTCAACCGGGGCAGTGGTGGGAGCATCCATGGTATTCTAATTGAAGCCCAAATCGGGCCAATCATGCGGGACTTCGCGACATATTATTCACAAGTTAATCGCGACGCGGAGAATCTTCGGCGCTGAGAAATCAAACATTATCAAGGCTTAGCAGGTTCGCTCGTCTTCGCGTCGCTGACAGAAGTGGCGGGAAGTGGCTCCGGTCGATCGTCGAGTTTCTGCGGAATACGCGAAACCTGCTCGTCCGCGACTTGGAGCGTGCGCTTCTGCATCAAGCGGGTTTCGGTGGAGCCCGTGTTATTTCGCCCGTCACCAAGGATGCCGGTGTGGGGCATTTTTCCGACGCTGTTCCCGGTGCATTGGGTCCAGCGGGTTCCGTGAGTTTTTCCCCCCGGGATTTCCATCCTCATGCATCGAAGATTCTGCACAAAAAATGCCACCGGCGAACCGGTGGCATTGAACTCGCCTGATGGCGGCGCCGCGAGGGGCGGTGGTGGGATTACTTCTTTTGCTTTTTTTCGCCGCTGTCTTCGCCGACGGACACCCGGATGCTGCGGTCGGAGGGGTCGAATTCGGCCTGGATATCGACGACCTTGGAGAAGAAATGGGTCGGGGATTCGGCGAAAAGTTCGACCACCACGCCGCCGGTGTTGAGGATCAGGCTGCCGCCACGTCGGGTGACTTCCCACCGGTCATACGTGCCGACATAGCTGTCAAGCACCGCGTCCGCCAGATAGAACTCGGGCTTGGACGGGGCGCCCAGTTCGCGCACCCAAATATTCCGGTAACGCACGGGATTTCCATGATCCTGCAGCGCGAGCGGCAGCTTTTCCGCATGAGCCTTGAAGGGCGCGCGCTCGAGCCAGCCGGTTTCGCCGATCAGCTCGACGTTGTTCTGGATCACCACGCCATTGTGCAGCACCGTGACGCGGGGGGCGGATTTGAGCGCGCCGTCGCTCGCGAATCTCGGCGGGGTCCACAGGATGTCGTAGGTCTGCCACTCGCCCGGCTTGCGGGATGCGTTCACCAGCGGAGGAAACTGGTTGTAGACTGAGCCGCAGGAACCGTCGGCGTAGGTTTTGTTGTCGTAGGAATCCAGAACCTGAATTTCGTACCGACCCAAGCCGAAGAACACTCCGCTGTTGCCGCGGCCCTGGCTCTGGCCGTGGGCCGGACTCGGGGTCGCGAACTCAATGTGAAGCTGGCACTCGCCGAAACTGCGCAAGGTCCGGACGTAGCCGCTGCCTGGGACACATTCCAGCGCGCCGTCGTGGTTTACCCATTTGGTCGCCTGTCCGTCCATCGCGGCCCAGGCCGAGAGATTCGAACCGTCGAACAGCACCACCGCATCCGACGGCGCCTTGCCGGGTTTTTCCGGGGTGCTGGAGACGCCCGGATCCACGACCGGGGGAAGCGGGCGATTGCGATCGTGGCCGAGCCACTGGGTGTGGGCCGAACCGGGAGTCGGCAGGAGGGCCGAAGCGAAAAGAAATAGCACTGAGATGAGGAGGCGGGAGTTCTTCATTGGGGTAGGGGGATCGACGGGGGAGGTGGTGACGTTAGGGCGGGAAGGGTCGGCATGTAAACCGCCAAGAATGACCGATCGCCGGTTGCTCAGGCTCCCATCTTCGCGATTTCCGGCCAGAGGGCCTTGAGGTCGGGATCATCGAGGGCGGAATCCTTCCACTGCTTGTCCTTGCGCGTGGCCGTGATCAAATGCCGCTTGGCCTCGATCGGATTGCCGAGGAGACACTCGTAACAGGCGAGGTTGTAGTGCAAGACGGCGCACGTTTTTCCGTGGAGAGGTAGTGCCTGGAGCAAGATCTCCTTCGCTTCCCGCACCCGATCGAGTTCCCGCAGCGCAAACGCCCAGGAAATCCATCCCTTGTCGTCGCTAGGTTCGGCGCGCACGAGTTGACGCGAAACCGCGATCACCGTCCGCCATTGCCGGGCCTGCATGTGGAGGTTGATGCGCATCGAGAGCACCGCCGGCAAGGTTCGTTCGTTCCGGGGAATCGCGTTCAACTCCCGCCGCGCGTGCTGGATCATGCCGAGTTCCAGGAAGCCGTTGGCATATTCAAGATGGCGGCGGATCGAGATCACAAATGTAACTTAAAGTAGGCATGATTGCCCGGTGCCGCAAGCGGCGGATCGGGGCGCCTGACCGGCGTTGCGGGGTTGACGCGTCAAGTTTCGTGCGTTGCGTATCCGGGGTCCAGAAATTCCGTCACCCCAACCCCCTTCAGATTCATGAGCACTCAAGGATTCGGAACCAAAGCCCTCCATGCCGGACAGAAACCGGACCCGACGACGGGGTCCCGCGCCGTCCCGCTTTACCAGACCACGAGCTACGTGTTTCGCGACACGACGCATGCCGCCAATCTTTTCGCGCTGAAGGAACTCGGCAATATCTACACGCGGATCATGAATCCGACGACGGACGTCTTTGAGCAGCGCATCGCCGCGCTTGAGGGTGGCAGCGGCGGGCTCGCGCACGCTTCCGGGCAGGCCGCCATCACCGATGCAATTTTGAACATCGCCGGCGCCGGCGACCATCTTGTTTCAGTCGCGCAACTTTACGGCGGCACTTACAATCTTTTCCATCACACGCTGCCCAAGGTTGGCATCGAGGTGTCGTTCGTTGACGCGCAGGACCCGGACGCCTTTCGCCGCGCCCTGCGGCCGAACACCAAGGCGTTTTACGGCGAGGGCCTGGGCAATCCGGCGCTCAATATCTTTCCCTTTGAGGAGGTCGCGATGATCGCAAAGGAGGCCGGGGTGCCGCTGATCATCGACAACACCTGCCTCACCCCGTACCTGAACCGTCCCTTCGAATGGGGCGCGAACGTGGTGGTGCATTCGACCACCAAGTACATCGGCGGCCACGGCACGTCGATCGGGGGCATGGTCGTCGATGGCGGCAATTTTAACTGGGGCAACGGCCGGTTCCCTGGCTTCACGCAGCCGGATGCGAGTTATCATGGGTTGGTTCACTGGGACGCCTTCAAGAGCTTCCCGCCGGCGGGCGGGGCGAACGTCGCGTATATTCTGAAGATGCGGCTGCAGCTCCTGCGGGATACCGGCGCCTGCATTTCTCCGTTCAACGCCTGGACTGGCCTCCAAGGCCTCGAAACCCTGCACCTGCGCATGGAGCGCACCTGCGCCAACGCCCTGAAGGCGGCCGAATTCCTCTCGTCACACTCCAAGGTGGCGTGGGTCAATTATCCGGGGCTCAAAAGCAGTCCCAATCACGCGGCGGCCAAGAAATATCTCAGCGGCGGATTCGGCGGGCTGGTCGGCTTCGGGGTCAAGGGCGGCTATGAGGCGGGACGCAAATTCATCGAAGGACTTGGCTTGTTCTCCCACCTGGCCAACATCGGCGACGCCAAGTCACTGGCGATTCATCCATCGAGCACCACCCACAGCCAGTTGACCGAAGATGAGCAGAAGGCATCCGGCGTGTCGCCCGACTACGTCCGCCTCTCGATCGGCATCGAGGATTTCGTCGATCTCCAAGCCGACCTCGAGCAGGCGTTGGCGAAAGTCTGATCCAGGCGCGTCTCACGAGGCAGGAACGGAATCGGGACGGAGTTATTACCGCCCCGTCCAGATTCTTCGGACCCGGCGCAGTGACCGTGTCAGGGGTTGGCCGGTTTCGACATGGGCACTAGATCGAGAGGCCCGTCGAGTTCCACTTTGATCACCGTGGCGTCGGGGTCGATCGCAGTGTCCGGTAAATTCATCCAGATGATTCCGGGCAGCTTCAGCCACGCGGCACCGCCGTTGATGGAGTACGTGAGCTCGGGTCCGCCGACCACGCTGATCCGGCGAATCTTGTTCCGGATGCCCTTGAGCGGCACTGGTCCCAGCGGGCGATCGAAATAATAGAGATAGAGGATGTCCCGCTTTGGCGAAAGGGTGGACGTGCCCAGGAAGTAACCAGGCGGAATGCCGGCCGTGGTGCCGTACAGGGCTTCCGCGTGCTGGTGGGTCCACCGACCGAGGCCCTTCAGGACCTGGACCTGTTCCGGTTGCAGCGTCCCATCGCTGAGCGGACCGACGTCGAGCAACATGTTGCCTCCGAAGTTGGCGCACTCGGCGAGCAAACGCACGACCTGGCGGACCGTCTTGTAGTTGTGATCCTTCTTTTGGTAGCCCCACGAGTCGTTGATCGTGACGCAGAATTCCCAGGGACTCTTTGGTGCCGCCAACGGAAGGAATTGTTCGGGTGTCTCGTAGTCTCCATGGCCTCCCATCCTGGAATTGAGGATGACGGCCGGATTCCACTGCTTCAGTTGCTGGCGCAATTCGGCAAAATGCCACTGATCGGCCGAGCGTTCCCAATCGCCGTCGAACCAAAAGAGATCCGGACGGTAGCGGGTGCTCAGCTCCTCCAGTTGTCCGCGGTGGAAGGCGAGAAAGCGTTTCCACGCCTCTGGATTCTCCGGTCCCTGCGGATAGCCCCAGACGTTCTTGTAATCGGGCTTGGCCGCGCCCTTGGCTTCCGGGGGCAAGATGCTCGGATAGTCCGGTTGTGACCAGTCGAGGTGAGAGAAATAGAGCCCGACCTTGATTCCCGCCGCGCGCATGGCATCACAATAGGGTCCGACCAGATCCCGGCCCGCCGGCGCGCCGTCGACGGCGTTCAGTTTCGAGAGCCGCGTGGGCCACAGCGCAAATCCGTCGTGGTGCTTGCTCGTGAGGACCGCATAGCGCGCGCCGGCTTCCTTGAATAGCGCGGCCCATTCAGCGGGGCGATAGTTGGCCGCGGTGAAAGTCTTGGCTTGCGCGAAGTATTCGTCGTGCGGCATGTGCCCGTCATGAAAGGCCCACGACTCACTGTCCTTGCCCTCCGAGTAGATGCCCCAGTGGATGAAGATTCCGAGCCTTGCGTCGCGAAACCACTGTAGCGAGTCGGGTTGTTCGGCGACGGACGGGACCGCCGCGGGATCGTTGGCGGCGTACACTGGCGAAGCAAAGCAGAGCAGGAGCGCTTGGGCGATAAGCGAGCACAACGCGAATCGAACAGAAAAAAAGCGAGTTGCTATCATGTCGATGGGGGGGTCGAGGCAGCTTGACCGCGCCGGGATTGCGTAACGAGTCTATTGTGCGAGGCTGAAGTGGATGATCCCTGTTGTCGCTCAGCCTTCAGATTGGATTTGCGGTGGAACGGCCGCGCTGGCTGGTTCGGTCGGGCTTATCCTGTCCCGACGATATCGCGGGCTGGTGTTCGGGTGGTTGATCGCGGTAGCCGGATTGTCGGCGGCGGATTTGGTTCCGATCGTGCAGCGCGAAGCTGGCAAGTGTGCCGCCGCCTGGCAGCACGGGGACGCCAAGGCGGTGCTGACGTTTTTGCCTCCGCGCGTCGTAACCCAATCGGGCGGTCGCGCGGCGGCACTGCGCGATCTCGAGGACCAGTTCGCCGAGGCGCGGGCCTACGGCGTCGAGCGTCTCGAAGCGAAACTCGGCGTGCCCTCAAAACCCAGGAAGATCGGCCGGTGGCTCGTTTCGGTGGTGCCGCTGACGGCCGTGCTCCACTGCCGTCATCTGGCCATCACCCAACCGACGCACGCCCTCGCGTTGTCCACCGATCAGGGAAAACAGTGGACTTTCTTTCTCCTGCACGACCTCAGCGCGGCTGAGTTTGCCGCCTGGTTTCCGGACCTTGCCGGAAAAATCACTCTGCCCGCCGAACCGGCCGCGGCTTTCGACGTTGATTGAATCGAAAACCGCGCGAATGAAGTTTTGAATGCGGCGCGCCGCGCGACGTTCTGGCTGCGATCGGACCGAATCGGGGTCGACTGTTTCTGGGGTGGCTTTCAGGCAGTGGGTTGGCACGCTCGCTTTCTCTCTTTGGTCGCCGGGGATGTTCCGCACCCCTGTGCGACCCGCCGCGATCCTTCTGGCCCAGGAAAGTTTTCAATCCCCATGCCTGACTTCCGTTCCGTCCTCCTCGCCGCGCTTGTTATCCTCGGCCGCCCGGCCGCCGCGGCACCGGATACGATCCCCTTGCCCGAGCACCCGCGGCCCGACTTCGAGCGGGCCGCATGGGCCAACCTGAATGGTGAATGGCAGTTTCGCTTCGACCGGGAGAATGCCGGATTGTCCGCCGGCTGGGGCACGTCGGCCCAGGTTTCATTTCCGGAAAAGATCACGGTCCCGTTTCCTTGGGGCTCGAAATTGTCGGGCCTGGAAAACCTGGCCGACATCGGTTGGTATCGCCGGACGGTCAAAATCCCGGCCGCTTGGAAAGGCCAGCGCGTATTCCTCGTGGTGGGGGCGTGCGACTGGATCACGCAGGGTTGGCTCGACGGAACTCCGCTCGGCGAGCATCGCGGAGGCTACACGCCGTTCGAATTTGAACTGACCTCGCTGGTGAAGTGGGACGAGGAGCAGCAGATTGTACTGCGCGTTGACGACACGCCGCATCCCTTCAAGCTCGAGGGCAAGCAGGGCTACGGCGAGGCCAAGGGCATCTGGCAGACCATTTACCTCGAGGCCCGGCCGACCTTGAACCTCACGTCGGTCCATTTTGTGCCCGACATCGACACCGGCAGCGTGACGGTCCGGGCGCAACTCAATGCCGCCGCTCCGGCCAATACGGTCGTCGGGCTGCACTTCAGAAATGGCGAACAGCCGGACGTCACGCTGCCGGTGCCGGCGGGTCGGCAAGAAATCTCTTTTGTGGTTCCGCTCGCGCATCCCCACCGCTGGTCTCTCGACGATCCCTACCTTTACGAGGTGGAGGCTTCCGTCGTCGCGAACGGAGCGGTCGACCGGGTCGGAACTTATTTTGGCCTGCGCCAGATCAGCGTCGAAAACCTGCCGGGCACCGCTTTCCCGTACGTCGCGCTGAATCACCACCCGCTCTATCTTCAAATCACGCTCGACCAGTCGTATCATCCGGACGGGTTCTACACGTTTCCGAGCGACGCCTTCATGCGGGATGAGATTTTGCGTTCGAAGCGCCTCGGGTTGAACGCGAATCGCATTCACATCAAGGTCGAGGTACCGCGCAAACTCTACTGGGCGGACAAGCTTGGTCTGCTGATCATGGCGGACGTGCCGAACTTCTGGGGTGATCCGACCCCCGAGGCCCGGCAGGAAAGCGAGTTTGCCCTGCGCGGGATGATCGAGCGCGATTTCAACCACCCGGCAATCTTCAGTTGGGTCACCTTCAACGAGACCTGGGGTCTGTCCACCAAGCAAGGAAAGACCAAGCGGTACCTGCCGGACACGCAGGACTGGGTCGTGTCACTGTACCATCTGGCCAAGCAGCTCGATCCAACCCGGCTCGTCGAGGACAACTCGCCCTGCAACCACGACCACACCGAGACCGACCTAAATTCCTGGCACGATTATCAACCGGGTTATGCCTGGCGCGAACTGCTCGATACGATCACGCGCGACACGTTTCCCGGATCCACGTGGAACTTTATCGGCAATCGGGTCCAGGGCAGCCAGCCGATGTTCAACAGCGAATGCGGCAATGTGTGGGGCTACGAAGGCAGTACCGGCGATGTGGATTGGAGCTGGGATTATCACCTCATGATGAATGAATTTCGGCGGCACCCGAAGGTCGCCGGGTGGCTCTACACCGAACATCACGATGTGATCAACGAATGGAACGGCTATTACCGTTTCGACCGGTCGGAGAAATTCACCGGCTTGGATTCGCTGGCGGCCGGCATGAGCCTGACCGATTTGCACGGTGATTTCTATCTGTCCACCGGCAGCGATCTTTGTCGCGACGTGAAACCGGGCGAAATGGTCAATGTGCCCTTGTTCGCTTCGTTTCTGACCGATCGTTCGCCGGGAGCGAATCTGGTGCTGCGCACGGAACTATACGGTTGGGACACGCTCGGTCGCCGCGAGACGTATCAGCGATCGACGCAGAAACTGCCTTTCGCTCCTTGGCTGGCGCGGGAATTGCCGCCGCTCCAGGTTGCGATGCCGGAGAAATCGGCGTTGGCGGTCCTGGCGCTGTCGCTGGAAAATGAGGCTGGCGTCGTGTTGCACCGCAACTTCACGACCTTCCTCGTTGCCGACGGACCGGCGCCTCGCGCCGAGACGATCACGACGGCGGGAGCGGAACTTCGGGTCATTCGTTTTGCCCCGGCGTCCTTTGCCAGGGCGAAGTGGTCGCAGAAACAGTGGAATGTGCTGGATGGCCTCAAGGTTGATGGCGCCGGCAGCGGCTATTTTGAGTACCACCTACCGTGGCCGGCGGGCCTCGATCCCGCGAAGATCGCCGGAGCCACGCTCGTTTTTGAAGCCTCGGCGAAACAGCTTTTCGGCAAGGACCGCGCCGGTGCAGCGGTGGAGGAGGGCGACTTCATGCGGGGCAAGGGCACGCATGATCCCAGCGCGAATCCGAATTCCTATCCAATGACCGACACCAATTTGTTTCCCAGTGCGGTATCCGTGCGCGTCAACGGCGTGGTCGCAGGAACATTTCCGCTGGCCGACGATCCGGCCGATCACCGCGGGATTCTTTCGTGGCACGCGCAACCCCACGACAAGAAATTGCGCGAAGCCGGCTCTTACGGCTACCTGGTGCGAGCCGTCATTCCAGCCGGAGCTCTGGCGGCGGCGGCAGAATCAAAGGAAATCGTCCTGCGCCTCGAGGTCGACGCCGCCCAGCCCGGGGGATTGGCGATCTACGGCGAGAGATTCGGTCGCTACCCGCTCGACCCCACGCTTGTTTTTGAATTACGCTAGGCGATAGCAGCTTGCAATCGTGCGGCTTGGTTTTCGGTTGGCCAGATGGCTCAATTCGGCCCGGAGGCACCGCAGCCGAGCGTCTCCCGCGGCACCAATAAATGCGCAGTATTCAGCAACGGTCTGGGAGGCAGCCGGCAAAGAATGCGGTATGGTTGGGAAGTTCCATCCTATCCCCACATGAATGTTTTCCTACTAGCGGCGCTTCTTGTTCTAGGGTTGATTTCACTTGCCGGCATCGTGCGAGCCTTCCGGACCTCTGAACCTGGTTATGAGGACAGGTCCGGCTTTCATGCTGGTGAGGAACCCAGCCTCTTTGAGCCCATGATGACAACGGGCTCCCGCGTGAGAGTGAGTTGCGGTTCTGAGAGCGACCGCCCCTGGCCTGCCTGTGAAGAGACGAGCGACGTCGACGAGCTGGCTATCTACTTCTGACTTTCGCCCGTGTTGGGCAGCGCCCAAAACCGGCACGGTTCAAGCTCTCGAAGGGGTATGAACCTACAATAATACCGCCTGCCCAGCTGAACCTTTAGTCGTCAACTGGGCGGGCCATTTTTTGGGATTTAAAACGAACCAACGGGATTCCACCCCCGAGTCTTCCTCAAAATCATGAGGCGATTCTTGGGTATTTGCCGGGCAACCGTCGGCGACGCTCGTCAGGGTAGCAGCTTCACCGCGATGGTGCGAAACAGGACGCGGCTGCCAGGATCGTGCCCTTGCAGAGCAAAGGTGCCGTGGCTGATCAGTCGGCCGGCCAGATCGGGCGTCCGCGTCGCGTTCGGTTCCTCGGTGTATTCGGTAATCACCTTGTCATTGACCCAGGTCGTCA
>Ga0302322_100004348_pt1 | contig 12286 bp, 12 predicted proteins | sample Fen_T0_2_FD_203757 | JGI IMG/M metagenome (GOLD analysis project Ga0302322, IMG submission 203757) | Peat permafrost microbial communities from Stordalen Mire near Abisko, Sweden - Fen_T0_2 | ecosystem: Environmental > Terrestrial > Soil > Wetlands > Permafrost | place: Sweden: Abisko...
AAAAATTTGCGGTTCATCGTCGGGTCCTATTTCTGTCCGTAATAAGCCGCAACATCGGCCATTTCCTGCTCGGTCATGGCGTTGGTCAGGCCCTTCATGGTCTGGTTGTAACGTTCACCCGATTTATAGGCCTTCAAAGCCGATGCAATGTACCCGGGACTCTGCCCGCCCAGTTTCGGCACGTGATACACCTCGGGGAAGGCAGCCTTGGTGCCGGGTATGCCATGGCAGCCAGAACATATGGCGGCGGCCTTGCGCTTACCAGCCGCGGCATCCCCCTGCAGCGGCGCCTGGGCCATCGCCGCGCCGGATAGCAGCAAGGTACTGGCAATAATGAATTTTTTCATGTCGTTTGGATAGGCAGGCATTGACGGCCCGCTCGTATAAATATGGGTTTACCGCAGCGCGAGATTGTAGCATGGCGCCCCGCCCTCCCCAAGCACTTTACCCCGACTTTTTCGGTCAGGGCTTGTCGCCGGTAGACGCAGTCAGCCCCGACCAGATGGCCTTGCCGCCGCTGGCGCGCTGCAGGCGTTCGACCAATTCCGCGTGGCGCGCCTGCTCGTCTTCGCTGGCGCGAATTACCTTGAGCTTTTCGGGCCGGGAAAAAGCTCCCTTGGCATGCGCACGTGCGCTCTCGGCCGGGTTTTCGAGCCCTATCGCCAGACTGTCCTGCCCACGGGTCATGGCTACATACACATCTGCCAGCAATTCGGCATCCAGCAAGGCGCCATGCAAGGTGCGGGCGCTGTTGTCGACCTGATACCGCTCGCACAATGCGTCCAGGGCATTGCGCCGGCCAGGGTGCAGTTCACGCGCCATCGCCAGCGTGTCGATCACGCGGCAACGCTCGGTGATCGGCGGCTTCTCCAGCCTCGCCAACTCCGCATTGAGGAAGCCCACGTCAAAAGGAGCGTTGTGAATGATCAATTCCGCGCCATCGACGTACTCGAGGAAATCGGCAGCAATTTCGGCAAATTTCGGTTCGTATTCCAGATCCTCCAGGCGAATGCCGTGCACCTGGGTGGCGCCTTCGTCGATCTCGCGTTCCGGGTTGATACGCTTGTAAAAAGTATTGCGCGTCACCCGGCGGTTGATCATTTCAACACAGGCGATTTCGATGATGCGGTGGCCCTGGCCAGGGTCCAAGCCAGTGGTTTCGGTATCCAGTACAACTTGGCGCTTCACAGGCAATCCCGGCGTAACATAGTCGTCATGCCCGCTTCAAGACCGACTCGACACCCAGATTGGCGAGCGCATCGGCGCGCTCATTCTCGGTGTGGCCCGCGTGACCTTTTACCCAGCGCCACTCGATATCGTGCTGGGCTGCCAGATTGTCCAGCTCCTTCCACAAGTCGGCATTCTTGACCGGCTTCTTGTCGGACGTCCGCCAGCCGTTGCGCTTCCAGCCGTGAATCCACTCGCTGATGCCTTTTTGTACGTAAGACGAATCGGTGTGGACCACCACCTTGCACTGCCGCGTTAATGACTTGAGCGCCTCAATCACCGCCTGCATTTCCATGCGGTTGTTGGTCGTTTCGCGCTCGCCCCCGAACATCTCTTTTTCGTTGCCGTTACAGCGCAACAAAGCGCCCCAACCGCCGACGCCAGGGTTCCCTTTACAGGCCCCATCCGAATAAATATCGACGACCATCACTTCACCAATCGCAAGCTTGCACCACGCTTGGCGGCGGCGGCGAATTTGCGCGGATGTACCGCCTGGTCGCTCCAGGCCGGGGCAATCAGCCGCATCCCCTGGACGCGCTTGATGGCGGCCAGCATGTAAACGCCACCGGAGACGCCCCACCAGCGGTCGCCGGCTCGTTCCATAAAGCGCCAGCGGCGCTGCCACAACTCCGATTCGCACGGCGGGATATAGCAGGTCAACTTGCCTGCGGCAGGCTCGAAACCGAGCAATTGCAACCAATCCTTCATGCGCACCAGCGAAACGAATTGGCCTTGCCAGGGATAGCCTTGCGAAGCCCATAACCTTTTCAGCCCGAACAGGCTCCAGGGATTGAAACCGGTAATGAGAATTCGCCCCTCAGGCCGCATCACCCGGTCGACTTCGCGCAGGATTTCATGTGGCTTGTCGCTGAATTCCAGCAGGTGCGGCAACAGCATCAGGTCGATCGACTGCGCATCGAAGGGTAATTCGTGAAACTGAGCGCGTACGTCTCCGCCGTTCGGAGACACGCGCAGCCGGTGCACGATGCGCGATTCGTGCAATAAGTCGAACTGCGGCAAGCCGAGTTGCAACGCGTGGTAGCCAAAAATGTCGGGCACCACGCTGTCCAGCCACTGCTGCTCGCGCGCCAGCACATATTGGCCGAGCGGCGCCGAAAACCATTCAGGTAAACTCGCTTTTTGCATGGCCGGAATTGTATAACGATGTCCCGCCATTCATGAACTTTTCCTGCACTGCCGGATTGCGAAAAACCCGGCTGCCACCCCAATCTTCGAGCTGAAACGCCATGAACCCCACTTTTCAAATCCGCCCCACCCGTCGCGAAGACGTGCCGGTGATTCGCGATCTCATCCATCAACTGGCGGTGTACGAAAAGCTTGAGCACATGATCACCGGAACCGAGGCGATGCTGCAAGAGAACCTGTTCGGGGCAAAGCCGTCGTGCGAATGCGTATTGGCGGTCGAAAACGGGGTGCCGGTGGGTTTTGCGCTGTACTTCACCACTTTTTCCACGTTTCTCTGCCAGCCGGGCCTATATCTGGAAGACCTGTTCGTGGTGCCGGCCGCACGTGGCCACGGCTATGGCAAGGCCTTGCTGAAATATCTGGCGGCATTGGCTGTGGAGCGCAACTGCGGCCGATTCGAATGGCGGGTTTTGGACTGGAACAAGCCGTCGATCGACTTTTACCGCTCGCTGGGAGCGCAAATCCTGCCGGAATGGCATTTGGTGCGCATGATTGCGCCTGAATTTGCCTCCCTGGCAGGTGCACCGTAACTCTGGAACCCCCGTTAATCGGCCAAATTCCCGGAATCGCCGAATCTGGCGGAAAATGGCTATAGACATAAAACGAAACCTCGCCAATGCAGAAGTCCTATAACGTCGTCTTTTGGGCGGTTTGCGCGCTCTTCCTCCCGGCTGCCTGCTTTGCTGTAGACCCCGCGACGGAGCCTCCCCCGCCGGCACAGACGGTCGAAGCGGTGCCTGCCGCCGCCAAGGACCCGGCCACCGATATCGCTCCGCTTGCCGCGCCGGCGGCAACTCCGTCGGACGCTCCGGCACCCATATTGGTCGAAGCCAATCTTTGGGACCGGGTGCGGCACGGATTTGCGCTGCAGGAGCTGAATTCTCCGTTGATCCGAAAGCACGAGCAGTGGTACGCCAATCGGCCGGATTACATTCAACGATTTGTCGAACGCGGCTCCCGATATTTGTATCACGTGGTCGAGGAAGTGGAGCGGCGCGGCATGCCGACCGAAATCGTGCTGCTGCCGATTATCGAAAGCGCATTCAATCCGCAGGCTTTCTCGCGTGCGCAGGCTGCCGGCATGTGGCAATTCATTCCTTCTACCGGAAAGCTGTATGGCCTGCAGCAGGACTGGTCGGCGGATCACCGTCGCGACGTCATACTCTCCACCAATGCGGCGCTCGATTACCTGCAAAAGCTGTACGCGCAATTCAACTCCTGGGAACTTGCCTTTGCCGCCTACAACTGTGGCGAGGGTTGCGTCGCGCGTGCCATACTCAAGAACGAGCGCAAGAAAAAACCCACCGATTTCGTGCACCTTAACCTGCCGCCGGAAACGAAGAACTACGTTCCCAAGCTGATGGCGGTCAAGAATATCGTCCTGGCGCCCGGCAATTTCGACGTAGCCCTGGGTAGCGTCGTCAACCGCCCCTATTTCACTAAAGTGGAGGCGCCCGAGCACATCGACGTCGATCTTGCCGCCCGCCTTGCAGAAATGCCGTTGGATGAGTTCGTCGCATTGAATCCTGCGTTCATCAAGCCGGTGGCCTCCAGCCGATCCGGTTATTTCCTGGTGCCGATCGAAAACGCCGAGCTGTTTCGGGGCAATCTGGAACAATATCGGGCGCTGAACGGCCCCATGGTGTCCTGGCAAACTGTGAATGCCAAGCGCGGTGAATCGGTCGAAAATGTTGCGCGTCGCAATGGCATGACCGCCTCTTATTTGCGCGCGACCAACGGTCCTTTCAAGGAGCGCAAAGGCAAGTTCACCCAGCCGGTGACGATCATGGCGCCGATCGCCAAGGAAGCCGAGATTATCCGCGCCACCCTCGATCGCAAGGTTGCGCTGAAGGGCAGCCTGCTGCCACCGGAGCCGAATACCGATGCACCGCTGTCCCTCGCGCCCGCACGTGTGCCGGAATTGAATCGAGAGCCGCCGGCGCAAGCCATAGCGGAGCCAACCGCCATAAGCTTGCCGGCAGAACCGCTGCCGGGCAGCTACGTCGTGCAAGCCGGCGATACGCTGTTCTCCATCGCCAGTCGGTTCGGCCTCAGCGTCGGCCAATTGCAATCGCAAAATCAGCTGCGCAGCTCCGCGATCAGCAAGGGCCAACGCCTGTCGCTGACACCCGGCGAGACTCGACCGATGGCTGCCCCGAAGTCGACGTTTTATGTAGTGGAAAGCGGCGATACGCTCAGCGATATCGCCGACAAATTCAGCATTTCGCTAGCCAGCCTGCTGCGCTGGAACGGCATCACCGCAACTACCGTGATCAATCCCGGCAAGCGCTTGAAAGTCGGTACCTAAGCCCGCAACAGGCAAACCGCCTCGGCGGCAATACCCTCGCCACGACCGGCGAAACCGAGCTTCTCGGTGGTGGTCGCCTTGACGTTGACGCGATCGGCCGCAATATCGAGGTCGGTGGCAATATTCGCCACCATCTTGGCCACGTGCGGTGCCATGCGTGGCGCTTCGGCGATGATGGTGGCGTCGACATTGCTTGGCTCATACCCTTGGCTACGTACCAGCGCAGCCACCTCGCGCAGCAGCTTGCGACTGTCGATGCCGGCGAAGCGCGCATCGCTATCCGGGAAGTGCCGGCCAATATCACCGAGTGCGGCGGCACCCAGCAAAGCATCGCAGATGGCGTGCAACAATACGTCCGCGTCGGAATGGCCGAGCAAGCCGCGTTCATGAGGGATCGTCACTCCGCCGATAATGCAGGGCCTGCCGGCAACCAACTGATGTACATCGAATCCGTGGCCGATCCTGAAATCCGACATGGTTCTTCCTTTATTCGCGGTGACCGATGGTAAGCAGTAGTCGCGCCAGCTGCAGGTCAGGCGCATAGGTGACTTTGAGGTTGGCACTGTCACCCATTACCAGCTTCGGCCGGTAGCCCAGCGCCTCGATCGCCTGTGACTCGTCGGTTGCCGCCGGACAGACGGCGAGCGCCTGCCGCAGGGCCGCGTAGCGGAACATCTGCGGGGTCTGGGCGCGCCAGATTCCTTCGCGGGGCAAGGTCTTTTCCACGCGCAAATTTTCGTCGCTCGACTTGATCGTATCGGAGAGTGGCAGTGCCAGCAAGCCGCCGACCGGATCACGCTCCAGTTCATCGATGAACTGCTCGATCAACTCGGTGCGTATGCAAGGCCGCGCCGCGTCGTGCACCATTACCCATCCGTCCGCCGAGGTGTCCTGTTCGATCGCCGCGAGGCCGTTGGCGACGGAATCGCTGCGCGTTGCCCCACCCGTCGGGAGCGTATAGAGCTTGGGACCGATACGGCTCCACTGCTCGGAAAAAGTCGGCCAAATACGGTCTTCCGGCGACAAGACGACGACAATGCGGCTGACCCTGGGCACCGCCGCAAATGCCGCCAGCGCATGGTAGATCATGGGCTTGCCGTGCAAATCGAGATATTGCTTGGGCAGGCTGTCGCCCAAACGGGTACCGGTGCCGGCTGCCGGCACCAGCGCGATGATATTTGCAGTCATGAACAATTCGGGTCGGCGAAACAGCACAGATTATCTCGTGAATTGACTCGCTTCTGAAAACTTGTATCCCAAATCGCGTGCTACCCTATTTGCCTGTTGCCATCGGGTTATGCCAAGGAGTCCGACATGCGGGCTGTGCTTTGCCGAAAATGGGGAACACCGGACGAACTTGCGGTGGCCGATATCGCGCGCCCGAATGTCGGCCCGGGCGATGTCCTGATCGCCGTTAAAGCCGCTGGCGTGAATTTTCCCGATGCGCTGATGGTGCAAGGCAAGTACCAAATCAAACCGCCCTTTCCGTTTACGCCCGGCGCCGAAATTGCCGGTGAAGTGCTCGCCGTTGGCGAGAATGTCGGGCACCTGAAAATCGGCGAGCGGGTAGTGGCTTTTTGCGGCATCGGCGGCTTTGCCGAGGAAGTTGTCGTGGCCGCACCACTGGTGATGCCGATCCCCGTCGATATGACCTATCCGCTGGCTGCGGCATTTACGCTCGCATACGGCACGTCCTGGCATGCGCTCGCGGACCGCGGCGCGCTCAAGGCCGCTGAGACACTGTTGGTGCTGGGCGCTGCGGGCGGCGTTGGGCTTGCTGCCGTTGAAATCGGCAAGGCGCTCGGCGCCACGGTCATCGCCGCGGCGTCTTCCGGCGATAAATTGGCCATCTGCCGCGAACACGGCGCCGATCACTTGATCGACTACGAACACAACGATTTACGCGACGCCCTCAAGAAATTGGCGCTGGTCCCCGACGTCATCTTCGATCCGGTCGGCGGCCGTTTTGCCGAACCCGCATTCCGGTCGATTGCCTGGCGGGGCCGCTATTTGGTGGTCGGTTTTGCCGCCGGCGATATTCCGGCCCTGCCGTGGAATCTGGCCCTGCTGAAAGGAGCGTCGCTGGTGGGTGTGTTCTGGGGCGAATTTGCAAAACGCGAAGGTGCGGCGAACCTCGCCGGTATCCGGCAAATGTTGGGCTGGATGCGCGAAGGCAAGATCCGCCCCCGGGTCTCGCACACCTACGCGCTTGAGCAAGTTCCGCAGGCGCTCAACGATCTGCTGGCACGACGCGCCACCGGTAAACTGGTCGTGGCGCCCTGAACGATGACCTGGACGCGCAGAGTTACCCTGCTCGTCGTCTGCGCACTGTTCGCCAGTTGCGATTTCAACGACGTTCCCGAGTGGCTGCAACGCGAGGTCCGGCCGCCGCAGCAATCCGGTGAACTGGTGGTGCTGACCCTGCGTGGACCGGCCATTCAAATGGCACCCCAAAGCAAAGACCCGCCACTCGGATTCGAGCAAGACCTCGCCGCCATGTTCGCCAAGGAGCTGGGCTACAGGGTCAAATTTCGAGTTGTGTCCAGCTACCCTCGGCTGCTCTCTGCACTGGAAAAGAATCGCGCCCATCTGGCAGCGGCGCATCTTTCGCCTTCTCCCGACCTTTCCGCCAAATTCAAATTCGGTCCGTCGTACCAATCCATCCAGTACCAACTGATCTATCGCACCGCCGCAAAGCGGCCGCGCAATATGAACGACGCGACGGGGCTCAACACGGCGGTAATCGCCGAAACACCCGCGCACGACATGCTGCGCGACCTCACCGGCACCTATCCCGGCTTGGGCATCGACGTGCTGCCTCACGAGTCCGATGCGGAAGCCTTGATCGCGCGCGTCGAAAGCGGCAAGGCCGATTTTGCGTTGGTCGATACCGCCGCATTTTCCGACTTGAAGCGCATCCACCCCGACCTGTCGTCCGCGTTCAACGTCGGCCGCGACGCACGCATTGCCTGGGCGTTTGCCCCTTCGGCGGACGAGGAGTTACGCAAGAAAGCCGACCAATTCTTCGAGAAGATTCGTGCCAACGGTGCGCTGAACCGGCTGATCGATCGCTACTACGGCCACGTCAACCGCATCCAGCCGGTCGATTCCGAAGCCTTTCTCGAGAAGGTCACTTCGGTGCTGCCCAAACTTCGACCTTACTTTCAGGAGGCCCAGGAACTCACTGGCCTCGATTGGCGCCTGGTGGCCGCAATCGGCTACCAGGAATCGCACTGGGACTCGCTGGCGACCTCACCAACCGGTGTGCGCGGGTTGATGATGCTGACCGATGAAACAGCGGACCGCATGAAAATCAAGAATCGGCTCGACGCGCGCGACTCGATCATCGGCGGCGCCAAGTACTTCGCGCTGCTGCGCGAGACGGTCCCCGTGCGCATTGCCGAACCGGACCGCACCTGGCTGGCACTGGCCGCCTATAACCAGGGCTACGGGCATCTGGAAGATGCACGCATCCTCACGCAGCGCATGAAGCTCAATGCCGATTCGTGGCTGGATGTACGCAAGGCCTACCTGCAAATGCGCGACCCCAATATATTCGAGACTCTCAACCACGGGTATTGCCGGGGCGATGAGGCAGTGGCACTGGTGGATGCCATCCGCAACTATCACGACATCCTGCTCAAGCTGGAGAAGCCGCTGGAGCAGGAGGCGGTGCAGGCAAGCTCGAACTAACGAGCTTCCAGTTTCGTCACACCACGCATGTACGGCAGCAACGCCGCCGGGATCGTTACGCTGCCGTCGGAGTTCTGGTAATTCTCCAGAATCGCCACCAGGGTACGTCCCACTGCCAGGCCGGAGCCGTTAATGGTATGCAGCAGTTCCGTCTTGCCCTGCGCATTCTTGAAGCGGGCCATCATGCGCCGCGCCTGGAAGGCCTCGAAATTCGAACACGAAGAAATTTCACGGTAAGCATTTTGTGCCGGCAGCCATACTTCAAGGTCATAAGTCTTGGCCGACGAGAATCCCATGTCGCCGGTGCAAAGCAGCATGGTGCGATACGGTAGCTCGAGTTTTTTCAGGATCGTTTCGGCGTGCGCGGTTAATTCCTCGTGCGCGACGGTGGATTGTTCGGGCGGCACGATTTGCACCAGTTCCACCTTGTCGAACTGGTGCTGGCGGATCATGCCGCGCGTGTCCTTGCCGTAGCTACCTGCTTCCGAGCGAAAACAGGGGCTGTGGCATGCATACATTAGCGGCAATTCTTCGTGTTTGAGGATGACATCGCGCACGAAATTGGTGACCGGATACTCTGCCGTGGGGATCAGGTAGAGGTCGCGGCCTTCGATCTTGAACAGATCGTCCTTGAACTTGGCGAGGCTTGAAACGCCGTCGGCGCTTTCCCCGGACACCATGTAAGGAACATAGACCTCGGTATAGCCATGATCGCCGGTATGAACGTCGAGCATGAACTGAGCAATCGAACGATGCAATCTCGCCAGCCCGCCTTTCAGCACGGAAAACCTCGCGCCCGACAGCTTCGCTGCCGTGTCGAAGTCGAGCCCGCCCAATCCGGCGCCCAGATCGACATGGTCTTTTACCGGGAAATCGAAAGCGCGTGGCGCGCCGAAGCGGCGCACTTCGACATTTTCCTCGGCGTCCCTGCCTAGCGGCACATCGGCGCGCGGAATATTGGGGATGCCGCGCAGGAAAGCATTCAGATTCTCCTGCAAGGCCGTGAGCGCGGTTTCATTGGCTTTCAGGAGATCGCCCAGACCGCCTACTTCCGCCATCACGGCCGACGTGTCCTCCCCCTTGCCCTTCATCGCGCCGATCTGCTTGGACAGAGAATTGCGTTTGGCCTGCAGTTCCTCTGTCTTGGTCTGCAGGGTCTTGCGCTCGTTTTCCAGTGCGTGAAATTGGGTCTCGTCGAAGACAACGCCGCGGCGCGCCAATCCTGCCAGCACGGTGGGCAGGTCTTTTCGAATTTGCTGGATGTCTAACATGGTGGGTCCCGTATGTGTACTGTATGTTGGCTGCTGACTTACAAACTGTCATTCTGAACGAAGCGTAGCGCAGTGAAGAATCTCATCTATCGGCACTGGGATGAGATTCTTCGAGCGATGGAGCCGCTCTCAGAATGACACGCAACAAATTTGGGTTTTCGCGCGCGCCTTCCGCATCCGCGACGGGCGCAGGAAAAGGCGAGCGCTACCTAGATCGAGAGGAGCGGCTGGAGGGGCCGGATTGGACGGAACAGCCGGCGTGCAGGGAATGGAACGATTTCATGCCTTGGATTTTCCATCAAGTTCACGCAAATGCGCAAGCTTTTCGCGAATTTTCGCCTCCAGCCCGTGTACGGTCGGCTGATACCAGTTGGGCCGTTCCATGCCGTCAGGCAAATAAGTCTCGCCTGCCGCATAGCCCTCCGCCTCGTCGTGGGCGTAGCGGTAGCCCTTGCCCATACCCATTTCCTTCATCATCTTGGTCGGCGCATTGCGAATATGCATGGGCACCGGCCGCGACTCGTCCTTTTCGATGAAGGCCCGCGCCGCCCCGTAAGCGGTGTAGACCGCGTTCGACTTGGCGGCGACCGCCAGGAAGATGACCGCTTCGGCCAGCGCCAGTTCGCCCTCGGGGGAGCCCAGGCGTTCGTAGATGTCGGCGGCGTGCACGGTAATGTCGAGGGCACGCGGATCGGCCAGGCCGATATCCTCGGTCGCCATGCGGATCAGCCGCCGTGCCAGGTAACGAGGATCGGCGCCGCCGTCGAGCATGCGGCAAAACCAGTAGAGCGACGCGTCCGGATCGGAGCCGCGCACGCTTTTGTGCAAGGCCGAAATCTGGTCGTAGAAATTGTCGCCACCCTTGTCGAAGCGCCTTGCCGCGCGTGCCAGTACAGTCTCCGCAAATTTCTGGTCGACAACGGCGGCCGGATCGTTTTCCGCCGCCGTCGCCAGTTGTTCGACCAGATTGAGCAGCCGCCTGCCATCGCCGTCGGCCATGCCGATGATCTGCTCTTTCGCCGATGCGCCGGCTGCCCCTGTGAGGCGTGGCAGCAGGCTCACCGCAGCGACGGCACGTTCCATCAAGGTCGCAAGCGCCGCATCGTCGAGCGGCTTCAGCACATACACCGTCGCTCGCGACAGCAAGGCGTTGTTCAGTTCGAACGACGGGTTTTCGGTGGTGGCGCCGATGAAGGTCACCAGGCCCGACTCCACGTGCGGAAGGAATGCGTCTTGCTGGCTTTTGTTGAAGCGGTGCACCTCGTCGACGAACAAGATGGTGCGCCGGTTGAGGTTATTGCGGTTCATCTGCGCGCGCTCGATCGCCTCGCGGATTTCCTTGACCCCGGACAGCACCGCAGACAGCGCAATGAAATCTGACTCGAAGGCGTCCGCCATCAGGCGCGCAATGGTGGTCTTGCCGACTCCCGGCGGCCCCCACAAAATCATCGAGTGCGGCTTGCCGGAATCGAAGGCGATGCGCAGCGGCATGCCCTCGCCGGTCAAATGCTCCTGTCCGATCACTTCCGCCAGCGTGCGCGGGCGCAGGCGTTCGGCCAGGGGCACGCCGGCGCCCGACCCCTTGCTGGAGGTGCCGGGCGACGCTGCTGGCGCTGAGAAGAGATCGTTCATGAAAGTGCTAGAGTTGGGTTGTTACGATAACGTCCGCGCGAAAAGGTCCAGCCTATGCCGTTTTACGCCGCTTCGCCACCGCTTGCATTATCGCCGTTCCCTGAAACATTTTCCGTCGAAAATCATCCGAATCCGAATATGAAGACCGCTATCGCCCTGAGCGGCACATGCATTTATAAGATTTCGCCCCATGACGCCGGCTAGCCGAAATCGACGCGACACCCTTTCCGACCTGCGCGGCGCCGGCCGCCTGGCCATCGCCGCCATCACCGGTGTGACCGACCTCGTCGAGGACATGCACCGCAATATTGCCCGCCGGTCCCCCATCGTCGGGAAGGAGCCGCAGGGTACGGCGCGCGGAATTTCGGGCCTGGTCTATCGCAGCGTTCGCGGCGTCACTCGCGCCATCGGCTATGGGCTCGACGCCGGCTTGGCGCAACTCGCTCCGCTGCTGGGCGCCGGCGCCTCGTCGCCGAGGCGCGAAGCCGTGTTGGCGGCATTGAACGGCGTGCTGGGGGACTATTTGCTCGCCACCGGTAATCCGCTGGCGATTCCCATGCAATTCCGTCAGCAGGGCCAGCCGCTGGTGCTGGAGAAGTCCGCGCTCTTGTCCGGGTTCGGTCGCGATCAAGGCAAACTGCTGGTACTGGTGCACGGACTGTGCATGAACGACCTCGAGTGGACCCGCGAGGGTCACGATCACGGCGCCGCCCTGGCGCACGACCTCGGTTATACGCCGCTATACCTGCATTACAACAGCGGCTTGCACATCTCGACCAACGGCCGCGAGTTTGCCGACCAGCTGGAGCAGTTGTTATCGGTGTGGCCCGTTGCCGTGAAGGAGTTGGCTATCGTCGGCCACAGCATGGGTGGCCTGCTGGCGCGCAGTGCCTGCCACTACGCCAAGCGCAAAAAATACCGCTGGCTATCGCGCTTGCGCAAACTGGTG
>Ga0302322_100004349_pt1 | contig 12285 bp, 11 predicted proteins | sample Fen_T0_2_FD_203757 | JGI IMG/M metagenome (GOLD analysis project Ga0302322, IMG submission 203757) | Peat permafrost microbial communities from Stordalen Mire near Abisko, Sweden - Fen_T0_2 | ecosystem: Environmental > Terrestrial > Soil > Wetlands > Permafrost | place: Sweden: Abisko...
CCGTCCACCAGCGCGAGCTCGTGGAAGCCATCAAGCGCGCCCGCAACATCGCGCTGCTGCCCTTCGCCACCGATTAGACGCTGGCGCTTGTGGACTTTCAGAAGAGGGGGCCATTCGGCCCCCTCTTCTTTCGCACGAAAGCCTCTCGCAGCAAGGATCCCTGGACTCGCCAAACAAAGAAAAGCGGGGACAGCTGCCCCCGCTTTTCTCGTCAAGAAGGACAGTCCTATTCCAGTTCGTTCGCCAGTTCCGGGACGACAGGAGTGGAGGCGGATTTCCCCTTCTTCCGATTCAGGGTGGCGTGGAACTTGTCCCAATCCAGTTCATTCTCCCAGCTGGCCATCACCACGGCGGCGACACAGTTGCCGATGTGGTTCGTGATGGCGCGCGCCTCGGACATGAACTTGTCGATGCCGAGGATGAGCGCCATGCCGGCCACAGGGATGCCGGGAACCACTGCCAGGGTGGCGGCCAGGGTGATGAAACCGGAACCGGTGACTCCGGCCGCACCCTTGCTCGTGATCATGGCCACGACCAGGATCGCCATCTGCTGGCTCAGTGTGAGGTGGATGCCCAGGGCCTGGGCGATGAACAGCGACGCCAGGGTCATGTAGATGTTGGTGCCATCCAGATTGAACGAATACCCGGTGGGGATCACGAGCCCGACGATGGACTTCGAAAGGCCCAGCTTCTCCATCTTCTCCATGAGGGGGATCAGTGCCGACTCGGAGGAACTGGTGGCCATGACGAGCAGGAGCTCGTCCTTGATGTAGCCCACCACCTTGAAGATGTTGAAGCCGGCCAGCCGGGCGATGAGGCCGAGGACGACGAAGATGAACACCGCACAGGTCGCGTAGAAGAGGAAGATCAGCTGCGCCATGGGCACCAGGGACCTCAGGCCGAACTTGCCGATGGTGAACGCGATGGCGGCGCCGGCGCCCAGGGGGGCGAGGTAGAGGATCTGGTGCATGACCCCGAAGAACATCTTGCTGAGGTTCTCCAGGAGCCCGATGATCGGCTGCTTGAACTTGTCGTTCAGGGCCGCCACCGAGAAGCCGAGGAGTACGGAGATCAGGAGCACCTGGAGGATGTCGCCGTCGGTGAAGGCACTGAACATGGTCTTGGGGATCATCTTCAGAAGGTGCTCTGAAAGGGTCATGTGCTGAGCCTGAGCGACGTAACTGGCCACAAGCTTGGGATCGAGCTTGGCCGGGTCGGCGTGGAAGCTCCTTCCAGGTCCGAACACATTGGCCATGACGAGGCCGATCACCAGCGCCAGGGTGCTGACCACTTCAAAGTACAGGAGGGCCTTGCCGCCCACGCGACCGGCCTTCTTGATGCTGCCCGAGCCCGCGATCCCCAGCACCACGCTGCAGAGAATCACTGGGGGTATGAGCATCTTGATGAGGCCGATGAAACCGTCGGCGAAGGGCTGCATCTTCACCGCCACGACGGGGTAGAAGTGCCCCAGCAGGGCGCCGACGATGATCATGAACGCAACCCAGTTGTACAGCTTCGATGCAGCGCGCTTGAACATGCGAATCTTCCTTTCAGGAAATCAAGAAATCGGAGAACGGAAGCCCGGAGGGGCGTATCGAGAATGCGGCGATGAAGATCAGTCTCGACGATCAGCTGTGTACCCTGCCCGGGGGCAGATTGCCTTGAGAGGCCCTCTGCCTGACTTCATGTGACCTCCGGATCGGTTGTTACAATCCTGCCGCGCCCATGGTGAAAATGGGTTGTTCTGGAAGTTGATTCTAGGAATTGAAACTTTTGAAACCAGGACCTCTGAGGTCAAATCAACGGAACCTCCGGGCCTCCTGCAGATAGGACTTTTGCAGCAGGAACCGGTGGACCGGCCGGCCTCCGGTGCCATAGCCGGGCTCCATGCGCAGGACCTTGAGGGTGCAGAGGAATTCAAAGTATTTCCGCACGGATACCCTTGAGATACCAACCAGTTGGGCGATCTCTTCGCTGGTAAACCAGGAGGGCTCCTCAGGTCGCGCGGTGATGACCTGCAGCACCTTGTCCAGGGTGTTCCGATCGAGTCCCTTGGGGAGCCCCTCTGCGGCCCGGCCTTCCGTGGGCCGACGGGCGAAACGCTGATCGAGCTCCGTCTGGTCGAGGGCCTGTCCTCCGCGGATCAGGCGGTGGGTCTCCTGGTAGCGTTCCAGCGCCTGCTTCAGCCGCTCGAATTCAAAGGGCTTGATGAGGTAGTCGACCGCTCCGAGTTTCAGGGCCTTGCCGATGGTGGTCGCATCCCGCGCGGCGGTCACAAAGATCACATCGACATCCAGGGCCTGCCTACGGATTTCCTCCATCAACTCCAGGCCATTGTGTCCGGGCATGAAGATGTCCAGCAGGAGCAGGTCCACGGGTCGACTCTGGAGCACTTCCAGGGCCTCGGAGGAACTCCGCACCGACGATACTGTTTCGAACCCCCCCACCCGCCCGAGGTAGATCCGATTGAGCTCGGCCACCATCGGGTCGTCCTCGACCAGCAGCACCCGAATCATGGCTCCTCCGCAGGAAAAAGGCGGAGGGAGGCGCTGAAGATGGCGCCACCCCCTTCCCGGTTCTTCCCGATCAATCGTCCCTCCCGGGCCTCGACAGTGCGGGCGGCCTGCCAGAGGCCGAAGCCACGGTTCTCTCCTTTCGTGGAGAAACCTAGCCGGAAGGGACTGTCCAGGACTTCGGGAGCGAGGCCGGGGCCACTGTCCTCAACCGACAGGTGCAACAGAGCTCCCTCGGGTCGGAGGGAGACGAGGATCTCTCGGATGGGCGCCTCCCCGATGGCCTCGACCGCATTTTCCAGCAGGTTGCCCAGAACGGTGACAAGGTCGTGGGCAGCCGCGTCCGTGGGGCAGGCCGGAACCGAGGAGTCCTGCTCCAGATGCATGAGGATGTTCTGTTCCCGTGCCGATGAGAAGCGCGCAAGCAGGAAACCAGCAACAACCGGGTCCTTGATCCGCTGGACCACGAAGCCCACCTCGTCCTCCAGCCGCCCGGCAACGCCGGTGATGTAGGTCTTGAGGCTTTCGTATTCTTCCAGCCGGACCAGCCCGAGGATCACGTGAAGCTTGTTCATGAACTCGTGGGTCTGGGCCCGGAGGGCATCGGCATAGAACCGGACACCCGTCAGCTGCTCCGCCAGCCGGTTGAATTCCGTCATGTCGCGGAAGGTGGCCACAGCACCCGAGATGCGCCCCTCGACCAGCACGGGGACTCGGTTCGTCAGGATCTTCAGCCCCAGGATATCGCCCTCCTGATCGTATTCGGCTTGGCCGGTCTCGACCACAGTGCGCAGCCGCGAACTGGGCAGAACCTCCTCGACGTTATGGCCGACAAGGTCGCCATGACTGCCGGCCAGCGCAAATAAGCGCAACGCCTCCTCATTGACGATGGTGACGACCAGGTCCCGGTTCACCCCGATGATGCCCTCCCGGACCGAATGCAGCATGGCATTGCGCTGCTGGAGCAGGGTCGAGATCTCCTGGGGCTCCATGCCCAGGAGGATGCGCTTGATCCGGCCACCAAGATACATGGCCCCCAGAATCCCGGCGGCAAAGCCGAACAGCCCCCCCAGGGCGATGCGTCTCCGCACGCTCACCACCGTACGGTCAACCCCCGACTGGAGCAGACCCACGGCCACGGCCCCCACCTGCCGGTCTCCCGCCCGGACGGGTGTAAAGGCGCGCAGGGAAACGCCAAGCGTGCCCTTGGCCACGGAAAGGTACGACCGCCCACGGTACACATCCGCATCATCGCCGCCGGCGAAACGGGCACCGATCAAGGCCAGGTTGGGATGGGAAAGCCGCATACCATTCATGTCGATCACCACGACATAGTCCACGCCCGCTTCGATCCGGATCCGTTCGGCACAGTTCTGGACATCTCCCTGTGGACGCTTCCCCAGCAGGCCATCGCGCACCACCTCCGTTTCAGCCATGATGCGCGACAGCAGGACCACCTTGTTGCCCAAGGCCTCCCGGGTCTGCTGTTCCATCCGCCAGTGCACCATGACGCCTGTGACGAGCAGGGCCAGGCCCAGAATCGAGGCGACCAGGAGGGTGATCCTGGCTCTCAGCTGGAGAATTGGACGCATCCGCGGCATGTCAAGGACCATCCTAGGGCGGAAGCCCCAGGAATTGCGAGGTCCCCCGGAAAAGAGAGGCTATTCCGCCACTCAGTACTGGTACCAGGTGCTGGTGCTCAACTGATGAAGGAACAGCAATAATCCGCCACGCCCGGCACTTTCAACAAGAAGGTCGAATGGGCGGGCACGTGGAAGGATTCCCCTGCGACCGCTGTCTTCCAGGCGGCATCCCCTTTCATCTGCCATTCCAGCCTGCCGGAGAGGATCTCCATGATCTCGGCAGTCCCTGTGGAGAACTCGTATTCACCGGCCTGCATGATGCCGAGGGTCTTCTTGCTGCCATCCGGGAACAGCACCGTGCGGCTGGCGACCTTTCCGTCGAAATAGAGGTTGGCCTGCTTGATGACTGTGACGTTGTTGAATTCGGACATGCCGTCTCCTTGTGCCATCCAAGAGCATCCCATGGCACCCCATCCACCACACCCGGGACGCCCTTATGCCAGCCTGGGAATCGCCCATCTGGTAGACCCATCAAGAGTTCCCCAGCTGCACCATCAGCCCCGGTAGTGGCCTGCTGAAGCCCAGGAATCCTTTGGGTGGATTCAAGGTGGCGGGCGCTAGGATAGCGAAAGATACCCGGGAGTCGCCATGCGCTTTTCACTCAACCTTGGATCCAATGTCTGGCGCCTGGGAACCAGGGTCGCCCTGGTCCTGCTGACCGCCCAAGCCATGGCCCTTGTCGCGCAAGACAAAGACAAGGAGAAGGAAAAGAAGCATGAGGCGGCCCGCCCTGAGCCGAAGCGCGAAGCCCCGCCGCAGCCCCGACCGGAACCCAGGCGTGAGGCCCCGCCAGCACCCAGGCCAGAACCCAGGCCCATGCCCAGGCCTGAGCCAAGGCCAGAACCAAGGCCGATACCGAGGCCAGAACCCGCTCCCAGGCGCGAAACCACGCCTGTGCCGCGATCTCAGCCTCACGCACCCACCGCCGACCCGGCCGCACCCAGGGGTTCCGCCCCAACGCCCCGGCCCACGCCAGGATCGACCTCGACCCCAGGGCGGCCCGATCTCAATCCACGGCAGCCCGCCCCACCGTCTGGTCGCCCTGAAGCTTCCCGCCCCCACCCAGGCCCCACGGGCCGGCCCGCCTTCGAATCCCGTCCAGCCGGTGGCCCCATGGAGAGGCACCAGCCTGAACGCCAAGTGGTCCGCACTCCCGGTGGTGGAGAGATCCACCGCACCCCGGGCGGCGCCATCCGCGAAGTCCGCACCCCCAGTGGCGCCATCATCCGGCACTCTCCCAGTGGTGTCCGGCACGTCGAGATCGTCCGTCCCGGCGGACGCCTCATCGTGGCCAATGCCACGGGGCGCTCCGGATACATCCAACGACCCCTGGTCTCGCACGGCCACAGCTACGTGCAGCGGACCTTCGTCATCGATGGCAGGCCCCACGCCGCCCTCTACCGGCCCTGGTCCCATGGTGGACGCGAGTATCAGGTCTACATGCCCCACCACTATTACCACCCCAGCTTCTATGTCTGGGCCTACAATCCCTGGCCGCGGCCGATCCGCTACAGCTGGGGTTGGTATGGCCGCCCCTGGTACGGCTACTACGGCGGCTACTTCGCGCCCTATCCGACCTATGTGGGCCCGGCGTTCTGGTTAACCGACTTCCTGATCGCAGCCACCCTGGAATCCGCCTTCCTCGCGCAGAACGCCAGCGTGTCCGCACCGCCGGTGACCTACACCAATTCAACAGCCATGAGCCCGGAAGTGAAGGAGGCCATCGCCGAGGAGGTCCGGCGGCAGATGGATCAGGCCAAAGGCGAACAGGCTTCCCAGAACACCGCCCAGGCTTCCGCTCCGCCTCCGATCTTCTCGAGGAATGGCCCCAAGGTGTTTTTGGTCTCGACCAGCCTGCTGGGCTACGCCGGCAACCAGGAGTGTCCTCTGGTGGAAGGCGATGTGCTCCAGCTGGTGGAAACGCCCGCCATGGGTTCGGAATGGGCCGAGGTCAAGGTGCTGTCAAGCCGCGGGTCCAGCTGTCAGAAAGGCAGCTTCATCTCGGTTCGGACCACCGATCTTCAGGAGATGCAGAACCAGCTGCAGGCCTCGATGGAAAATGGGATGGCCAAGCTTCAGGCCAACCAGGGCAGGGACGGCATCCCCGCCCTTCCGCCCGGTGCCCAGGGCACGGTGAAGGCGTCCTACACAGACGACATCCAGCCCGACCTGAATGCCCAAAGTGACCTGGCCCTGGCCGTCAAAGAGGCCAATGGCTCGGAGCAGGCCATCATCGATGAACGCGGGCAGGAACCTGCGGGATCGGGCGGCACCATCTCCCTGGGGATGACCATCCCAGAGGTGGAGAACGCCCTAGGCAGGCCCCGGAACACCGTGGACTTGGGTGCCAAAAAGATCTACGTCTACAAGGATCTGAAGATCACCTTCCTCCGGGGGAAGGTGAGCGACGTCCAGTAGCGAGGCAGGACCCCTTCGAAGTGCAGCCCCATCAAGGGCGACTGAGGTAATCTGGAAAGATGGCCGACGAGCAAACCGTTCTTAGACTCCCCATGCCCCTTCGCAAACAGAAGGCGATCCGGGCTGCCTGGAAGCCACTGCTCCTGCAGTGGCTGGTGCCCGGTGCCGGTTACTGGGCCATCGGTGAAAAGGGACGGGCCAGGGTCTTCTTCGGCGTATGGGTGCTGTTCTGCATCCTCGGGGCGCTACAGATGCAGCATGGTGCCGTGGATGGCGTGAAGGGCGGTGTCTTCGTCCCGGTCCAGGGTTCCTGGCTGCCCACCCTCGGCGCCCTGGGCACCGCGGGCATCGGCCCCCTCTACGGCGCCTTCGCCTGGGCCTTCGGCGGCGCCGGCACCGAGCCCGTGCGGACCCTTACCCAGGAATACGGGGCTACCTACGTGATGGTCGCCGGCCTGTTGAACTGGCTCTGCTGTTTCGACCTCTGGGACCGCATCACCGGCCGCTGGGTGTTCCGCCTGCCCAAGGATGAACAAATCCAGATGGCCAAGGACCTGCTTCCCAAGAGCGAGTAGCTAGCCCCCGGCCTTGAGGCTCTTCGCCAGCAGCTGGGTGCGGATGAAGACATCGATATCGCCGTCCAGCACCTTCTGGGTCTGGCTGGTCTCGGCGCCGGTCCGGTGATCCTTCACCATCTGGTAGGGCTGCAGCACGTAGCTGCGGATCTGGCTGCCCCAGGCCACATCGGCCTTATCGCCGCTGGCGGCGGCCACCTTGTCCAGGAACTTGCGCTGCTCCACTTCATAGAGGCGGCCCTGCAGCACCTTCAGGGCCGTCGCGCGGTTCTTGATCTGGCTGCGTTCGTTCTGGCAGCTGACGACAATGCCCGTCGGCAAGTGGGTGAAGCGCACGGCGGATTCGGTGCGGTTCACGTGCTGGCCACCGGCGCCGCTGGCGCGGAAGACATCGATCTTGAGGTCCTTTTCCGGGATGTCGACATTGATGGTGTCATCCAGTTCGGGGCTCACGTACACCGCCGCGAAGCTGGTGTGGCGGCGCTTGGCGGAATCGAAGGGGCTGATGCGCACCAGCCGGTGGACGCCCGCTTCGGCCCGGAGGTAGCCGTAAGAGAAGGGCGCATCCACGATGAAGGTGGCGCCCTTGATGCCGGCCTCCTCCCCATCCTGGTAGTCGATCATCTCGGTGGCCCAGCCCTTGGTTTCGCAGAAGCGCAGGTACATGCGGAGCAGCATGGCCGCCCAGTCCTGGCTTTCGGTGCCACCCGCGCCGGGGGCGATGGCCACGATGGCGTGGTTGTTGTCGAGATCGCCGCTGAGCATCATGCGCAGCTCGGCATCCTCGACGGCTTTGCGGAGGTCGCCTTCCACGGTCTCGGTCTCGGTCAGCATGCCCGCATCCTCGCGGGCCAGTTCCAGCCCGGTCTCCAGATCCTCCAGCCCACCGGTCAGGCGCTTGGCGAGGGCGATGTCGTTGGTGATGGAGCCCCGCTTCTGCAGGAGCGGCTTCGCGGCGTCGGGATCGTCCCAGAACCCTGGAACCGTTGTCCTTTCTTCGATCTGTTCCAATTCCAGGGCCTTGCGCTCAGGATCCAGGTGGGCGACCAGCTGCTGGACGCGGGGCTCCAGCTCGTTCTTGGCTCGCACCAGGGTCTCGAAATCCATCGTCTGCCTCTCCATCCCCGATACCGAGTCCAGGGCCCGGGGAACCTTCGAGTTTAGAACAATCAAGGATGTCCCGTCCCCACGCTATTCTGGGGGGATGTCTGGTTTCATCCCCGTGATCCCCGCCGATCTGGAGCCCACCATCCGTGGGGTCCTGGCTGGCCATGGGGGCGTTCCCCTGGCCTGGGCCCGCTGGGAACATCCCAACCCCAAGGGCCGGGTCGTGATTTCGCATGGCTACGGCGAGCACGGCGAGCGCTATCGGCACACGGCGCATTGGCTGCACGGGCTGGGCTGGGCTGTCTCCAGCATGGATCACCGGGGCTTCGGCCGTTCCGGCGGCATCCGTGGTGATGCGGTTGGTATCCGGGCTTTCGTGGACGACCTGGCCCTGTTCCTCCGCCAGGAGCGCCGGCATGACGCCGAGCGCACCGGGGCCACAGCCCGGGTGGTGGATGGCGTGCCCATGCCCCCCCTACCCGTCTGTCCCCAGGTGGTGCTGGGCCACAGCTTCGGCGGCCTCGTCGCCCTCCTCACCCTGCTCTGGCACGCGGACACCCTCGACGGCCTGATCCTGTCGAGCCCGGCCGTGTCCGTGAAATCGAATTCGAAGGCCCTGGTGGTCCTGTCGCGCATCCTGCGCTGGTTCATGCCCCACCGCCCCGTCCAGCTCCACGGCGATAAGAGCCGGGTCTGTTCCGACCCCGTCCTCGTCCAGCGCTACGAAGCCGACCCGCTCTGCCACCGATGGGCCACGGCGGCCTTCGGGGTCGCGCTGGAGGAAGGCCGGGCGGAGGTGCTGCCCCTGGGTCATGAGCTGGACCGGCCCATGCTGCTGCTGGAATCCGGGAGCGATACTGTGGTCGATCCGGATGCATCTGAGGCCCTCTGGTCCGCCGTGCGTCCAGGACTGCTGGAGCGTCACCGGTTGCCTGGCTTCTTCCATGAGATCTTCCATGACCGGCACCGGGCCGAGGCCCAGGCTCTGGTCGAGCCCTGGCTGGACCAGGTCTACCGGGCCTGGAACCCTTCCCATCGTCCCGCCATGTCTGAAGTGATGTCTCCGGAGTCCGCATGAAGCGCATCCTCACCGTCCTCACCCTGATCACGGCCCTGGCGGGCCTGGGCCTGGGTTGCCGCAAGCCAAAGGCCGTTGACAAGGGCATCACCGCCGCCCAGCTGATGACCACAGCCGATAAGCAGATGAAACAGGGCAAGTTCAACGAGGCCCGCATCACCCTGCGCCAGCTGGAACAATACCTTCCAGGCTCCGTCGAGTTCCCCAAGGCCAAGCTCATGCTGGGGGACAGCTTCTTCTTCCAGGGCAGCCCCAGCTACCCCGAAGCAGAGGTCGAGTACACCAGCTTCCTGAACTACTTCCCCCGCCATGAGCTGCGGGACTACGCCCTCTACCACCGCGCCCTTTGCCACTTCTCCTCCATCGAAAGCGCTGAACGCGACCAGACCGAGACCCGGAAAGCCCTCGACGGCTTCCAGCAGCTGCTGAAGGAATCCCCGGGCAGCCCCTATGTCGGGGAAACCCGGGCCAAGATCCTGCAGTGCTGGCGCCGCATCGCGGAACATGAACTCGTGGTGGGCGTGTACTACGTGAACACCTACTACTACCTTGGTGCCGAACGGCGCCTGAAGAACCTCTTGGAGACCTATCCCGACTATGTGGATCGGGAGCGGGCCTATTTCTACCTCGGGGAGGCCATGCGCCTGCGGCTCCTCGCGAAGGAAGACATCATGCAGTTCGACAAGGACTACGCCACCAAGCTGCAGCGGGCCGACCTGAGGGATCTCAACAAGGAACAGGTCGCACAGTACGGCAAGGACATCGATGCCTTCGGCAAGGAGCGGATCAAGGACTACCGGGCCGAAGCCAAAAGCTACTACCGGAAGCTGGTGGAGAGCTATCCGGGTTCAGAGTGGTCTCGGCGCGCCGCCGATCGCCTCATCACCATGGGCATCGAGGGCGTCAAAGAGGAGCTGGACAGCTAATTCTGTCCGGGGGTTCCCCGCTGCGCGGACACCCCCGGGCCCCCGCTGTCGGGGCGGGATGAACCCGCCCCGACAGCCTGCTTCCCCCATTTCGGAGGTCCCATGGAACTGAGCAGCCTCGGTCTTGGCACCTACCTCGGGCCTGACACGGACGCAGCGGACGCCGCCTACACTGAAGCCGCTGGGGCCTTCCACGCCGCAGGCGGGACCGTGTTCGACACGGCCGCGAACTACCGCGGCGGCCGCTCGGAAAGAGCCCTTGGGGCGGCATTCCGGGATCTTCCCCGGGAGGACTTCTTCGTTTCCACCAAGGCCGGCTACCTCCCCATGCCTGAGGCGGATCCCGAGGAGAGCCCCCGCGCCTGGTTCCATCGGGTGTTTGAGGCCCCGGGCATTCTTTCCGTGGATGACCTGGTGGACGGTTGCCACGCCATGACGCCGCGGTACCTGGCCCACCAGCTGGACCTCAGCCGGGCGGCCCTGGGCCTCGACACCTTGGATCTGTTCCACCTGCACAACCCCGAGCAGCAGCTGGCCCACCTGGGCCCCGAGGCCTTCTACCCCGCCATCGGCCAGGCCTTCGAAGCCTGCGAGGGCTTCGTGGCGGCCGGAAAGATCCGCGCCTATGGTGTGGCCACCTGGAATGGCTTCCGGGTCCCCCCCGGACAGGAGGGGCACCTGAGCCTCGCTCGCCTGCTCGAGGCCGCCACCAGCAGCGGGGGCCGGGACCACCATTTCCGCTGGATCCAGCTGCCCCTCAACCTGGCCATGCCCGAAGCCTATCTGGCCCCCACTCAGCTGATCGATGGCGAGGCCATGACTCCCCTCGCCGCAGCTCAGGGCAGCGGGCTGTTGGTCCAGACCTCGGCCTCCATCATGCAGGCGCGCATCCTGCGCCAGCTGCCGGACGGCTTCGCCGAGGCCCTGGGGCTCCATACTCCGGCCCAGGCGGCCCTCCAGTTCACCCGTTCCTGCCCCGGCGTCACCACCGCGCTGTGCGGCATGGGCCAAGCCGCGCACGTGGCGGAAAACGTCGCGGTCATGGCCATCCCCAAGCTCGACCCGCTCGCCCTGGAAAGCCTCTTCGGATGATCCTCCTGGCCATCACACCGGGGCTCGGGTTCGACCGCGAAAGCTGGCGGACCGTTATCCACTCCGGCGTCGACAGCTTCATGCTCCGCGAGCAGGATCTCAGCGCCCGGCAGCTGCTGGAGGCCGCCCGCTGGTGCCAGGACACCGCGCCGGACGTGGCGCTCTGGGTGGCGGGCCGCCTGGACGTGGCCCGGGCCGCCGGGTGCGGCCTCCATGCCCCGGAAGCCTATCCTGATGTCGAACCAGGACTGGTGGCGCTGTCGCGACCCCTGCACGACGAAGCTCAATGGGATGGACGGAAGGCCGCCAACCAGCTGCTGGTCTCTCCCGTCTTCGCCAGCCCAGGCAAGGGCGAGCCCTGGGGGCCGGAACGCTTGCATCGCTTCCTCGACGGACTTCCAGACAACGGTCCCCGCATGCTCGCCCTGGGTGGCGTCGATCCCTCGAACGGCTCCTTGATCCACCATCCACGTCTGGCCGGCATCGCGGCCATCCGGCCCTTCTGGACCGGCGACCCGGCCCGGGCCGTGGCGCAGTTCCGGGGTCGATGAGCGTATCCTTCTCCCCATGTTCCGAGACTTGAGAGAGAAGGTCAGCGCCCCGCGCCGCCTCCTGGCCTGGGTTCTGTTAGCGCTGCTGCTGGTGGCGGCAGCCTTCGTCTTGCCGCGCATGACCCCCCATCCTGCCGCCCAGCGTACGGCGGACGTGATCCTCTGGTCGGTGCTGGCCTATGGCGCCATCCGTCTGGTTTCCTTCCTGCTCCTCGACCCGCTGCTGAGCCAGCGGAAGACGGCCACCCCCGGCTTCGCCCGGGACCTTCTGGTGGTGACGCTCTATCTCGTGGCCGCCGGTGGCATCCTGCGCCAGGCCATGGACGTGAGCCTGGGCAACCTGCTGGGGACGGGCGCCATCGCCGCCGCCGTGGTGGGCCTC
>Ga0302322_100004352_pt1 | contig 12283 bp, 11 predicted proteins | sample Fen_T0_2_FD_203757 | JGI IMG/M metagenome (GOLD analysis project Ga0302322, IMG submission 203757) | Peat permafrost microbial communities from Stordalen Mire near Abisko, Sweden - Fen_T0_2 | ecosystem: Environmental > Terrestrial > Soil > Wetlands > Permafrost | place: Sweden: Abisko...
CTTGGGCTTCCTGATCGGGGCTTTGGCTCGGCTGGCCGTGCCCGGTCCTGACCCGATGCCGTTCTGGTTCACGGTGCTGATCGGGATGGCCGGTTCGGTCGTGGGTGGCGCGATCGCGAGCGCGATCTACGGCGCGAGCCATACGTTCGACAACTCGAGCCACGCGTTCGTGACGTTGCTGCTCGCGGTGGGGGCCTCGGTCGTGATCGTGGCGGGATACCGGCGGCTGGTGCAGCGGAGGCCTCTGTCGGGGCCCGACGCCCACCGCTTCCCCTCTCGTGGGTTCGGGGTCGCGCGGTTGCGTGCACGTTTTCGCCAGCTCGGTGTCGATCCCGACCGGCCGACCGAACGCGGCCATCCGGCGGGCACCGCACGCACCCGGTCCGACACCCTCACGGCCGAGCAGGTGGCGGACGAGCTCGCCAAGCTGCGTGAGTCACGTGACAGCGGCACGATCAGCGACGAGGAGTACGAGCAGGCGCGGGAGCAGCTTCGCCGCTACTAGGCGCCCGGATGCGCCTGTGGGTTTCCGCTGTTACAGGCGCCCCCTGATCCGGCGATGATGTCGCACATGGTGAGCGTGCGCTCCAAGCTGACTCGGCTCGTGTGGGTGTCGATCGCCGCGGCGGTGGCGACGATCGCGCTGAAGACGCTTGCCTGGCGCCTGACCGGCTCGGTCGGGTTTCTGTCGGATGCGGCGGAGTCGGTCGTCAACCTGGTGGCCGCCTTGGTTGCTCTGATCACGATCCGCTGGGCGACACGGCCGCCTGACGACGAGCACATGTACGGGCACGAGAAGGCCGAGTACTTCTCGGCCGGGTTCGAGGGAGCGATGATCCTGGTCGCGGCCGCTGGCATCACATGGTTCGCGGTCGGGCGGCTGCTGCATCCCGTCCCGCTCGAAGACGTCGGGGTGGGGATCGCAGTCTCGCTGGTCGCGTCGTCGATCAACCTGATCGTGGGGCTGGTCCTGATCCGGGCAGGGCGCGAGCACCGCTCGATCACGCTCGAGGCCGACGGGAAGCACCTGATGACTGACGTGTGGACGTCCGTCGGCGTGATCGTCGGCGTGGCGCTGGTCTGGATCACCGGGTGGGAGCGGCTCGACCCCCTGATCGCGCTTGCCGTGGCCGCGAACATCGTGCTCATGGGCACCACCCTGATCCGGCGCTCCGCTGGAGGGCTGCTCGACCACACGCTCCCGGCCGCAGAGCAGCAGGCAATCAACACGGTGCTCGACCGCACCGGCGTCGACGGCGTTCAGTTCCACGGCGTCCGCACCCGTCAGTCCGGCCGCCGCTCCTTCGTTTCCCTCCATATCCTCGTCCCGGGCGCCTGGACAGTCCAGCACGGCCACGACCTGTCGGAGCGCCTCGAGCGCGAGATACGGGCCGCGCTTCCCCACGCCAGCGTGCTCACCCACGTCGAGCCGGTCGAAGACGAGGTCTCGTTCGCCGACCAACAGCTCGACCGCGGGAGGATCTGACGCTCCCCGAGGGCGATGGCTGGCAGTCGGGGTCAGGGCATCCGCTTGAGCGCCGGCAACACCTGTGGAGTCGAGGTGATCCAGCGTGCTCTACCCCTGTCGGGTGTCCCCCTTCCGGTGGAGTTGCGTCTGCCGGCGCAAGTTTTCGGTGCCGATGCTCTCTTACCTGTTGAGGCTCTCCCCCTGCTTCCTTCGAAAGGACTTCCCGCATGCTGAGACGTCTAGTTCCGTTTGCCGCTCTCGCGGCTGTAGTGCTGGTGCCGGCCGCCGTCGCCGCGCCGTCGGCTTCCCACACGCTCCGCGGCACCGTGGTGGGTAAGGATCGGGCCCACCGTGGACTCGTCGTGGCTTTGTCGGGCGGCACGGTGCAAACGTTCGTGGCGCCTTCCGCGTTCGGCCGAGCGAGCATCGGCCGCAACGTTGTCGTTCGCTACTCGCCGGTAGCGGGCAGGCTCCCGCTCGCACTCTCGGTGAACCTCACGGGCCATGCTTCGCATGCGCTCGTGCGCGGAACGATCGTCCGGCTCGCCGGGCAGCGGGCGATCATCAATGCCGGCGGCAGCGCTCTCCGCGTGACCCTGAAGGCTGTGAAGAAGCAGCGTGCGCTCGCCTCGGCGAAGGACGGCCCTCAGGTCGGTGACACCGTCAAGGTCGAGGTCGAGATCAACGACGACGGTTCGCTGGACGGGAGCGGAGTCGTCGTGGCTGCAGCGCCCGCGGGGCCGCAGGCCGGCTCGGACGGCGAGATGGAAGTGCGCGGCAAGGTGAAGACGATCGTCCCCACGTCGATCACGATCACGACCGGCTCGGGCGTCGATGTCCCCTGCACGATCCCCACCGGTGTCACCCTGAACGTGCAAGTCGGCGATCTGATCGAGCTCAAGTGCGACCTGATCGGTGGCGCTTGGACGGTGCGTGTCGCGCACGGCGAGGACGGACAGGGCAGCCAGGGCGAGCACGGCCAGGGCGACTCCAAGGTCGAGGCGCGCGGTACGATCACGAGCATCGATGCCTCCCAGGTCACCGTCGCACCAAGCGGCGGGCAGCCCGTGACGTGCGTGATCCCGGCAGGGATCGTGCTTGCCGGCACGTTCAGCCAGAACGATGTCGTCAAGATCGAGTGCGTCAAACTCGGCGCAACGCTGACGCTGAAGAGCATCGAGAAGAAGGGCGCCTCGGCGGAGGGGTCAGGCGGTAGCGGTGGTTCCGACGACAACGGCGACGACGAGAACGAAGGCTCGGACGGCTCCGGCTCCGGCTCGGGTTCGGGCGGCTCCGGGTCGACCTCCGGCACGGGAACGTTCGGCGGGAGCGGCCACTAGGGTTCATCCGGTGGCTACCGACCCCCTGAGGCTGGCCGACGACCCGCACGCGCGGGTCGTCGGCCAGCGGCTCACAGAACTGTTCGAGCAGCACGGGCGCATGGTGTACGGCCTTTGCCGCGCACTCCTGCGCAACCCCGATGACGCAGACGACGCCACCCAGGCGACCTTCGTCTCCGCGTATAGGTCGCTGCTCGGCGGCGGTGAAGTTCGTGAGCCGGCAGCGTGGCTCGCCACGATCGCGAGGAACGAATGCGGTGCCCGAGCCCGGGCCCGGATGCGCGAACCGCTGCCGCTCTTCGAGGCGGATCTCGGCTACGCCGATGGGCCGGAAACCGAGCTGGAGCGAAGAGCCGTGGTCGAGGAGTTGCAGCAGGCCATTTCACAGCTACCGCAGAAGCAGCGGGAGGCAGTCGTACTGCGGGATCTGTACGGGTTGCCGTACGCGGAGGTGAGCGCTGCGCTCGGCCTGTCGGCCGCGTCGGTCGAATCCCTCCTGTTCCGCGCCCGGCGCACGCTACGCGTGAGTCTGCGTCCCCTCGCAAGTGGCGCGCTCGTCGTCCCCGTGGCCGTGCGCGAAGGAATCGCACAGGCCGTACCGCTGTTCGGCGGGGTGGGCGCCGCAAGTGGGGGTGCGGTGGGGGGTGCCGCCGGCCTCGGACTGCTGGCAAAGCTGAGCGGAGGGCCGATGGTCGTGAAGGTCGCCGCAGGACTCGCCGCGGTCGCCGCCGCAGGCTCGGCAGCCATGGTCAGCGCAGAACATCCCAGCCCGAACCCGAAACCACGCGTCGCCGCGTCGTCGCCGCAGAGCTCTAATCTCGCGGTCGAGAGCGCGGGCAGCGGCCCCGTGCGCAGCACCATGGTCGCGCACAGCCGTGATCTCACAGGTGGCGAGGGCAAGGTCGGAGGCTCTCCCGTCTCCCGCGAGCACGAGGGGACGAGCGGCTTCGCGCGTACCGCACACACGGCAGCCCTGACCTCGTCTGGCGACAAGCAGGACGGTGCGGCCTCCGAAAGTTCTGGCGGCGGCGAGCACGACAGTGCCGCGACCCACGATGGCGCCGTGACCGACCAGGGATCTTCGAGGCCGAGCACGCCCCTTCACGCCGGCTCCCTCTCGGACTCAGGCGCCGGCTCGCACGAAAGGGGATCCCCGGGGTCTGTCCCCTCCGGCGACTCCACCGACCACGTGCTCGCCGCGACGCCAAGCGCGGAACCGTCGGACTCCGGCGAGATCCAATCCGCCGCAGCCGACGGTGGCGCAATAGCGAGCGGCGACTCCGGCTCCGGTCCGCCGCAGTCGGACGGAACGGGCGCAGAAGACTCCGGCTCTGGATCGATCTCCGGCACAGGAACGTTCGGCGGAGCCGGCCACTAGCTTGAGCGACCCGGCTCCGAGCCACCCTCTCAAGCTGCTCGCTGCGGCCCGTCGGGGAAAGAGGTCTACGAACGGGTGTCGGTACAGTCCGCCTGCGATGAGGTCGGTGATGTGGGTCGCGTTGTTGGCCACCGTTTCGTTGCTCGCCGCCGCGGGATTGGCCGGTGCCAGTAGCGCGGGAGCGTCTCGGCAGTCGGGTCTGATCCGGGTGGAGCAGCACCTCGTGCCTGATGCGCGTGGGCGGCCGCATCCTCTGTTATTGACGCTCGGCGGGCCGGTCTATTGCATGCAGCTTGGGAATCTCGCCCGGCATCTGGGGGCTTCGCTTGTCTGCGCGGATTACGGCAAGAACGGCTACGAGGGTGTCGGTGGGAGGGCGGCCCGGCTGGAGGACTGGGGTGATCCGGCTTATCTCGCGGCTGCGGCGAAGCTTCCCGAACGGTTGCGTCGTAGCGGCATGAAGATCTCCAAGCTCCTCGTCGTCGGCGTCTCCTATTCCGGGTACGCGAACGCGGAGCTCGTCGCGACGCATCCCGAGATGCGTCCGGACGCGCTGGTCGTGGTGGACAGCTACCTCGATCTCCCAGCTCGGTTCCGTGCTCTGCCCCTTGGCCATGAGACCCGGAAGGAGATCGTCACGGCGCTGGGCGGCACACCCGAAACCGTGCCCGATCTGTATGCCGCGCGCTCGCCGAGCAACCATCTGGACGGTTTGGTCGCCGCAATCCGGGCTGGGATGCGATTCGTCGATGTCTGGAGCGTGAGCGACGGCGAGCGGCGCGAGTTCCGAGGCGCGACGTGCTCGCTCACGGCGAACGCGACCTGGCTCGCCGCTTTGGCGTCCAAGCTGGGACGGCCCGTCACCGGCTATGTCACCCAGATGCGCCACGCCCACGCCCTGTGGGACCGGGGGATGGGCCTGATGCAGCTCGCGGGCAGCCCGAACAGCGGTAAGCCGCTCGACGCCAAAGCGGTCACGTTCCAGCCGGGCGCTCCGGCACCGGCGGGAAGCTACTGCCCAAGCGTGCCCGCCGCGTCGTAGTCGCCTCGATCAGTTCTTGACGGTAACGGCGACGGTCTTCGCGCCGACGTTGCCGGCGATGTCGCCGGCGCGGACAGTGATCCGATAGTCACCGTTTGCGACCTTGCGGGTGTCCCAGAACTCCTGCCTGAACCGCGAGAGGGGCCGGAGCCAGGTGACGCCGTCGCACTTCGCCAGCTGCGGCGGGCCGACGCATTCCTGCATGTTGTCGTCCTCGACGGTGCCGGGGGCATAGTGAACGAGATACGGCGTCTGTGGCATCTGGTCTGCCTCGAAGCTCGTCCGTCGCAGCACGATCCGGCCGCCGCGTTGGGCGCGGATCTCGACGCTGAGCTTGTGCGGCGTCCACACCGTCGGCCAGGCCGGATTACGAGCAAGGAAGCCGAGGAACGACTGCGGGTCGAACGCCAGCACACGAAGCTCGACGAGACCGTGAAGGCCGGTCGCGGGCAGCGAGGTCGCGGTGTCGGGTTCTTTGAGGCTCTTCACGGGAAGCCAAGGGTGAGCCGGTGGGGTGACAAACAGGGTCTGCGAGACGACGGGCGCCGCCGCGTCCACGTAGGGGAGCAGCGCGCCGCCATGGTGAAGCGGGTCGACCCAGACCCGCACTCCCCCGTACTTCTGCCATTCCGACAGGTGCACATGCCAGACGCCCAAACAGGTCCAGCCGATCTGCTGGCCGGCACGAACCCTCGTTCCCGCGGGCACAGTCGGTGACACGTGCCAATACGAGAAATGGCCGGCCTCGACGCGGCGGTTGACGCAACGGCGACTCTGCACGCTCGCCGGCATCGAGGCGACGCCCGCGTCGAGCGCGTAGACGCGGTGCGACAACCCCGTAGGCGCCCCGGCCTCAGGACGGGTGTCGTCGACGTTGATGTCGATCCCGAAGTGATAGCCAGACAGACCGTTGTCATCAGCCCCGCGCGGATCGATGAACGACCCCCGGATCGGATGCTGCACCGCCCGCGGCGACACCGGCCAACCCCGCGACAGCGAGTCGTAGGCATACGCGAAACCCGGAGGCAGCGCCCCGGGCACGCCAAGGTAGACCGGTCCGTTCGGCGTCGGCTGCGTCGGAACCCGCGCAGTAGACGCGCCCACAACCCCGGCAGAGGCGAAGAACACCCCACCAAACATGACAGCGATCGCAAACACCAGAGGGACGGCGGCTAGCCGCCGCGGAAATCGCAGAGAAGGTCTTGCCGCGGTGTTCGTGAGTATCCCTCGCACGCCGATTGGTGGGCCGGGAAGGTTTCGATCCCCATCTTCCCCGTCAAGAGCGGGGGCTCTCCCGCTTGAGCTACCGGCCCACCAGGATTGTCCCTCCACCAGGGCACCGACACATCCGTAGAAGCACACCATCCGGGCCCCAGGGAACTCGACGGCGCGATGTGCATTCCGAGTGAGGAACAGCAGGCGCGCTGCCGGTTCTAAACAGTCGCGGGCTGCCTGTCGTCGGTGTGAATCAGGCCCCGGGATGCGGCGTACGCATAGGGGTGGTTGAACAGATCCAGGGGGTCGTCGGCTGCTCCGATCTCGAGTTCGAAGTAGTCGCCGGTTCCCTCGTCCAGAACCGCGACGGCGGCACGGTGTGTCCGCTTGCTCCAGAGGAGCGCGACTTCGGTTGTTCCGGCGTGTCGTTCGGCAAGCTCCTTGGGTGTCCAGTCGTATGAGAGGCGGCTGATCATGATCTGCCCTTTCTCTAGGTGACCGTGCCCTCAGTCCTACGCTCGCGGATGCAAACGGTGGGCCACGGAACACCAAAGAATCGCCAAGCGAACAACACGAACTCAGCCGGCCGTCGCCTCCCTCGCGTCCTCGAGCGAGTGTCTCGGGGTCGGTAGTTCCTCGCAGGCGAGATCGACGACAACGCGGATGCGCTACAGGCGCCGGTGCGCGAGCGTGGACATATGACGATGTCCGAACTTGCCCACACGGAGCGCCGAGCACGAGGAGTCAGGCAGAAGCCGACACGGAACGCTGGTTCGCCGCACTCTCATCCTGCGGCCCGGTCGACAAGTTGGCTGACAACGAAGGAGCGAACGTGAGCACACCAGAGACGACGACGACTCAGCCGGCCGCGGCTGGGCGGCATCGGTGGAGGCGACGGCTCGCGTGGGGGGCGCTCGGGATGGTCGTCCTCTTCGGTCTCATCCAGCTCGTCCCCTACGGGCACGCTAAGAACCCCCCGGTCACCAAGGCCGCCGTCTGGCCCAGCGCTCAGGCACAGACGCTGGCCGAGAATGCGTGCTACGACTGCCACTCCAACCTGACCAAGCAATGGTGGGCAACGGAGATCGCCCCAGCCTCCTGGCTGGCGCAAGCGGATGTGAACGGCGGCCGCAACGCTCTCAACTTCTCCGAGTGGGACAAGCCACAGGCAGAGGTCGGCGACGCCATCGAAACGGTGCAGTCCGGCTCGATGCCACCGATCCAGTACAAGCTCTTCCACAGCAACGCTCGTCTCAGCACCACCGAACGCCAGCAACTCGCAGACGGGCTCACCCAGCTCTACGCCACCGACCCACCAGCAGGCACCAAACACGGAGGAGGCTAATAAATGCCGCAGAGCAACGGTGCCGTCGGGGCTGGCCGTGGTCCCGAGCGGTAGTTTGAGCGCATGCCCCTGGACTCTGCCGTCACCGAGGCCGCACGTGCCGAGGCCGAGCAGCACATCCTCGACCATTCTTTGGGGGAGGCGGCCCGGATCGCTCGGCTCTCCCGGGTGCGCGAGTTCGTGCTGGGGGCGCAGGATGGGTTGCTTGTCCCGCTCGGCGTTGTCACTGGGATGGCCGCCGCGAACCCGAGCCGGTCGCTGATCATCATCGCCGGCCTTGCCGAGGCCGTCGCGGGCGCCGTCGCGATGGGCAGCGGCTCGTACCTTGCCAGCGAGGCGGAGGAGAGGCTCTACGTGTCCGAGATCGAGGAGGAAGGACGCGAGATCATCGAGTTTCCCGAACGTGAGACCGCCGAGCTCGCCGTCGTGCTCGAGAACGAGGGCCTGCCCCGCGGGCAGGCAGAGACAGTTGCCCGCGGACTAGCGGCAAACCCGAACGTGTTCCTTCGGACGAAGGTCGAGAAAGAGCTCGGTCTCTCGCCTGACGCCGGCGGCGCCGCTCTCGGAGATGCCCTCGTCGTCGGCCTCACCTATCTCGGTGCAGCAGTCATTCCGCTTTGGCCGTATCTCGTGTTTCCGATCCGCACGGCCCTGATCGTCAGTCTCGTCTGTACCCTCGCTGCCCTATTCGCGCTCGGCGTAGCCAAAGGTAAGGTGGCGCGAATGTCGCTCCTCCGGTCCGGCCTGCAGGTGGCGATCATCGGCTCGGTCAGCGCGGGGATCGGGTTCGCGATCGGCCACCTCGTCAGCTCGATCGCCGGTTGACGTTCAGGCCCCCGGCGCGGATGAGGCCCGAGCGCTGCGCGGTGGGGGTCATGCCGTCCGGCGTCGTGGGACGGGTTCAGCGCCGACTCCGCGCAACACACAGAGGGCGGGAATGGACAGCTCGCCGAACTCGTCCCAAGACCGGGAGGACGGCTTCACCCGGTTGGCGGCTTGAGGCCTTCTCGACGGGACGATCGTCAGATCAGCGGGCGCGAACGAAGAAGCAGAACGGCTTAACCGATGGGGCAAGCGGGGGCTTCGGCGTCTGAAGCTGGGCGGAATACCCGCCTAGCTCCCCTGAACATCAAAGGGTCGTGAACGTGCGATCTTCGTCCCTCGTACGTTCATTCGGATGGCAACCGGCCGCCGGCGGGCGGCGCGTAGAGGCCATGACCGACGCGTTGGAAGCGTGGCCGTACGCCTCCGGAGTGATCGGAGAGGCACGTCTTGACTGTCGACAAAGACACTGGGCGTCCGAGTTCGTCTTCGAGACAGACGATAGTCGCGGTGAAAGCCGTGGGCTATGAGGAGTTCGACGGCGTCGGCGTAGGAGTCCGGCCGTTCGTTCCGTCAGCGACCGAGGCTCAAGGAGTACTTGAGGGTTCGAGAGTGCTCCGTTTAGTTCCACTGAAAAGCCCTGGGGACAGGGGCTTTTTTGTGTCTCGGCGGCGGGCGCCACCTCGCGACGGAAGCGCGTCGAGGGCGGAAACCGCGTTGGTGGCCGGTTCTCGTCGGACTTCTACGGATGGCGGTGGCCCTCGAGGCGGGTCTACTTGTCCTTTGCTCACCACTCTGAGAGATGCATGTGGAGATCGCTGAGGCGAAGAGTCACTTCCCCGGCCTCGGGGACAAGACGTTTCTCGATGCGGCGTGCGTCGGTCTTGCTCCGATCGAGGCGAAGATCGCGATCGAGGGCTTCCTCGAGCGGGCGCTGTTGTGCCTGGATCGCGACGCGTCCACCCATCACATCGCTCTCGACCGGGCGCGGGTAACGGCGGTTCGCGAGGGAGCGCGCCTGCTCGAGGCCGACGACGACGAGATCGCGCTCGTCGAGAGCACGACGCACGGCCTCAACATCCTCGCCGCCGCGATCCCGTTCGAACCGCATGAGAATGTCGTCATCTGCGACCTCGAATTCCTCCAGGTCGCGATCCCCTGGCTGAAGCTCGCCGAGCGCGGCGGCATCCGCGAGGTGCGCCTGGTGCGGAACCGGGGCGGCGCCTTGCCGCTGGAAGCGTTCGCGGAGCAGATCGACGCCGACACCCGCGCCGTCATCGTCAGCTCGGTGCAGTGGACGAACGGATACGCAGTCGACCTGAACGGGCTGGCCGAGATCTGCCGCCGACACGGCGCGCTCCTCATCGTCGACGCGATCCAGCAGCTCGGCGCAACGAAACTCAGCGTCCGAGACACCCCCGTGGATGTCGTCGTCGCAGGCGGCCACAAGTGGCTGAACGCGCCCTTCGGCTGCGGTCTGCTCTACATCCGCCGCTCGACGTTGCCGCAGTTGCGGATGCCGTCCTGGGGCTACCTCGGCCTCGATCCCCCCGAGGGCGGATGGGGACACTACTTCGCGACACCCGACACGACACCGGTGCGGATCTACGACTTCCCTACGACGGCGAAGAGCCTCGAGATCAACGGTACCGCGAACTACCCGGGCGCAGTCGGCCTCGGCGCTTCGCTGGAGCTGATCAACGCGCTCGGCATCGAGACGATCGAGAAGCATCTGCTCGAGCTCACGGATCGGCTGCACGAAGAGCTGCCCCGCCTCGGCGTGCGCGTCGTCAGCCGGCCCGAGCGCGAGGCTCGCTCGGGGATCACCACCTTCGAAGTTTCCGACGACCTGCACGAGAACGAGGCGTTCCTCCAGGCGCTACTCGACGAGCGGATCTACGTCGCGATGCGCTACACCTCACGCGTCGGCGGGATCCGGATCTCGACCCACTTCTACAACGATCACGAAGACCTCGACCGGCTCCTCGAGACGATGGCACAGCTCCTCGGGAGAACGACACACGCCTAGCGTCGCGTCGAGGTTGGGGGACTCCCGGATTCGAGCCGGGCACAGCCGTCCACGCTGTCGCGCGTGGCGATAAACGCGAGCACGGCGAGGTGGACTCCGGAGAACCGAGCCGGCAAATGCCGGTGCGATGCCGGTGGTCGTGGTGCGTCGTTCGGTCGCGCAGTACGCGCGATCGACGTGCCCAGAGCTCATGGCGCGCCCCGGATGATCCGATGAGATGTTTGCATGCGTCTTCAAAGGAACCCGAAGCTGCGGCTCCTCCGGGGGATTCCTCTCTTCGCTCAATGCTCGAAGAAAGATCTTCAGACGATCTCTTGTCTTGCAGAGGAGATCAGTCTTCCTGCCGGAGCCCTTCTGATGCGCGAAGGCGAGAGTGGCCACGAGCTCTTCGTCGTGGTCGCTGGGTCCCTCGAGGTGATGCGCGGCGCGAAAGGACGGGTGGCGGAGGTCGGACCGGGCGAGTTTGTCGGGGAGACATCGCTGCTGTCGAGCAAGCAGAGGAGCGCCACGGTATGGACCGCGACGCCAGCGCACCTCCTCTGGATCAGCGAGACGAGCTTCCTCCGTCTCCTCGACGAGGTGCCGCACCTCGGGCTCGGGATCGCTAGCGCCCTAGCCGAGCGGGTGCCTGACGACCCGGACTTCTCCGACCCGATCGAGGTCGTCGTCCGCGACTGAGCTCTCTGGATTCACGGAGTGCCGTCGCCGGCCCGAGCCACTGGTTACTCAATCTCCTGACCGATGAATCGGGGTTCGAGGCCGACCGGCAGAGGGTGCTCGAGCCGCTGCCGGATGCCGCGTGCACTTCGTGCACTAGTCGTCGTCGACGTCCAGACGAACCCGAGCGCCAGCTGGGGGTTTCCGAGAAAGGTCCGGCGCGCTCGGGACCGACGGAGCTGCGCTTGAGCGAAACGAGGGAGGGCCCGACAAGCAGGCCCCCCTCGGCGAATGCGGTGCGTTCGGGTTACGCGACCAGGACGCGCTCGCTGACGTGTGCGACGACCTTGCCGCTCATGATCTTGGGCTCGTTCGGCAGCATCCGGTCGAGCTTCTCGTCCCGGATCCACTTGCTGACGAGCTTCGTCGACGCCTCGCCCTGCTCACGTGTCTCGAAGAGACCGAGCGAGGCGAAGAGGCCGTTGCCGGCGTCCACGAGGTAGTAGCCATCGAAGCCGGGCAGCTCCTTGAGCAGCGGCATCAGGGTCTCGTTGACCTTGTCCGTCAGCTCGCCGGTACGGGTCTGGTCGACACCGTGGTAGCTGCGAATGGTCGCAAACATGTAGTTCCTTCCGTCAGGGAAGCCCCGAAGAGCTCCCGCTGCGCCAAGGCCACCGTAGCTGCGATTCCCGGACGCCGTACGAAAATCGCACGACTGCAAGCTAACCGAGCCCGAAACCCTGCCACTTTCATGGAAGCAGGAGACGGCACCGCGACCAACCGCGAAAGCTGACGAACCCTGCATCCAAATCAGTCTGAGCCGAAAGAACGGGGATGCCCATGGCGGTCTTGGCCGAACTTCGCCGCCGTGCAGTCGCAGCAGAACGGGAGCAGGCCACCGAACTCGTCGGAGAAGTAGCGGAAGCCGGCCCGCTCCGCCGCCACCTCGTTGACCTTCTGAAGTCCGCATTCGGAGCAGCGGATCGT
>Ga0302322_100004353_pt1 | contig 12281 bp, 15 predicted proteins | sample Fen_T0_2_FD_203757 | JGI IMG/M metagenome (GOLD analysis project Ga0302322, IMG submission 203757) | Peat permafrost microbial communities from Stordalen Mire near Abisko, Sweden - Fen_T0_2 | ecosystem: Environmental > Terrestrial > Soil > Wetlands > Permafrost | place: Sweden: Abisko...
CTCGCCGCGGCCACCGGGCCCACCGGCCAGGGCAACGGCAACGGCTCCGCGACGGCCGGTATCACGGTCACCGGCACCGGCACCGTGTCCGGCACGCCGGACAGCCTGCGGCTCGCGATGGGGGTGTCGGTCGTGCAGCCGTCCGTCACCGCCGCCCTGGACGGCGCGAACGCGGCGGCGGCCAAGCTCCAGGCCACCCTGCGCCAGCGCGGGGTCGCCGACAAGGACCTGCAGACCAGCGGGGTGTCCATCCAGCCGCAGTACACGGACGGCGGCACCGGCAGGCCGCCCGCCGTCAGCGGGTACGAGGTGTCGGAGTCGCTCACGGCCACCCTGCGCAACCTCAGGACGGCGGGAGACACGATCACGGCGGCGGCACAGGCGGGCGGGAACGCGACCCGGGTGACCTCGGTCAGCCTGGACCTCACCGACACCGGGCAGCTCGTCACCGCCGCCCGGGCCAAGGCGTTCACCGAGGCGAAGGCCAAGGCGCAGCAGTACGCGCAGGCCGCCGGCGTCCCGCTGGGTGCGGTGGCGAGCATCTCGGAGCAGGTGTCCGGCGGCCCGTCGCCCGTCTATGCGGCGGACGTGGCGGGTGGAGCGGCCGCGAAGTCGGTCCCGATCGCGGCGGGCTCTCAGGACGTCGGCGTGACGGTCACCGTGGTCTTCTCGCTGGGCTGATCCGTGCTCCCGGCCTGATCCGTGCGCCCGGGCCGGCCGCTCCCGCCGGGCTCGGCGGGGGTGGCGTAGGTCCGGACGAACCGCTCCATCGCCGCGTCCACCCCCGCCCGGTCACCGGTGATCAGCAGGTCGAGCAGGAGCCCGCGGGTGACGGCCATGCCCAGGCGCGCCTCGGTCCGCGCGTCGTCCGACGGGACGCCGACGAGCGCGCCCGCCGTCGCCGCGGCGTCCAGCCAGGGCTCGACCAGGGTCTCGCGGAGGCCCTCGGTGCCCGGCCGGCCCCGCAGCGCCATCGCGACGGCCTCGAAGAACAGGCGCTCGGACTCGTGGCGCGCCGGGTCGGCCAGGTCGGCCCAGAAGGCGCGCAGGGCACCGGCGGGGTCACCCGCGCCGGCGCCGGCGATCTCGGCGAGGACCTCCCGCTGACCGGCCTCGACGGCCGCCACCACCGCCGCGACGAGACCCTCGCGCGAGCCGAAGTGGTAGAGCAGCATCCGGTGGCTGGTGCCGACGGCGGTGGCGAGCGTGCGCAGGCTGACGTCGGCGAGCCCGCCCGCCCCGACGTGCTCGAGAACGGCGGCGAACAACCGGTCGCGGGGAGTTGCGGTCACGCGGTGGCGTGGTCGCGCTCGGCGTACCGGGCGAGGCGCTCGACCGCGTCGGAGAGGACGCCCTGGAGGGCCCGCCGGTAGAGCCGGGTGAGCCCTGGAGTGGCGCGCTCGAAGCGGCAGCTCCACGTGACGAGGGTGCCGTCGCCGTCCGGCCGCAGCTCGACGCGACCGTGGTAGTCGCGCAGCGGCAGGCCCGACAGCAGGTGGTAGCCGAGCGTCTCACCCGGCACCAGCTCGGTGACGAGCTCACGGTTGACGACGGTGCGGCCGTACGAACGGGACTCGAGCACCCGGACCGCCCCGACGCCTCCTCCCCCGGCCTCGTCCGGGCGTTCCAGCTCCGCCCGGGACCACCTGCCCCAACGCGACCAGCAGGTCACGTCGGCGAGGACGTCGAACACCTCCTGCGGCGAGGCACCCGACCGTGCCCGAGCCTCCACCCTCTGAACCATCCCCGGCATCCCTCCTGCTCATTTGTACCAAGTGGTACATGTACCGAATGGTACATGAGTTGCGGAGTGGACGGAAGCCGTTCCTCAGGCGGACGGCGGAGCCCGTACCCTAGGGAGACGGTCGCCCTGCCGCGGTGCAGCGGCCGCCCGGCCGGGCCTCTAGCTCAATCGGCAGAGCAGCGGACTTTTAATCCGCGGGTTGTGGGTTCGAGCCCCACGGGGCCCACGTTCGTGCAGGTCACGAGCCTGCACCCTCCGACGGGGGTCCTTCACGGGACACCTTTGGGACACTTTTTGTCCCGAACGCGGGAACGATGCCCTCCAGCACGTCGGCCGTCTGGCGGTCGGTGAGCCGGCGCCCAAGGTAGCGGTCCTGGGTCATGCTGACCTTCGAGTGGCCGAGCTGGTCACTGATCTTGCGCGTGGAGACCTCGTTGTCGTCGAGGTAGCTCGCGACGGTCTTGCGGAGGGTGTGGCTCACCAAGCCGTGCATCTCGGCGTCGTCGCGCACCTGGCGCCAGACCCGGCGCACGTTCGACGGGTCGCGCCACCCGCCGATCGAGTCCGGGAAGACCGCCTCGACGGACTGGCCGATCAGGCTCCGGCGCCGGCGCAGCATCTCGACCGCCCAGGAGGACAGCGGCACAACCCGTTCGCCCTTCTTTCCGCTCTTGGTCGACGACAGCCGCAGCAGGCCGACGCCGGTACGGCGCACCAGGTGCCAGCAGACGTCGACCGTCCCGGCGTCCAGGTCCACCTCGGACCAGCCGATCGCCAGAGCCTCCCCGATACGGCAGCCAGTAGCGAGCATGATCCGGGTAAGGTCCGGCAGGTCCCACAGCCGGGCCCGATGGTGCGCGTCGACGGCGGCCAGCCACTGCTCCCGCTCCTGCTCGGTGAGGGCGCGCGGCGGCTGCTTCGGGCGGTCGTCGATCCGGCCGACCTCGCGGACGGGGTTCACCGTGATCGCGCCCTGCCGAGCGGCGTAGCCCATGATCTGGGAGACCACGATCTTGGCGGTGCGAGCCCGGCTCGGCGACTCCTGCTTGATTGCCGAAATGGCGCGGTCGACGACCGGCGTCGTGGCCTCGCAGACGCGCAGGGCACCGAGCCGCGGTTCGACGTGGCACCGGTAGATCGAGCGATAGACCCCGAGGGTTCCGGGGCTGCGGTGCCCGTCATCCACGGCGCCCTCCAGCTCGACGAACCACAGCTCGGCGACCTTCGACAACCGCGTGTCCGGGGTGACGCCGGCCCCGGCGATCGGCGCGCGACGCTCGGCGAGAGCGGCCTTCAGCGCACGCTCGGCCGCCGCCCTGGACTTGCCGTTGCGCTTGACCGGCCGGACGAGGCCGTCGGAGTCACGGAACTTGGCCCGGGCGACGAACGTCGATCCCTCCTGCCAGACCTTGATCTTGCCGTGACTGCCGATCGGGAGCGGTGGACGCGCCATCAGGCCGCGCCTTCCTCGAACCAGGCCAGCACGTCGGCCGGCCGGTAGCGGAGGTACTTCCCGACCCGACGAGCCTTCGGGCCGATGCCCTGGACGCGCCACGAGTACAGCGTCTGCACCGGGACGCGCAGGAACTCCGCGACGTCGTTGACGGTCCACAGCGGCGCCAGCTCGACGGATCCAGGAGCCGCCGGAACCTGCGCGCGAGTGATGGTCTCTGCCTTCGTCTGCCCTGCCACGTGCCTCTCCCCTACGCTGCCGGCGCCGTGCTGGCGTCTGCCGAATCGTTGGGCGCAACGGGAGTGCCGGCGTGGTCGCGGGCAGCGGCGCGGTATTGGGCTCGACGTGTGTGGGCGTCGGCGATGGCGATGAGCAGTCGGTGGTGTCTGGGTTTGACGTCGGGGTCGGTGGGTCGGGCCATCTCCCAGACCCGGCGCGGCGGCCCGTCGTCCGAGGCAGTGGTTGCCGAATCGTCGTCGGGGGTGATGCCGGCGGCGGCCAGGACGGCGCGGACGTGGTCGCGGCGGTCGTGGCGGTGGTCGCGCAGGTCCTTCGCGGTCCACTTGCGGGAGGCCAGGACCCGGCGTCCGCCGTAGCCGAGGTGGGAGGGCTTGTGGGCCTTGGACCGGCAGCAACCCGGCCGCAGTCCGGGGCGGGCGTTCTTGGGTTGGATGCCGTACCGCAGCCAGTTCGCGCACCGGGGTGAGCAGGGTTCGTGGCGCAATGCCTCGACCAGGTGGGCGATGTGGTCCGCGTGGCGTGCCTGCCGGGCCTTGTCATCCGCACGGTTGCGGCCGGCCCGGTGCCCGTCGTGGTCCTCGCCCTGGTCGTCGGCGTCCTGGTCGGGGCCGAGGTCGTCGCCGAGGTCTTTGACGAGGTACTTGACCAGGTAGCCGATCGCGCGTTCGGCGTCCGGGGAGCCGGCCAGCACGCCCTTGACGTCGACCTGCGTGCCGAACCGGACGGTGTGCAGGGGTTCGGCGGTGTCGTCGGCGTCCAGGGCGTCGATCGCGTCGTCCCAGGCCAGCAGCGGCCGGCGGGTGTCGGGGTCGACGTACTCGCCCAGGTCGTCGTCCCACTCCGGTAGCCGGCCCTCGGCGTAGACCACAGTCTCGGTCGAGGGCCACCACACCGACGCGTAGGTCGCGGCGGTCAACTCCTTGACGACGGCGCGGGGCAGGGTGCCTCGGATAGCGAAGTGGATGTGCGGTGCGCCGCGTTTCTGGGGTTCGACGGCGGCGAAGTACTGCACGTCGTACCCGGCCACCCGGCGCAGGTTCTGCACCCACCGGTCCACCAGCTTCCCGAAGTGCACCGCATCACGCGCAGCACGGGCGTAGTCGTACCGGCCAGGATCCAGCGGGGTGGAGTCGTCCCCGACCCGCCCGTAGGACGGCAGGGTCAGGGTCACGAACATCGACGGCCGGAACACCCGCCCCGACTTCCGATCCGCGAACGTCCGCCCGAGCGTCGTCGGCACCGGGGTGCGGCGAGGCAGGTCGGGAATGTCGTCGCGGCGGCGGGTGGACCGTTTCCGACGTGGGGTCGGCGGGACGACGGCGCCTCGGGCACCGGTGGCGGCGAGCCGGGCGTCGAGATCGGTGACGGTAGCGGCCAGCTCGTCGAGCTCGTCGCCCAGCTCGTCGCCGCCGTCGTCGCCCTGGTCCTCGTGGTCGTCGTCTGGGCCGGCGGCTTCGGGATCCGCACCGCACGCGGATGCGGCAACCTGCGCAGCATCCAGCCGCGAGGTGACCTCGGCCCGCTCGGCCACGAGGTCACGCTGCTCGGGGGTAGGCGGGTGGGGCATGAGGTCGGGTTCCTCCTCGAGGTGCCAGCCTTCGCGGCACTGCTGCGCCCGGATCCGACGTGCCCGGTCCGCGCAGGATGGGCAGACCGCCGCCCGCGTCGACCCGCACCGAGTCTCGATCACCGTCGTTTCGCCGGTCGCGGTGTCGATCGCGCGTAGCAGGACCGGCCGGATGCAGACGCCCGCTTCGATGGCAGCGTCGGTGACGAGGTCGCGGGCCCGGGGCTTGGTCAGCCGGTCGGCGCGGGACCCTGGCCGCACACCGCCTGGAGCGGTCACCGGGGCGGTCGTCGTGGTGGTCACGGTCAGGCCGTCCTCGCCGCAGCAGCAGGGTCGGGCTGGTTGGCGGTGTCGGGGGCGATGACGTCCAGGACGCCGGCCAGGACGGCGGCGATCTCGTCGGGGGCGGTGTGGTCGCGGGTGATCTGGTCGGTGAACGAGTGCAGGTAGCCGGTCACGAACGCCAGCACCAGCGACCGGCACGCCAGCCGTGACTGTCCCGGCCGCAGCTCGACCAGCCAGGCGATCTCCTCGGCGACCATGCGGCGGGTCGACTCCCGCACCCGAGCCGCACCCACCAGACCCGGCCCCAGGCTGACGGCAGTCACCGGACACCCCGGACACGAGCAGCGGCACCGATCGCACGAGCCCGCCGCGCCGGGGCAAGGGCCGGGCGGGCGGGCCGTGGGCGGGGCGTGGTGATTCGGACGGCGAGGTCGGCGGGTGGGGTGTGCCAGACGACGGCCATGCCGGCGATGCCGGAGGCGACGATCCCGGCGATGCCGAGCAGCACCGAGACGGCGGTCCCGACGAGCACCGCGACGACGATGGACGCCAGGCCGCCCAGCAGGGTCACGGCCAACCCGACCAGGGCACCGGTCGCGGCCGGGAGCCTGTCCACGCTCCACCCACCCTGCCCGGGAGTGCCGGGGTGGTCGGCGGCGATCTGGACGGCGGTCTCCCACCGGGTCCGCTGCTCAGGCGTCCAGCGGGGGTCGCGCGCGGTCGGGAACCCGACCAGCCGGCGGCCGGGGCGTGACGGGGTGCGCGTATTGGTGGTCATCGGGTCACCTCGGGGTGGACGCGGGTCGGCAGACAGTGGGCCAGCCAGGGGGCGGGGATCTCGACCACGTGGACCGTGACGCCGTCCCGGTGGGTGACGTGGGTGATGACGGTGAGCGGGATCTCCGCGACCAGGGCCGGGAACGGGATCCGGCGCGGGTCCCCGAGGCGGCCGGGGCGGCGACCGGGGCGGCGCAGCAGCCGCAACCACGCACCGTCCTCGTCCTGCCGACGGGTGGCCTGTCTCGGCAGATCCCCGGCCCGAACGGCGCCGGGTGTGGCGGCGGGTGAGGTGTCGGGGTGGATGTCAGCAGCGAGCCGTGTGACGTCGACGTAGGTCGGCAGCGTGGCGTGGACCCAGTCGACGCGGGCATAGGCCGCGGCGCGCGCGTGGTCGAGGAGGTCGTTCGGGGTCAGCTCCCCGTCCGGCGCGGACGGGATCCAGCACGGGACCGGGGTCGCGTCGATCCACCGTCCTGCCGTCACCGACAGCACCGGGTAGCCGGCGCCCCGAGCCCAGACGGCGAACGCGTCGGCCAGTTCGGGGAGCGTGTGCGTCGTCATCGGGCACCACCGATCAGGTCCCGGTCCTCAGCCGCCATGTCACGGCGAGGGCGACGTGCGGTGCGGGCATCGCGGATGGCCAGGGCACCGGTGGTGGTCAGGGCGGCGCCGGCCAGGTAGGCACCGGCGATCGGGGAGGCCTGGTCGACCGGCCACCAGACCAGACCGCACGCGATCGCGACACTGATCGTGCGGGGAGACACCAGCGGGCGCGGGGCACGGCGCGGGCTCGGGGTCGGGGTGGTGCTCATGATGCGCTCCGGTTCGATCGCGAGGACGAGGAGCCCGGGCGGGGACCGCCGGGGGTGGGCAGGGCGATCACGCCGGACCCGTCACCGTCGTCGTCCTGGTCGTCGTCCTGGTCGTCGCCCTGGTCGTCGTCCAGGGCGTCAGGGGTCAGGGCGTGGATGTGGTCGTCGGTGATGTGGGCGGTGCGGACGCGGGCGATGTCGGCGCGGCCTTCGATCCGGGCGTAGGCGACACCGGGGGTGTCCTCGGGGATCAGCTCGGTCGCAGCGCCCCGGTCACGGGCACCGTCGCCCAGGACCAGGTCAGTGGCCCCGTCGTCGTCGGTGCGGTAACAGACCCGGGTGGAACACAGGCCCCGCCACCGCACGACCTCCTTGGTCGCCTCGACCGAGGTCAGGATCACCTCGAAGCCAGCGGCACGGCCCCGGGACAGCAGGTGGCCGAGGGCGTCCTCGACCCGGCGGCGGGCCTTGGGATCAGCCAGAGCGGTCAAGGTGGCCAGTTCGTCGATCACGACGATCCGGACCGGCTCCGCGAGGGACGGCAGGTGCTTGCGGCCGGTCATCCGTGCACAGCGGGCGTCCATCTCGGCGACCAGGGCGTCGAGCTCGTCGGGCATCGACGGCACGTGCGTGTGCACCGTCCCCAGGCCGGTGGCGGTCAGGGCGCGCAGCTCGACGTACTTGGGGTCGAACGCGGTCACGGTGATCCAGCCGGCGCGGATCAGATCGGCCAGCGCCCACAGGATCGCCCACAGCAGCCCCGACTTGCCGGACCCGGTCGTCCCGGACACCAGCAGGTGATGCCCCGGGATCAGGTTCAGCCGCCACGGTGCTCCGGCCTCGGTCCGGCCGACCAGCACCCCGGACAGGCGCCGCAACACGGTTTCGGGGGTCAGCCACCGCACCAGCGCCCGACCCAACCCCCGACGCCCACCAGAGGGCCCAGAGGGGTCGTCGTGGTCGGGGAGGCGGTCGCCGTCCTCGGCGGGTAGGTCGTGGGGGTCGAGGGGTTCGGCGAGGGGGTCGATCCAGTGCACGACCAGGTGCACCCGGCCCCGGCCCAGGGTGCGGGCGGTGACCCGCCATGCGCGCAGCCCGTGTGCGAGGGCGTCGGCGGAGGCGGTGACGTCGTCGGGGACCTGCCCGAACGGCAGCACCAACACCAGGTCATCCCGGCCCCTGGTCGAGACGAGGTGGTCGATCTGTGGCATGGCCTCGCCGGCGTCGGTGGCTTCGATCAGGCCGCAGCCGTCCATCAGGTCGCGCCATAGCGGCCGGTAGACCTTCCGCCAGCGGCGCCAGGTCCGGGCGCGGCCGGTCACGTTGCGGTCGAACGAGCCGGGCCACCGGTACCGCCAGCCCAGCCCGAGGGCGAGCACGGTGACGGTCAGGGCGGTGACGCCGAGCCAGCCGGCCCACCGCCACACCAGGGCGACGACGACCAGGGCGAGGGTCTGGCCGGGGTGGCGGACCGCGAGGCGGACCACCCGGGCCAGCAGCCGGAACGTGGCGGACAGGATGCTCTGTAGGGCGGTGACCCACAGCGGGACGAAGATGCGTTCGCGGACGAACAGGGACCGGTCCCGCACGTCGATCACGGGTAGGTCGCCGGTGCGGACACCGGGACGGGTGAACGTGCTCCTACGCATAGCCATGTCAGCGCCTTCCCCGACGCGAGCGGATGGTGGAGTGCCGGTCCCGGGCCCGAGCCCGAGACGCGGTCGTACGAGAGGCGGTGCGGGTCAGGCGGCGCAGGCCACGACGACCCAGCCGGCCGACCAGGCCGCGGACGTCGCCGGGCCCGAGCGGCTGCCCGGACCGCAGCCGGGTGAACAGGCGGGCCAGGCTCGCCGGCAGCGGCAGGTCGCCGCTCTGGTGGATCCCGGACCACCGCTGGCGGTCGCGGGTGTAGGCCTCGACGTCCCGAGCCACGCGGCGGGCTTCGCCGATGCCGATCCGGTAGCCCAGTTCTTGGACGTCGACCGGCCGCAACGGCATCCCTCGTGCGGCGCGGTCAAGGGCGCCGGCCAGGTAGTCGACTCCGCCGTCCGGGAGCCGGACCGTCTCCGGGTCACGCATCCGACCCACCTGCCATCCCCTGGCCAGCAGTCGGACCGGAGGCCGGGGTGGTCGGATCGGTGATCGGTTCCACGTGCAGGTGGTAGACGGTGACGTAGGTGCCGTTCCCGATCCGACCGGAGGAGTTGGTCGAGGTCAGCCGCTGGGTGCCGTCCAGCGACAGGCACACGAACCGGTCCGGGGCGGACAGGCCCAGGAAGGCCGCCCATTCCTGGACGTGGCCCACCAGCCGCAAGGTCACGCTGGCGGCGGCGCGGTCCTGCGGGGCTATCGACACCGTCACCGGGGCCGGGCAGCCCTGCGCGACAGCGTCGAGCACCTCCAGCCAGGCCGCCCGGACCCAGCTCGCGACGATCGTCGGAGTGGTCATCGGGCACCCGCCCGGCTCGACGTCGACGCGGTGCTGTTGGTCGAAGTGGTCGGCGTGGGCGGGGTGGTCAGGCCGGGCAGGAACCGGCCACCGTCGCCGCGCAGCGGTAGCGGCATCTGGCCGGCGCAGGACGGGCACAGGTCCCCGGCCCGATGACCGGCCGGCAGCACCGTCGAGCACGACCGGCACGACGGCGGTTGACGACGCGACCCCTTCCGGGACCGACCCGAAGACGACGACGCGGACGGTGCGGAGGGTTGGTTGGCCCTGTCGGAGGGCAGGGCGGACGTACGCTTGGCAGGCATCTGCGGTACTCCCAACGTGTCGGGATGCACGCCCCCGGGGTGAGGTCCAGTCACCACCGGGGGCACTTCACGTCAGCGGTCGACGTGTGATCGAGAGCGGTTCCGGGCCGGAGCCATCACGACCCGGAACCGCCGGTCAGAGGTCGCCCCGCGTGCCGGGGGGCCGCAACGCGGGGCGACCCGTCCAGGAGGGGTCAGGCGGCCTTGCCGTCACCCTGCGGCGGCATCGGCTGGCGGTGCATCGACTGCCCCGGAGCCTTGCCCTGCGCGTGCACGCCGGTGGCGCGGAAGGAGTACGCCAGCCGAGCCCGGCGACCGTTCTCCGACACGTACGCCGTGACCATCAGCCCGGAGAACTCCACCGGCCGGATCCCCGACCCCGGCGCGATCTCATCCGGCAGGGTCGGGCAGTGCGGGCCCAGCACCTTGATCTTCACCTCGCGGGTACCGCGCATCTCCGGGTCCCGGTCGATGCACGTCACCGTCCAGACCAGCTCACCGGTCTGCTTGTCCTTGGCCGGCGATTGCCGACCCGTCCGCTCGTCGTAATCCATCGCCTGCTCCACACCCATCGCGAACAGGCCATGCGCGAACACGTCACCCATCGACACCGGAAATCGGTGCCCACTCTGCAGAGCCATCGCTCCCCCTTGACCGTCGGAACCCCCGGGACCCTATGTCCTCAGCTCCTCTATAGGAGTGGTTCGGGATGATCGTGACGCTACGCCCCCCTGTTGTCAAGTCCTCTACAGGACTTAGTGTGGCGAGAGTGCACCGGCAGTGTCGTAGGTGCGCTGAGAGCCCACAGAAACGGTTTGACGTGACCGACAACCTCGGGGCGATGGCCCCCAAGTACCAGCGGATCGCATCGGCGCTCCGCACCGATATCCGCTCCGGGACATACGGTCCCGGGGACCGCCTTCCGGCGGAAACCGCCCTGATGGAGCGATTCAAGGTCAGCCTGCCCACCCTCCGGCAGGCGATCGGCCTCCTGCGCGCGGAGGGCTTGCTGGAGTCCAAGCACGGCATCGGCACCTTCGTGCGCGAGGACCGGCGACTGACCCGCAGGTCACGCCACCGCTACGGCGCCGCCCGAGGCAGGGCCGGCCTGCTCAACGCCCACCTGCGTCACGAGATCACATTCGCCGGGCGTGGCCCGGTCCCGGACCGGATCGCCGAGGCCATGGGTCTGACGGCGGGCGACGAGGTCGTGATCCGGCGCCGCAACCTGTACGACCGCGACTCCGGCCGCCTGGAGGAGATCGGGGCCAGCTACCTGCCGGTCGCGATCGCCGGGGGCACGTTCCTCGAGAAGCCGGCCGTCGTCCCCAAGGCGCTGTTCCGGTGTGTGGAGGACTTCACCGGCCGCCGGTACACCAGTGCCCTGGACCGTTGGGTCGCCCGCCTAGCTAGCCCCGAAGAGGCCGGCGCCCTCGAGCTGCCCACCGGCTCCCCCGTGTTGCACGTCATCCACACCGCCTGCGACGAGAACGGCGACGTCCTGGAGGTCTCGGAGTCGATCTGGCCGGCCGACCGCGTGGTGTTCCTCGATGAGTACGACATCCCTGCCGACCCCGCCGAGCAGGATCCGAAGGAGTCCCACGTCTGATGCCGACTCCCCCCACGCCGTCCGGTCCTGACGGCCAGCCAGCACTGCCCTACCGCGACGCCGACGCACTCACCAACCACTGGTGGTGGCGGCCAGGCTGGCAGGTCGGCACCCGGTTCTACGCCTGGCACATTCCCGTCGTCGACCTCCCTCCGCTCGCCGAACATGTCGCCGCCTACCAGACGGCCCTACGCCCGTTCCGGTTCCTGGACCTGATCCCCCGGCAGTGGCTGCACATCACCGTCCAGGGCCTGGACCACACCCACGCCGTGGACGACGCCCGACGAGACGCCGTCGTGGAGGCCGTCCGGACCCAGCTCGCCACGGTGCCGGTGCCCGTGCTGACGTTCGATCAGCCTGTGTTGCACGGCGAAGCGGTGGTCATCCCACCGACCGATCCGGTGCCGCTACGCGACATCCGCGACGCCATCCGAGCAGGAATCTCCGCCAGCTACGGAACGCCCGAAGGGTCACCGAGCAACGGTTACCGACCCCACACCAGCGCCGCCTACGTCAACACGGCCGCTGACCCCGAGCCGGTACGCGCAGCGTTCGACGTCCTCGACGTCCCTGCCGTCCAGGTGCGGGTGCCCTTTGTGTCTCTCATCGAAATGCACCGCGACCGCCGGATGTACGAGTGGCGCGTCATCACCACCGCCCAACTGTCCACCGACCTTGAAGGTGTGCGTGCCGACGCGATCAGCGGGGACGAGATCAGCGATGGAGGTATAGGCGATGCGCACGGATGATCTCTGCGAGGTGGTCATCACGGCCCCGGACCCGGCGTGGTTAGCGGACTTCACTCGCCGCTTGATAGCCGATCACCTGTGCGCGGGTAGCCACCAGATCGAGACCATCCGAGCGATCTACCCCTGGCGCGGAGAGATCCATGACGCCCGTGAGGCGCGAGTCGCTGTCCGGACCCGGATCAGTCTGGTTGAGGCGATCATCGAGCGTGTCCGGGCCGAGCACCCGTACGAGGTGCCGGGCGTCGTCGCACTTCCGATCATCGCCGCGAACCCGGACTACGCCCGGTG
>Ga0302322_100004354_pt1 | contig 12280 bp, 8 predicted proteins | sample Fen_T0_2_FD_203757 | JGI IMG/M metagenome (GOLD analysis project Ga0302322, IMG submission 203757) | Peat permafrost microbial communities from Stordalen Mire near Abisko, Sweden - Fen_T0_2 | ecosystem: Environmental > Terrestrial > Soil > Wetlands > Permafrost | place: Sweden: Abisko...
TGCTCCCGCGCCGGCTCCACAAGCCTAAATATTGGACCCGATTCGGCTTTTCTCTACTGAACGGATTGCCCTGAACAGGCACTCGCCAAGGTACCCAGAGGGACTGAACGGGTTGTCAACCGTGGATCCACAGCTTTGTGCACAGGGTGTGGAGGGGCGAGGGCTATTTCGTGGGCGTGGCAGTGCGAGCGGGAGCGGGCGCAGGCGCAGGCGCAGGCGCAGGACCGGGAGCGGGCGCGGGCGCGTTGGGGAGGGCGGATTCTAGGGGTTGTGAGGGATCGAGTGGCAAGGTTCGGCCGGGCTGGAAGTCATGCTCCGGATCGATAATCACGACCTTGGCAAAGTGCGACAACGGCTTGGCGATGATCGCGGCGTCACCCGCGACGACCAGGATCGGATTTTTGATTTTGAAATACTTTTGCGCCGCTTCATAGACCGTGGCGTTGTCGAGTTTGCGGAGCGCGGCGCGATAAGTATCGAAGTAGTCGTCGGGCAAACCCAGGATCGCGAGCTTGACGCTCAAGTCAGCGACCGCGCCGAGCGTTTCGGTGCGGAACAAGAAGCTGTCCGAGAGGTAGCGTGAGGCCATGCCCACTTCCGCATCGGTCGGCGGTGCACTCGAGATCTTGTCCAGGTTCTCGAGCAACGCTTGCATGGCAAGGCCCGTCTTCGCCGTTTGCGTGCCGGCGGAGAGTACGATCGGCACGGGGCTGCGCGCGGGCTCTTCCAGGCTCGAGCTGGTGCCGTAGGCGAGCGAGCGCTTCTCCCGCACGTCGAGGAACAAGCGTCCGGCGACGCCGCCGCCCAAGATCTGATTGGTGGCCGCAAGCGCGGGCCACGCGGGCGTCCCACGCTCCGGGCCGAGACCTGCCACGTAGATTTGACTCTGTGCGCTGTGCGGGCGGTCGACCAGCCAGACCGTGCGGCCCTCGGGGGGGATTGGGCTATTATAGGTTTGGGCGTTCGGCTTGCTGCCCTTCCAGCGCGAGAACACGCGCTTCGCGGCGGCCTCTGCGACTCCTGGCTCGACGTCGCCGGCGACGACCAGGGCCGCATTGCCGGGTGTGACGTTGGTTTGATACCAGCGCCGACAGCTGGCGAGCGTCAGCTTGTTCAGCTCGGACGGCTTGGCATCGTAGTGCGCGTAGGGGTGCACCGCGGTCGGCAGATCGAACAGCTCACGGTAGAGCACCATCGATGCTGCCCAACCCGCGCTCGCTTTGGCGGCGTTCCTCACGCGCTCGAGTTCACGCTGCTTCAACTTATCGAATTCGACTGGTGCGAAGCGCGGCTGCTGTGCGACGGCGCCGATTAGATCCAAGGCCGCGTCCAAATCCGCGGTCGTGACCGCCATCGTGATGCGGGTGGAATCGCGGTCGGTCACTACGTCCAAGCTTGCGCCGAGTGATTCGGCGCGCTCCGCCAGATCTGCCGCGTTCCATTGGCCGGCGCCGCCTGCTTTGAGCAGCTCTCCGGCGACCGCGGCCACGCCGGGTTCGCCGCCGTCACTGGCGATGCCGGAGAACAAGACCAAGCGCAGCTCGATGATTGGGTAGTTCTTACGCGTGACGACGCGCAGCTCGAGTCCGTTCTCGAGCCGGCTGTGAACGATCGTCGGGAACTTCATGTCCGCCGCGATGCCCGCAGGCGGTGGCGTGGCCAATGGGTCGGCCGGGGGGGGCGGGGCTGGAGGCGCGGGAGCGGTCACCGCGGGCGGCGCGGCTGCCGGTGCGGTGGATGCGCAGCCGACGACGGCCAGCGTTAGAGCATTCAGTGCGATGAAACGAGTCATGGATTGTACCGATGCAGACTTCACGGCTTGCCTGCCTTCGCTGCGGGCAGTACTTCGACCAGCGACCGCCGTTCGGAGCTGAGGTAGCGGGCAGCCGCTTGTTGAACGGCCTCGGGGGTGACCGCTAGATATTGCGAGAGCTCGCGCGCGAGCAAGCGCGCGTCGCTGTAGTTGGCTTCGAATTCACCGAGCTGAATCGCGCGCCCGTTGTTTGTCTGCAGGCCGAACACGAAGCTCGAGCGCAGTTGGCGCTTGGCCTTTTCCAGCTCCGCTGCGCTCGGAGGCGTCTTCTGCAAGCGCGCGAGCTCGGCCTCGACGGCCGCTTCCACGTCGGGCAATTTGCCCTTCTCGGTGAGCACGCCCATCACCGTGAACTGATCGGGTCCGCGATGATCGTCCGTCCAGGCGGAGATGCGCTCGGCGACCGCGCGGTCGTGAACCAGCATCTTGTACAGGCGCGAGCTCTCTCCGTTGGTCAAGATCAAGGCCGCCATTTCCAGCGCGTAATGGTCGGGTGTGCGCGAGGGCGGGATCATGAAACCGAAGATGAAGCCGGGCGTGCGCGCGTTGGTATCTTCGACGCTGGCGCTGCCGGTCTTGGGTTTTTCCGGCATGCGATCCAAAACGCGCGAGGGCACAGTTTGGCTTTTCGCCGGGGCGAAGTACTTCTGGATCAAGACCATCGCTTGGTCAGGCTCGAAGTCACCGGCAATCGTCAGCACGGCGTTGTCGGGGGCGTAGTGTCGATCGTGAAATTCCTTTACCCACTCGAACTTGGCGGCGTTCAGATCTGCCATCGAGCCGATTGTGGGGTGCGCGTACGGCGGGTAGTCTTGAAAGACCAACTCACCCAAGCGCAGCGTGCCGGGCACGTAAGCCTGGTTTTGGATGCGCATCCGGAACTCTTCCTGCACGACCGAGCGCTGGTTCTCGAAGTTCTCGGGAGTGACGGACAGCCAGCGCATGCGGTCGGCCTCTAGCCACAGGGCGAGCTCGAGTTCATTGGCCGGCAAAACTTCGTAGTAGTTCGTGCGATCGCTGTTGGTGGTGCCATTGAGGTTTCCTCCCCGATCCGAGATGAGCGTGAAGTGCTCGCCCTTCTTGGCGTGCTGACTGCCCTGGAACATCATGTGTTCGAACAGGTGGGCGAAGCCGGTGCGCCCTTCGATCTCGTTGCTGGAGCCGACCTTGTAGGTCACGGAGACCGCAACCGTGGGCGCAGAGTGGTCCGGGTTCAACACGACCTTTAGCCCATTGTCGAGGACGGCGCGTTGAATCGAGGCGCCGAAGCGCTCCAGCGAAAGGACGGCAGGATCAGCCGTGGCAGGCGCCGCGGCTTTCGCTGCTGGAGGCCCCGCAGTCCGGGGCGCGGATAGTGCGGGGACATTGCGCTTCAGCGGGCCTGGGTTGGTGTTGACGACAGGCTTGGGTTGGCCGCGAGCGGGGGCGGAATATCCGAGGCTACCCAGTAGCGCGAAGCAAAATAGCGGAGCGAGCGTGCGCATCGCCGGCACACTTACCACGCCCCCAGTGTGTGCCAACCTCCGCTTTGCCGCACTCACCGCCGCTGCGCCAGAATGCTTTCTATCTCGCTTATTTCTCCAGGAGCCAATTTTATTCCTGCGGGCGGGCCACGAGCCGGCCATCATCGAGAGGATGAAGCGAAAGCCCTCTGCCACGGTCAGCGCCATCGCCTGCTCGCTCGTGTTTGCAGTGCTACCTGGCATCGGCTGCGGTACGTCGGACGCCGGCTTGTCCGGTGCGACGAGCAGGGCAGGCTCGAGCGACGTGATGGGCGCAGTGGGCGGCGCAGAGAGCAGCAGCGCCGGCTTGTCGTCAGTCGCTGGTGGTGGAACGCAAAGCGCTGGAGCGATGTCTGTTGCGGGTGCCGCTACGAGCCGCGGAGGCTCGGGCGGCAATGCCGTCGGGGGTGCTCCCGCAGGCAGCGGCTGCGATCAGCCGGGCTTGCTCTGGAAGACCGCCAATAAGACCAACTACACCTCTTATCCCGAACCTGGCAGCGACGAGTGCGTGAAATTCAGCGGCTGCATGTACGAGGGGTTGTTTGCGGCCTGCGATCAAAAGCGCTCACTCGAATGGGTCAAATCGCACAACATCGTCGCCGCATTCCCTGACCTCAAGACCTTGGAGCTGCATGACCTGTGCTTGAAGTCCGGCAAAAAGACGATCGTAGTCACCGTTTACGATACCTGCGGCGACAGCGATTGTGACAACTGCTGCACCCAGAACAAAGGCAACAAGGACGAACTGATCGACATCGAGAGCTTCACCGACGCGCGCTGGGCAGTTCCAGACGGCGCGATCGAATGGGCTGATCTGGGTCCCACGCAGGGCTCGGGTTGCGACTAGCGCAAGAAGTGGCTCATGGCCGCGCGTGGCATTGCCAGCGAGGATCAGCTATAACTTGCCCGTCCAATGCTGCCCTTCATCGATCGGCTACTTCGACCCCTACGGCGTCGGCGCGTGAAGCTCGCCGGGCGCGCCGACTGTGAGCAGGTTTCGCTGGGCACCGAGTACGGTGGCTACGCCGTTTGCCCGACGAGCCTCGGCGAGGCGTCGATCGTCTACTCGTTCGGTGTGGGCACCGACATCTCGTTCGATGAGGCGCTGATCGCACTCCGCGGCGTCACCGTGCACGCCTTCGATCCCACCCCGCGCTCGGTCGAATGGGTGAACGCGCAGTCGCTACCCGAGCGGTTCGTGTTTCATCCGTGGGGGATCGCCGCATTCGACGGCACCGCGCGCTTTCATGCTCCCAAGGATCCCACGCACGTCTCGCATACACTGCTCGAGGGCGGCAACATGGGTACCGGCACGGTCGAAGTTCCGGTGCTGAGCCTGCGGACGATCATGAGCAAGCTGGGCCATGATCGCATCGATATCTTGAAGATGGATATCGAGGGCGCCGAATACGACGTCCTTTCGGACGTGCTCGGCGGCGATCTCGCTATCCCTCAGATCTTGATCGAATTTCACCATCACCGTTCAGGGGTGCCCCTGGAACGAACGCAGGCCGCCGTCGCGGCCCTGGAACAGGCTGGGTATCGGGCTTTCAATGAGTCGCCGAGCGGCTATGAATTCTCCTTCGTGAGGCCCGACCTTCTGCCCGGAGTCAGCTGAGGCTCGCTTCGGTGCCGGGTGCGGGTGCCTGCGCGCCCGTCATTTGCGAAAATACTTATCGAAGTTCGTGCGCCGACCGGTCTGGGCCAGCAGGAGCGTCATTATCGGCTAGACTCGAAGATTAGGTTCGAGGTCCTCAATGCTCGTGATGCTGGCCCCAAGCTTCGATGGCTCGAACGATGCGTATGCGCGCCTCGTGAAGGCCACGGGCATGCTGGCCTACGACCTGAAATCACGGCTGAAGCCTGGCGTGTGGGGCGTGGTGCGGGCGCTGGCCGACGAAACGCAGGCGCACGCGCTCGCCAATCGCTTGTTGGCGGAGGGTCTACCCGCGTTGCTCGTGTCGCCTGAGGTCGCGCACGATCCCAATCGTCGTATCGTGACCATTCGCGCCCTCGAGCTCGGCGCCGGGCAGATCGTCCTACATTTGCGTGAACGCGAGATGGCGATCCCACTGGGTGCCTTGACCTGCATCGTGCGCGGTGAGGTGCACACGGGGCAGGTGCCGAGCCGCACGCACGCGCCCAGCAGTTCGACGTTTCGTGCCGTGGCGCCCAGCACCGGTGACGTGCAAGTGTTTCGTGAGTCGGTGTCGGCGAGCAACTTCAACGCCTACGCCGCGGCCGATTTGCATTTTGCGACGGTGCTTTGGGTCGCGCGTCTCGATGCGCGCAGCTTCGATTTTTCCACGCTGGGCTTGGCTAGCGACAGTCCAGCTTCGGATCTGGATCAGCTGGTGGATATCTTATCCGAACGTTCAGGCGTGCGGGTCGACCGGGGCGTGCGCACATCGAGCGTGGTGTCGGCCCTGCAGGGCGGGAGTTTTCGAATGAATCCCGTTTCCTCCCAAGCGCCGCGCTCCAAGGACTCGCCCAGTGACGAGCGTTTCGACCCCTATTCAAGGGTGATCGGCGAAGCCGAGCGACTATTGGCTCAGTCTCGAAAAGTCGCTTAAGGTCCTGTCCGAGGTTCGGACAGGATGACTCGAAAGCTGCGTTGGGGAATCATCAGTACAGGCAGGATCGCGCGCACCTTTGCGCGCTCGCTCGCTCAATCGGACAGTGGCGAGCTCGTCTCCGTGGCAAGCCGCTCGCCCGACGCGGCAAGCTCGTTTGCGGCCGAGTTCGGCGTTTCGCGTGCTCATGGTAGCTACGAGGCGCTGCTCGCCGATCCCGAGGTGGAGGTGGTCTACATCGCTACCCCGCACCCTTGGCACGCGCATTGGTCGATCTTGGCCGCGCGGGCCAAAAAGCACGTGCTGTGCGAAAAGCCACTGGGTATGAACCACGCGGAGGTGGAAGCCATCGTGCAAGCGGCGCGCGACAACGACGTGTTCTTGATGGAAGCGTTCATGTACCGCTGCCATCCGCAGACTAGGGAAGTGGTGCGGCTCTTGCGAGCGGGCGCGCTGGGCCAAGTGAAGGCAATCCAAGCATCGTTCTGTATCGACGGAGCGTACCCGGCCAGCGGTCGCTTGCTCAACAACCAGCTGGGCGGCGGGGGGATCCTCGACGTCGGCTGCTACCCGGTGTCGATGGCACGGCTCGTGGCCGGCATTGCGAACGGCGAGCCATTCAGCGAACCGCTTTCGCTGCACGCGCTCGGACACGTGGGCGAAAGCTCCCGAGTCGATGAATACAGCAGCGCAGTCTTGAAATTCCCGGGAGAAATTGTGGCATCGCTCGCCACGGCGGTGCAGCTTTGGCAGGACAATAGCGTGCGGATCTTCGGCACCGAGGGGCGTCTTTTGCTGCGTGCTCCTTGGCACCCCGCGAGCGACGCGGATCATAGTGAAATCGTGATTGAACGGCCCAAGCAAGAGCCAGAGATCATCCGCGTGCCAGCACCCGGCACGATCTACGGCTACGAAATCGACGCGGTGCGAGCGCAGCTCGACCAGCGTCAGGCGGCAGAGATGAGCTGGGCGGATTCCTTGGGCAACGCGCTGACCCTCGATCGTTGGCGGAGCGCCCTGGGTGTTACGTTCGCCGCCGATCGCGCGCAGGCTTGAGGAGCGAGCATTCGACGGCCAAGACGGCCGCGAAAAGTATCCCCAGGAGCGGCGCGCGCTGATCCCGTTTTTGTTCTGACGCACGCGCGAAGGCCGGCGGGTACCCCGCGCTCTGGAGGCGCCCCTTGTCGCCGAAATTGTACTTCGTGCACGAAGCATGATTCGTCATATCGTTCTGTGTGGCTTGGCTGGCCCGAGACTTGTCCGACGATGACCACCTCGCCGCACAAAAATTATGCTGTGTGAACACTGTGTGAACACAATGTAATTTCTGCGCGGCGAGCGGTGCCTCCGGAGCGCGACTGGGTTGTTTGACGTTTTCCTGAGCCAGGCTGTGACGAATCTTGGGCGCGCACGAAGCATCATTTTCAGAGGTAAGAGGCCCGCGATCGTCGCTCGCCCCGTCGCTCCACGCAGCGCACGCGAAGAGCTGTGACCAATCGTGAAAAGAAATTCGACGCGCTTCGCGATACCCGAAGGCGTGAACGCAGTTTCTTTCGTTGCAATGCCCGGCCGGCTCGGTTGGGGGGCGATCTCAGGTTTCCCGACGCACCTCGCAGCGCACGGACTGCCTCGCCGCCCGCCTGCTGCTGCCGAAACGCACTGGGACGCCGAAGGCTTTGCCGCACCCGACGTGACGCGCGACCATCAACACAAGAAAGACTTGGGTCTGGGCAGGCACGCTGGGCCGGTCGCTCTGTACCGCCTGGGCCCGTGCGGTGGCTCACGGATTCGGCAATTCGTGACAAATGGGCGAGTCGTTGAAGCGGCACAGCTCACGTGCGCGAGCGACGAGCGCGTCCGCATTGCGATCGCTCTGTGGAACGCCGCTGCCGGCGCGATACATGGTCGCCAACGTGGCGCACGCCAGTGCCGAGTTGTGGTCGCACTGACTGATCCAGGCCGTGATGGCGATGCGCCGGTATTTGGCGGCTTTTTCAGGATCCGTGAGGCCCGCGCTGCCGCTCTCGTAGCTGCGCGCGGCGACGATGCAGGCTTCGGCCTTGCGCTGATCGCAGGACATCTCCTGGCGAAGCAGCTTTTCCTTGGTCGTCGGCAACGGTAGCAGGTCGGCCGCGGGGGGCGGGGCAGCCGGCTTCACTGAGCTGCTCGTGGTGGGGGCAGATGCGCCTGTGCTCACGCCGGCGCTCATGGCGGCACTCGGGGCGATTGCGTCCATCGAACTCGGTTCCGGTGTCGCCATCGCCATCGCGCTTGGGCTCTCAGCGGCGTTCGTGGCGTTCGTGGCGTTCGCGGCGTTCGTGGCGTTCGTGGCGATCGCGCCGAGGGGACGCATTGGTAAGCTGACCGATGGCGCTGCTGCCGCCGCGGGGGCGCTCCCGGAGCTGGCCAACGCTGCCCATGCGCCACCCGTTCCGCCGACGGCGATCGCCAGCCAAGTCGCGACGCGCGCGGCCATCAGCTGAGCCCTTGGCGCTCGAGCAAGGCGTCGACGGTCGGCTTTCGGCCCCGGAAAGCCACGAACAGCTCCATCGCATCCTGACTATTTCCCTGGGACAATAAGCGCTCTTTGAACTCCTGACCGACCTTGCGCGAGAGCACGCCCTCGGCCTTGAAGCGACCGAAGGCGTCCGCGTCCAGCACCTCTGCCCATTTGTACGAGTAGTAACCCGCGGCGTAGCCCACGGGGTGTCCAAACAAGTGGGAAAAGCTGGCGATCATCGCGTAGTCTTCCGGGTACGGCGCGGCGGCGTGCTTCGCCAAAATCTCTCGCGCGTAGCGCAGCACATCGCCGTCCTTTTCCGGCGTGTAGTCGATGTGCAGCGCTAGATCGACCGCCGCAAACCCCAGCTGACGCATCTGCATCGAGGCAGCGCGGAACGTGCTCGCGGCGTTCAGACGCTCGAGCAGCAGCGTGGGTAGTGGCGCGTTGCTCTCGTAATGGCGCGCGAACAGGTCGAGCGCCTCACGCTCCGAGCACCAATTCTCCATGATCTGCGAAGGCAGCTCGACGAAGTCTTGCGCGACGCGCGTGCCGCCCAAACTGCGCACGGGCACGCGACTCAAGCAGTGGTGCAGCAAATGTCCGAATTCGTGAAACAGTGTCTCGACGTCGCCGTGCAAGAGCAGCGACGGTTTGCCGCCCGACGGCGGGCTTGCGTTGAGGCAAAAGACTGCCAAGTTCGGCTGCGGTGGCACGGCCCCGATCAAGCCGTGCATCCACGCCCCGCTGCGCTTGTTCTCGCGCGGGTACAGGTCCACGTAGAAGGTGCCGAGTTCGTCGTTACTCTCGTCGACGATGCGGTAGGCCCGCACTGCGGGGTCCCAGACGGGCACGCCTTCGAGCTGTTCGATGCGCACGCCGAAGAGGCGTTCCGCCAGGGTGAATGCACCCTTGACGGCGAGTTCGGCCGGGAAGTATTCGCGCAGCTCTTCTTCATCCAACGAAAAACGTGCGCGGCGCAATTTTTCCGAATAGTAAGTGACGTCCCAGGGACGAAGCGAGGGCGCGTCAGCTCCCTCTAGCTCGCGGCGAAAGGCGAGCAGCTCGCGATTTTCCCGCTCGAAAGCGATCTGGGTACGCTCGCGCAGTTCGTCCACGAATCGCTGCGCGTCCGCACCCTTTTTTGCCATGCGGTCGTCGAGCTGGAAGTCGGCAAAATCACTGAAGCCGAGCAGGTTCGCCTTCTCTTTGCGGAGCTCCAGGATCTTGGCCAGGATTGGGCGATTGTCGTGCTCACCAACTGTTGCGACGGTGCTTTGCGCGCGCCACAGACGCTCGCGGAGCGCTGGATCCGCGGCGTAAGTGAGCACGGCCATGATGCTCGGCGCCTGCAAGGTGAAGCGATAGCCAGACTTGTCCTTTTGCTCGGCGCGGTCGCGCGCGGCAGCTTTGGCTGATTCGGGCAGGCCAGCCAGTGCCGCTTCGTCGTCGATCAGGACTTCGAACGCATTGCTCGAGTCGAGCACGTTCTGGGCGAAGTGCGTGGTGATCAGGCTGAGCTCGGCGTCGATGGCTTTGAGCCGCTCTTTCTTTTGGTCGTCGAGCTGGGCGCCACTGCGCCTAAAATCCGCCAAGGTATTGTCCAACAAGCGACGCCGAATCGGGTCTAGCGCCGCGGCCTCGCTGGTCTTGGAAAACTCGTTCAACGCGCGCCAGAGACCTGGGTTGAGCGGGATACTCGACCCGAGCGCGCTCACTTCCGGCAGCACGGCATTGTACGCGGCCCGAAGTGGGGGAGTGGTGCTCACACCCTCGAGGTGTTCGACCAGAGACATCACCACCTCCAGCTTTTCCGAAGCGCGCTCGAGTGCGCCCAGCGTGGAGTCGTAGCTGTAGGGGCCCGTGCTGGCGGCGATCGTGTCGATCGCAGCGTGCTCTTCCGTGAGCAACTTGCGCACGGCGGGCTCGATGTGCTCTTCACGGATCGCGTCGAAAGGAACGGGGAAGGTCAGGTCGAGAAGCGGGTTTTGCATCGGCCGGAGCAATTTAGCACCAATTTCTGCTAGTCCGGAGACAGCGATATGACCAGCGAGGTGAGTGAAGGAAAGCTCTTGTGGCAGCCCAGCTTGGCGCAGCAAGCTGGCAGCCGCATTTCGGAGTATTTGCAGTTCCTGGAGCGCAGCCGTGGGCTGGCGTTTTCGGAATATGCCGAGCTGTACGCCTGGTCGATCACGGAGCTCGGCGAATTTTGGGCCTCGATCGCCGAATATTTCCAGGTGAAATTTTGGGCTAGCGCCGCTCCCGGGCCGACTGGCGAACTGCCTTGGGCGCACTGGTTCGAGGGCGCGACGCTCAACTATGCCGAGCATGCGCTGCGGCTACGGGACGAGGGCGTGGCGTTGGTGGCGCGCGGTGAGCTCGGCGAGCGCCGGACTTGGACGCGCGCCGAGCTCGCCTCTGACGTGGCGCGCGCTCGCGCGGGCCTGCGCCGGCTGGGCGTCCACCGCGGTGACCGCGTTGCGGCTCTCTTGCCGAACGGCGGCGAGGCGGTGATCGCGTTCTTGGCCACGGTGAGCCTGGGTGCGATCTGGTCGAGCTGCGCTCCCGAGTTCGGGGTGAGCAGCGTGTTGGAGCGCTTCCGACAGATCGAGCCCACGGCTCTGATCACCGTGACTCACTATCGGTATGGCGGTAAGGTCTTCGATCGCCTCGCGGACGTCCGGCAAATCATTGCCGAGCTACCGAGCTTGCGTGGCACCGTGTGCGTTGGGGATGACGCTGGCGATCTGCCAAGTGCGATTTCGTTCGAGGTCCTGCTGGCGGACTACGAACCACTTTCGTTCGAGCCCGTGGCTTTTGAGCATCCGATTTGGATCTTGTACTCTTCCGGGACGACCGGCGTACCCAAAGCCATCGTGCATGGTCACGGTGGGATGTTGCTCGAGCACCTGAAGGCGCTCGCGCTGCACATGGATCTGGGAGAAAAGGACGTCTTCTTTTGGTTTTCCACGACTGGCTGGATGATGTGGAACATGCTCGTCTCCGGGCTGCTCGTGGGCGCCACGGTCGTACTGTACGACGGCAGCCCGGCTTTCCCGGGGATGCTCGCGCTGTGGAAGCTGGCGGAGGAAGAGCGCATCAGCTACTTCGGCACCAGCGCGCCGTACCTGTTGGCTTGCCAGAAGGCCGGCGTCCAACCAGCCAAGCACCACAATCTGAGCGCGATCAGGGGCTTGGGCTCGACAGGCGCGCCGTTGCCCGCGGCTGGCTTCGGCTGGGTGTATTCGCACGTATCAGAACAGCTGCTGCTCGGCTCCGTGAGTGGGGGTAGCGATGTGTGCACCGCATTCTTGTTGTCGTGCCCACTTTTGCCGGTGCACGCAGGTGAGATCCAATGTCGCGGCTTGGGGGCGAAGATCGAAGCTTTCGACGCGCTCGGCCGGAGCCTGACCGATGAAGTCGGCGAGCTGGTGCTGACCGCACCCTTCCCGGCCATGCCCGTGTATTTTTGGGGAGATTCCGACGGTGCCCGCTTCACGGATAGCTACTTCTCGATCTACCCGCGGATCTGGCGCCATGGTGATTGGATCAAGATTATGCCGAGCGGTGCCGCAGTGATCTACGGCCGCTCCGACTCCACCTTGAACCGCGGCGGGGTCCGCATGGGCACGAGCGAGTTCTATCGCGTGGTCGAGCAAATCCCCGAGATCGCCGATAGCCTGGTGGTGGACACCGGCTCACTTTCGGACGCGGCCGGCACGCTCTATCTGTTCGTGGTGCTCGCCCCGGGCGCCGTCCTGGACAGCGCGCTGCGCCGGCGGATCGCCAGCGATGTGCGGCGCGAGCTCTCACCGCGACACGTGCCGGACCAGATCTCGAGCGTGCCCGCGGTGCCGCGCACGTTGAACGGAAAGAAGCTGGAAGTTCCGGT
>Ga0302322_100004356_pt1 | contig 12277 bp, 12 predicted proteins | sample Fen_T0_2_FD_203757 | JGI IMG/M metagenome (GOLD analysis project Ga0302322, IMG submission 203757) | Peat permafrost microbial communities from Stordalen Mire near Abisko, Sweden - Fen_T0_2 | ecosystem: Environmental > Terrestrial > Soil > Wetlands > Permafrost | place: Sweden: Abisko...
AAGCGCCGAGTACACGTCCCAGCGCGCCGCAGTCAACGATCTGGTAGGTGGCGTCGGTTACGCGCTCGAAATGATCGTGGGCAGGCGCTTGGCGCTGCCGCTCGGCCGCAAATCGGGCGGCACCCCCGACCCTACGCTCGATCCGACCCTGCGCAGTGACAGCGCGGTCGCTGACATGCAAGCCAGTCTGGCTGGCATCAGCGCGATCTACGAAGGTGACGGGTTTTCGGCCGTGATTCGTGGCAAGAGCGCCAAGCTCGATCAGACCGTGCTCGGCAATTTGAGCGATGTCGAAGCCGCACTCGCTGCCATCCCTCTGCCGTTCGGCGACGCTGTGGTCAATGACACGACGCTGGTCCAAGCGGCGTTCGATACTTCTTCCGAGCTGAAGAAAACGTGGAACACCGACGTGTCGAGCGCGTTAGGGGCAACTCTGAAGCTCAACGATCCCGATGGCGACTGAGGTCCAATGGCCTCGGGCTGACCAGCTTGCCCGGGGCCTGCAGCGCTTGACCACCCACTCGATGCTCTCGGCTGGCGTCTGGCTCGGCGCGAGCTGCCTCTTGGCGAAGAGCGCATCCGCAGAAGACGCTGCGCTCGCAACTTCGGAGACAGTGCGCGAGGTTACGGTGCAGGGCAACAAGGCGGACGCCTTGAAACGTGCCTCCGGTTCCGGCACCACCATCGGCGAGCGCGAAATCAAGAACGCACAGCCCGAAAGCACCAGTGAGCTTCTCCGTCGCGTGCCTGGGTTGCAACTGCACACCGAGGACCCCATGGGTTTTCGGCTCAATCTCGGGGTCCGCGGTTTGAGCTCCACGCGCAGCCGGTTGATCCTGATGGAGGAAGACGGCGTGCCGGTCGTGGTCAGTCCATACGGCGAGCCCGAGCTCTATTACACGCCCATGGTCGAGCGCATCCAGCGCTTGGACGTGATCAAGGGCGGTGACGCCCTGCGCTACGGGCCGCAAACCGTTGGCGCGGTCGTGCAGCTGCACAGTTTCGAGCCCACCGTGAAGCCGGCCTGGTACGTCGCGAGTCAAGTCGGCTCGCGCGCGTACGGTGCACTCCAAGCGCGTTACTCGGGCACCAGCGGCGACATCGGCTACGTGGCGCAAGTCGTGCGCAAGAGCGGCGACGGCTATCGCAATATGGGCTTCTATGCGACCGACGCGTTCGGCAAGGCGGTGCTTAGCGATGCTCGAATCGGGCAGCTTTCACTGAAGCTGGGCTTTCACGACGACCGCGCGCGCACCACCTACCTCGGACTCACGGATCGGATGTATCGCGAAGATCCGCGGCAAGACACCGTGACTCCGAACGACTTCTTCGCCGTACGTCGCTACGAAGCTTCGCTCGTCCACGAAAAGCATTTCAGCGACCAAACCGCGCTGCGGAGCACGCTCTTTGCGTATCAAATGGAGCTCGGGCAACGTTTGCAGGATTTCGACCGTGGGGACCGTCTTCCGCCCGGCGAGCACTACGCTTCGGTGCCGGACCCGGCGGCACTGTACCTAAAGTACACATCGACTCTACGTGATCGCGGGTACTACGTGCTCGGGCTGTCGAGCGAGCTGGAACAACGCTTCGCAACGGGCAAGTTGATCCACCGCGTGAAGATCGGCGGACGCGCGATGTCGGACGTCGCACGGCGCAAGCTCTCGAGCGGCGTTAGCCCGACGGCAGACAGCGGAATGCTCTTGACCGACGACCAGACCAATATCCTCGGTCTCGCGGCCTGGTTCGAAGATCAAATTGCAGTCACCAGCAAATTGCTCGTGACGCCCGCGTTTCGCTACGAGCATTCGTATTCAAAAAAACACTTCTACGTGACGGACGACGTACAAGCCGTCGGCAACACTGCGCGCAGTAACGCTGGCGGAGCAATGCCTGGGCTGGGCGTGGTTTACGGCGGCGTCAAGTTGAATGCGTTCGGCGGCGCCCACCTCGGCTACTCCGCGCCGCGCATCAGCCAGGCCATTACGCCGCAAGGCCACGACGCGAACCTGAGCGCCGAACGCAGCAGAAATTACGAGATCGGTGTGCGCGGACGCGGCGACTGGCTACGCGCGGAGGCCAATGGTTTCTTGATTCAATTCGACAATCAACTGGTCTCGAACAACCCGCTGAAAGGGGACTCGGAGTTCGTCGATGGCGGTCGTACTCGCCACCTTGGCGCAGAGGCAACTGCCAGCGTGCGCTTTGGAAAGGGCCTCGGGTTGCCCTTCGAACTCGATCTCGGCGCGCAATACACCTTCGTGCAGGCACGCTTCGTAGGGGGCGATTACAATGGGAAGACAGTCCCGTACTCGCCCTTGAACAGCGCCAATCTCACGCTCGACGTTGCCCATCCGGTCGGACTCAGCGGTCAAATTGCGCTCGGCTATATCGGAGCCCAGTACACGGACGAGGACAACACCGTTGAGCCGGGTGTGGCCGGGCTCGACGGGGTGATCGACGCATACACCACGCTCGACGTCGGCGCCCGCTACCGCTACGCGCCGAGCGGCGTCAGCATCGGTGTGTCCGTGAAAAGCTTGCTGGACAAGGTGTACATCTCCGACCGTCTGCCGAATGGCGTCTTTACGGCGGGTTTCCGCCAGATTTTTGCGACCTTTGCATGGTCGTCGGACGGCTGACCCAGGCGCTCAACCGGCCGCTGGACGCAGCTTCGCTAGCGGCCTTTCGAATCGCATTCGGTGCGCTGCTGTTGGTCTCGACGCTCCGTTTCTGCCTCCACGGCTGGGTGCGAGAATTCTATGGCCTGCCCAGCCACTTCTTTCCGTACTGGGGTTTCGGTTGGGTTCGCCCGTTACCGCTGGCTGGTATGCACGCGCTGTATGCTGCGGTCGTCGGTGCTGCGGTCTGCCTGATGCTCGGCATCGCTTCACGCCCAGCGGCCGCTATCGCAGCACTGGCCTTTGGCTACGCGCATTTTTGCGACAAGTCGAACTACCTCAACCACTACTATCTGATCACATTGCTGCTGGTCTTGTTCGCGTCCGTACCGGCCGATCGCGAGTTCGCACTGCGCGTGAGGCGCCGGTCGTGCGAGCGTTGCGGGCAGGTACGCGCGTGGGCTCTATATTTGCTCAGGTTTCAGATCGGCGTAGTGTACGTCTTCGGAGGACTCGCCAAACTCAACGCGGATTGGCTGATGCACGCCGAGCCGCTCAGGATTTGGCTGTCGGCCAATGCCGAGCTGCCGGTCCTGGGTCGCATATTGAATGAGCCTTGGGCAGGCTTCGTTTTTAGTTGGTGTGGCGCGCTATTCGACCTAACCATCGTGCCTCTCTTGTGTTGGCGTGTGACTCGCGTGCCCGCGTACGCGGTGCTGTTGATCTTCCACGTGCTGACCGCCCTGCTGTTTCGCATCGGCATGTTCCCCTGGTTGATGATCGTGAGCGCGCCGATCTTCTGGTCACCTTCTTGGCCGCGGCGCCTGCTCGCGCGCCTTTCTGATTCGGCTCGGCCGATCCCTGCGGGGGTTGCGGGCGCGGAGCTCGAAGCCAAGCCGGGGGTCGTCCTTCTAGGCTACATGGCGTTGCAACTCTTGCTCCCGCTGCGTAGCGCGCTCTATCCCGGCAATACGCTCTGGAGCGAGGAGGGCTTTCGTTTCGCGTGGAAGGTGATGCTGATCGAAAAAGCAGGCAGTCTCGAGTTCGAAGTCGAAGACCGGACCGGTCGTCGCTACTCGGTGTCACCGCGACAATACCTGACACCTTTCCAAGCACGCATGGCGACCACGCAGCCCGATATGATTCTCGAGCTCGCGCACTGGATCGCCCGCGATTTCGCGGAACGCGGGGCAGGGAAGGTACGCATCTACGCAGACAGCGAGGTCTCTTTCAACGGTCGACTGCGTCGTCGATTGATCGATCCCAGGCAGGATCTCGCGAGCGTCGACGATGGACTCGGCGCAAAGTGCTGGATCTTGCCCGCGCCGACCGACGCGCCAGCATTCTGATCAGACCAAGGGCGGAGGCAAGACCGAGGGGCGGGCGCGGGGTTCGCTGATCCCGGCCAAGGTTTCGAGCAGCTGGGCCACGCTGGCCGGCGCCTGCAGCATGCGTGGCTGCAAGTAGCGTGCGATGTCGCCCAGCGATATCATACCGACCAGCACCGCCTGAGCGTCGACCACCGGCACGCGGCGGATCTGACCCTGACGCATCAGATCTTCGACCGAACCCAACGGATCATCCGGCGAGCAAACGGTCAATGAGCGGGACATCGCGCTGGCCACGCTGGTTTCTGCCAGGGGAACGCCCTGCGTGAGGGCCGCCATGCAGATATCGCGATCAGTGATCACGGCGCGCACCACCCGTGCGGCATCCACGACCGGCAAGCAGCCGCAGTCCTTCTCCCACATGATCTGCGCTGCGCGGTGCAGGCTGTCCGTGGGGTTACAGGTGTGTACGCGCACGCGCATAATGTCGTGCACCGGAGCTTTGCTCGGCCCGCCCTCTTGGCTTCGCACCGAGAAATCTCGAAACGCCTTGACGACTTCGACCGCAAGCTCTCCGGCGGCTTCGAACGCGCCTTCACCTTGCTGTTCGAGCGAGCGCTCGAGGCCCAAGAGCTTGGGCTCGACGCTCTCCCATTGTGCGCGGACCTCGAGCCCTGCAAGGTGCAGGCGCACGCGCAGCTCGTCACGCAACTGCGAGAGTTCGGCCAGCACCGAGCCAGAGGAATTGCGTTTGGGAAATCTCGAGTTCATGGTCCGGTCCCTTTCGAACTCGTTTACGCTAACCCCTCGCTCAGGTGTTCGGGGGAAAATTCTGTCGGCCCGGTGAACGTTCCGAGTAACCAGTAGCGAAGCGCGCGATGCGCGGCAGGCTGACCGCGGCCAGCGTGTGAGCCACCGCCGTCCAGGTCATGCCATCGGCGCCGTCGGGGTTGCGGCTGACGAGGTACGCGAAGTCGCCGAGCGTGACGATGCCGACCAAGCGCCGTTGGTCGTCGACCACCGGCACGCGCCGAATCTTGTTCTGTTGCATGATCGCCTGCACCGTGACCGGTGTGTCACGGGGCGAGCAGGTCTTGACATCACGAGCCATCGCGCTCGATACCCGTGAGTCGTGCAGCGGCGCGCCCTGCAGCTGCGCGGCCATGCAGATGTCGCGGTCTGTCACGATACCGACCAAGCGGCCATCCGCATCGACCACGGGAACGGCTCCACAGTCGTTCTCCCACATGATTTGTGCGGCGGTGCCCAGAGTATCGTCGGGCGCAATGCTGCGGACGTTCCGGGTCATGATTTCGTCGATTCTCATCGGGCGTCCTGTGGGCGTGACGGCGGGCGTGGCGGCGTGACGGTTTCCGGGCCGAGCCGAATTGGGTCGGAAAGCGGCGCGGAACTATTGAAGAGTGTAATGCGAGCCGCGCGCGCGGTATACTGGGCGCGTGGACTTTCGGCAGTACGCTGCCCAATCGGACGATCGCCTCGAGCTACTCACTGGTGCTCTGCTCATCGCGCGCGATGCCTACCCGGGACTCGACTTCGATGCGCAGGAGGAAAAACTAGACGAGCTGGCGGCGCCGCTTCGCCGTCGGCACATCGACGAGCTGCCAGCGGCGCTGCAAGCACGGGCCCTCGGTGATCACCTGTTCATCCGAAACGGCTTCCGAGGCAATGCCGAGAACTACTACGATACCCGGAACTCTTTTCTGAACCTCGTCCTGGAGCGCAAGACAGGGATCCCGATTTCACTGGCGGTGCTATTCGTGGAGGTTGCGCGTCGGGCGGGGGTGCGCGCCCGCGGCGTCGGGTTCCCGGGTCATTTCTTGGCGCGCGTCGACGACGGCGACGGCAGCGTGATCGTCGATCCGTTCGCGGGAGGCGCCACTCTCAGCCGTCGTGATCTGACCGAGCTGTTGAAGCGGGTCGCGGGCAAGATGAAATTTCAAGAAGCCATGCTCGAGCCGACGCCCAACCGGCACATCGTGGCTCGGATGCTGATGAATCTGCGTGGTGTATATGCTGCCCAAGGCGACTATCCACGGCTCTTACTGGTGCTCGACCGCCTGATCGATCTGATGCCCGACGTCACCGACGAGCTCCGAGATCATGGTTACTTGTGCGCGAAGCTGGGCGCGCCGCGCGCCGCAATCGAGCACCTACAGCGCTACTTGGGCGTGTTGCCCAACGCCGGGGACGTGGTCGAGGTTCGAAAGTTCTTGGCCAAGCTCGAACAAGAGTCCGCGCGCGGTAACTAGTGAACCTGAGGTAGGCCGCCGCTGACCACGCTGCACTGGTACTCACCGAGCAACACGTACGCGCGCGCGCACTCGATGTCGACGCTCGCGCTGTTCGTGCTTTTGCCCTTTTCGACCAGCGCCGTTTGGTAGCCGAAGGACTGCTTGAACGCAGAGCGATGCTCGCTCAGCGTCTTGACGACGCACGGCGCCGTGCCGCAAGCAGCCTTCTCCGCCAACGCCTTCACCTCGGTGTCGTCACCGTAGGTATTGTTCAGGCCGAGCGCCGTTGCGGCCAGACAAAGTATGGCGAACAGCGGCCGGACGAGCGAGCGCGATTCCACGCTCAGCCCGCCATTTCCAGCTCGTAGAAGGGTGGCGGCTTGTCTTTGACCCACCACAGCCCCGCTCCGACACTGACCAGGTGCTTGGCCAATATGCCTCGATAGTATGAACCGTTGCGGACGAAGATATCCGCGTCGGTGCGGGTCTTGTCACAGCGGTCGCGCAGATCACCGCGGGTCGTCACTTCGACGTAGATCAGGCCGCGCGACATGGCCGCGATGTTCGCCACTGCGGGCGCGACGTCCGGGTCGGGCAAGTATTGAAGCACGCCTTGGCAAATGATTAGGTCGTGCTTTTTCCGATCGCGCCAGCGCGCAATATCGCGATGCTGGAAGCCGTGCTTCTTGCACATGGCCTGGCTGACCTCGGTTCCCGTATAAGCCACGGCCTTGTCGTGCTTCTCGAACCAGTGTTTCCAGAGACCGATGCCGGCTCCGATATCCAAGACGCTTTTCAGCTCGAGCCGATTCCAACGCGCGAACCCGACCACGAAACTGGCAAGGTTTGCGTGTTCTTCCGGGCTGACGACGCGAGTTTGAGGGGATTCGTAGAAGCGGTGGTAGTACGCCTCGTCGAACCGACGGAACCGATCCATGACCGTCAGTCTACCTCGAAGGGTCCGGGCGATAGCGATGGCCTTGCCCAGGTGCGGACCTCGAGCGGCCGGTCGCACGGCTCTTAGTTGTCGGAAATCATTCGTAATAAAACATACTTGCGTAGTTGCGAATATCTGTAAATATAATGCTGTTCGATGACTCAAGTGGCCCCTCTCGACGCGCGCTGGCAGCTCTATCGGCTGCTGAGTGACCCTTTTCGGCTGCGCTTGTTGGCGCTCGCTGCGGAGGAAGAGCTGGCTCTAGGGGAGCTTGCCGATCTGCTCGGTGAATCTCAGCCAAACCTCTCGCGTCACGCGGCGCCCCTGCGCCAGGCCGGCTTGCTCGCTGAACGTCGTCAGGGCACGCGCACGCTGGTTCGTCTGGACGCAGCTGCCAAGGGTGATCCGGTGATTTGTGACGCGCTCGCTGCTGGCCGCGCGCTATGTGAAAAAGATGGCAGCCTCGCGCGAATCGTCACAATCGTCCGCGCGCGCGACCAGAAGACACGTGAGTTCTTTGCGCGCCCACCGCGCGCGGACGAGCCGTTGGTGCTGGCGCCCGAGCTGCCAGTGTACATCGCGGCGCTGGCCTCGCTACTGGAAGAGCGCGCGTTGGCAGTAGACGCCGGCACCGGTGACGGCGCGCTACTGGACGTGCTCGCGCCCGCCTTCGACCGCGTGATCGCGCTCGATCGCAGCGCCGCGCAGCTGGCACGCGCCGAGCGCCGAGTGCAAGCGCGCGGCTACCACAATGTCGAGCTGTATTCGGCGGAGATCGGCGATAAGGCCGTGCGCTCCGCGGTAGGCGCGGGAGCGGATGTAGTGGTCGCCGCGCGCGTGTTGCACCACGCCCCATTGCCTCGTGAAACGCTCGAGGCGCTGGCTGCGTTGCTGCGCCCAGGCGGTCATCTGCTACTACTCGATTACGCGCGCCACGCTGACGAGGCGCTGCGCGACGCGCAAGCAGACGTATGGATGGGGTTCGACCCACGCGAGCTGGAAGATTTTGCGCGCGCCGCAGGGCTGGAAGGTGTACGTACCCGTGATCTGCCGCGCGGCCTTTTCCAAAACGGTGTAGACGGGCACCTCAGCTGGCTCTTGCTGTCTGGCAAGCGCCCCCGCTGAAAGAACGAAATCACTCCCGGCAAGTGCCGGGGTTTGAGACAAGCACAAGAGGAGACGATCGTCATGGAGAGCGTTCAAGAAACCGGTACGGCCGAGCGCCGTAAGCAGAGCGGAGTCGCCACCCAAGAAGGCAAGAGCTATCGCGTCGCCGATATTGGCCTCGCTGATTGGGGCCGCAAGGAGATCTCGATTGCAGAGACCGAGATGCCGGGTCTGATGGCGTTGCGCGAAGAATTTGGCGCCAAGAAGCCGCTCAAAGGCGCGCGCATCGCCGGCTGCCTGCACATGACGATCCAAACGGCGGTGCTGATCGAGACGCTCACGCATCTCGGCGCCGAGGTCACCTGGACGTCGTGCAACATCTACTCGACGCAAGATCAAGCGGCCGCCGCAATCGCCAAGACCGGCGTGCCGGTGTTCGCCTGGAAAGGCGAGACCGAGGCCGAATACGATTGGTGCCTAGCCAAACAGATCTTCGCTTTCGAGGGTGGCAAAGGCCCGAACATGATCTTGGACGACGGCGGCGATCTGACGATCTGGCTGCACCAGAAGCACCCGGAGCTCTTCAACGGTCCGGATGCGATCCGAGGCCTCAGTGAGGAGACCACTACGGGCGTGCATCGCCTGTACGAGATGTTCAAGAAGAACGAGCTCAAGTGCCCCGCGATCAACGTCAACGACGCGGTAACGAAGAGCAAGTTCGACAATCTGTACGGTTGTCGTGAGTCGCTCACGGACGGCATCAAACGCGCGACGGACGTGATGTTCGCCGGTAAGGTGTGCGTCGTTGCCGGTTACGGCGACGTGGGCAAGGGCTGCGCGCAGGCGATGAAGGGCCTCGGCGCCCGCGTGCTAATCACGGAGATCGATCCGATCTGCGCGTTGCAAGCGGCGATGGAAGGCTATCAAGTCGTGACGATGGACGAAGCCGCTCCGCAGGCCGATATCATCGTAACGGCCACTGGCTGCTGCGACGTGGTGAAGAGCAGCCATCTGCAGGCCATGAAGAACGAAGCCATCCTGTGCAACATCGGTCATTTCGACAGCGAGATCGACGTCGCTTGGCTGGAAGGCAACAAGGAGATCCGCGAGGAGAACATCAAGCCGCAGGTCGATCATTTCATCTTCCCGGACGGCAAGCGGCTGACCTTGCTCGCGCGCGGTCGGCTCGTGAACCTCGGCTGCGCCACGGGTCACCCCAGCTTCGTAATGAGCGCGAGCTTCACGAATCAGGTGCTTGCCCAGCTCGCGCTGTTCGGCGAAAAGTTCCCGGTCGGCGTGCACATCCTGCCCAAGAAGCTGGACGAGAAGGTGGCGCGTTTGCACCTCGGTAAGTTGGGCGTGAAGCTCGAGCGCTTGTCGGGCAAGCAGGCTGAATACCTCGGCGTATCGGTCGAAGGTCCGTACAAGCCCGAGCTATACCGCTACTGATTGATTGTTCGACATTGGATGCTTGCGCGACTTGCGGCTCCGCAAGTCGCGCGGCTTCCGATCTCTAGCTAGGGGGCCGATGCCCAAACTAGAGGGTAGGCGCTAGCGTATCCGGGACGAATCCCCGCCCGGTGCCGCGATCGGATCGTGCTGCGTCGCACCCAGGTGTCGGGCAATGCCCACGACTCGAGGATGGGCCGCGCGCTAGCGTATCCGGGACGAATCCCCGCCCCGTGCCGCGATCGGATCGCACTGCCTCCGCACTCGATGTATGGGGCCGGTGCCCCAAAATTAGAGGTTGGACCCGTTAGCGGGTCGGGGGAGAATCCCCCGACGACCAAGGCCGCTTTTTTCGTGCTCCGACTGGACGCTGAACCGGTGTAGCTTGGCGGTCATGACCCCCGGCGAAAAAAACATCGTGAAGTGTCTGGTGGCGGTGGCCTGGGCGGACGGTAAGGTCGCGGCACCCGAGTCCGGAGTCATCGAGGGCCTTTTGTGTGGCTTCGACGCGAGCGCCGAGGAAGAGCGAGAACTGCTCGACTACGCCAAGTACAAACGCACTCTCAGTGCGGACGCCCCGTTCAAGGAGCTTTCGGCTGAAGAGCGTGAGCTCTTGCTGGCCAACGCCGCACTGCTGACGCACGCCGACGGCGAGCAGAGCGCCTCGGAAAAGGAACTCTTGGACAAGCTTGCAGCGTTACTGGAGTTCGACGAAGAAGCCGCCAATCAAATCCTGGGCTCCGTACAAGACGGCGCTTTGAACTTGGGTTCGCGTGCGCTCGAGCCCGACGAATCCGCGTAGCGATGCTCGGCTGCGATTACATGCTCGCGGCTGGCAACACGGATTGTCCGACACCCAGGCCCGAGACGCCTCCGGAGATGATGAACGTCATCAGCTCCGCGCTGTTCACGTCCAACGCCTCCACTTGTTCGCGCGGCACGACCGCCAGGTAGCCCGCGAAGTTGTACGACTGCGGAAAATAAACGGCCACATGCAGCGGCATGTCGAGCGAGTGTAGGCCTTCGCGGGTGATGAATCCGAGGGCCTTCAGGCCACTCATTGGATTCAGTGTCACCGCGACCGGACGATTGAAGCTCTTCTTGTCGCCCATGAATGCGTTGATCAAATCCTTGATCGACGTGTAGATGAGCTTGACCAACGGCAGTCGTTTCAGTGCGCGATCGGTGGCTTCGACCGCGCTGCGTCCGATTACGTTCGAGGTGAGCATGCCGACGATCGTCACCAAACTCAAGGTGAGCAGCAGACCAACACCAGGAATGCCGATGGGCAGAAATTGGTCGATGGCATGCAGGATCGTAAAAAGGATGTACAAAGTCAGGCCGAGGGGCGCGAGCACCAGACAACCACGCACGAAGTAACCGACCAAACGCTTCAAGGTCATGGGCTGGCCAGCATAGCCTCACTCCTTCACGATAGCTCCAGTGCACCGCTGGTGATGCGCAATCAACGATCGCGGGCGATTGTTCCGCTTGGCGGAGCGCTGCGCTATTCTGTCTTCCTTGGCTTCGGCCCGATCCCCACGCCTGCCGCGCAGGCTCGCAGCGGTGCGCTGCGCTAGCCCGTGGGATGCCAGGCCGCGAGTCGCTCGAGGCCTTCGAGTCGCCGCAAAACGAAGTGTTCAGGCGGGCTCAGCTGAGCCGCCCGCGCCTGCAGCAAATCAGCGTAGCGGCGCAGGAGCGCGCGGTCGATTCCAGGCACGTGCCTGAGCACCGTGTACATCTCGTCCACGATCGGTAGCGGGATTGTCTCGTCCAGCGCCTCGTATAGGCGGAACGCAAAATCCAGCCAGGTTGGCTTGCCGGTGGCGCTTGCGAGTTTTACCGCGTACTGCGCGGACGTACGCGCAACCTCGGGTGCAACCGTGCGGCCGGCGGCCGCGTCGCTGAGCGCGGCTACCAGGTGCGTGCCGAGCAAATGCTCCGCCTCTTGCCCGCGACCCAACGCCAGTGCCTTGTCCGCAACGCTGCTCAAGAGGCGCAGAGCGTCTGCGCGCCGCGTGGCCCCGGACGCCTCGTAACTCGCACGCGTGTAAGTGCCAGCCGACGCGGGTGAGGACTCACGGAGCGCAGTCAACTCGGGCTCGCTCCTCCGATCTGCACTCGCAACGAGAATTTCGGTCAGCACGAACTGATTGTCACCAATGCTGAGTTTGTCACCGATGAGCAGCGCCGCGGGGCCCGTGATTGGAACGTCATTCACGAAGACGCCGTTGCGGCTGCCCAGATCGATGACGACGATGCCGTCTTCTGTCTCGTGGAACTCAGCGTGGCGGCGCGAAACGAGCGGTCCGCACAGCACGATATCCGCTTCGGAACCGCGACCGACCACGAGCGGACTCTTGCTCAGGGGGTAGTCGACCGCCCCTTCACGCAGCGCATAGCGCGTCAGGGCGCGGGCATGGAGCCCGCTGCCCGGCTTCTCGCTCGCCTGCCTTGCGTCAGTTGCTTGCCGCTGAGCCACTTAGCGAAGAGCTTAGCGATTTCGCACACCCGTGTCTACAGTGGCCTACATCTGGGGTGGTTACGGCATAGCTGCATCTGGCACCACAGCAGCCAGTGACCAGG
>Ga0302322_100004358_pt1 | contig 12275 bp, 9 predicted proteins | sample Fen_T0_2_FD_203757 | JGI IMG/M metagenome (GOLD analysis project Ga0302322, IMG submission 203757) | Peat permafrost microbial communities from Stordalen Mire near Abisko, Sweden - Fen_T0_2 | ecosystem: Environmental > Terrestrial > Soil > Wetlands > Permafrost | place: Sweden: Abisko...
CTGCAGCGCCACCGAGGGTCCATACGTATGTTTCGCCGAGGAAACTCAAGAGATTGCCATCCGGTTGAATGTGTCGGAAAAACCGGAACGTAGGGCTGCCCCTTCAAAGCGCAATCTTTCTAGGAACGGCGCGGACCGAGCGCTCCTTCTGGGGAGACGCTTCTGTCGTGGCGGCGGGCGTCCCTGCCCGCCGGATCTCCGACACCATCGGCAGGCAGAGACGACTGCCGCCACCCCGCCGCTTTCAACGCGGCGTTGCAGTGCGGGCGAAGTTCGCATCCAGTGGACCTGGTTCACCCCGTGAAAGAAGCACTGCGTCCAGGCCTCCTGTCGTTCATCAAGTTCACCACTCATCAGCGGTGGGACTGGGTGAATCCGCTTGTTCTGGTCGCGCTGACCTCGATCGGCCTGTGCTTCATCTACAGCGCGCAACTGGCGACGGGGCAGTCGCAGTGGAAGATGCAGCTGGTGTTCCTCGTCGCCGGGATGCTGGTCTACGGCGCCGTCTCGCTGACCGACTACGAGTTGTGGCTCAAATACGCCCACTGGGTTTATCTGGTGGCGATGATCCTGCTGCTGGTGCCCGGCATCGGCAGTGAGCGTTACGGTGCCCGCCGCTGGATCGACTTTGGTCCGATCTCGTTCCAGCCGTCGGAACTGGCCAAACTCGCCACGCTGCTGATCTGCGCCAGCATCCTCGCGCGCAACAAAATCGGCGCGGTGCGCCCCTCCTGGCAGGCCCTCGGGAAATTGGCCCTTGCTGTGGCCTTGCCCATGATCTTAATCCTGCTCCAGCCGAACCTCGGGACGGCGCTCGTGATTCCGCCAATGGTTGTATCCCTGTTGTTTGTCGCGAAACTTCCGCGGCGCTTCTTCATTTCTGCCATCGTGCTCTTTGCACTGCTGGCGGGAGTGCTGACCGCCGACCTGTGGCGCTACTACAACTTCATGAATCAGAACTTCATGGAGGACGGCAGGGTCGATTTTAAGAAGAACGTTGGCGCTTACGAGCCGCATTCCTGGCTGCCCCTCCTTCACGATTACCAGCGCAATCGTATCCTCGCCACCGTCGACCCCGAAAGCATCGATCCGAAAGGCATCGGCTGGAACCTCATCCAGTCGCGCATTTCGGTCGGTTCCGGTGGGCTGGCGGGTAAAGGCTGGACCCAGGGCACCCAGGCTCAATTGGGATACCTGCCCCCGACCGTTTCCCACAACGACTTCATCTTCTCCGTGCTGGCGGAGGAAAAAGGTTTTTTGGGAAGCCTGACCGTGATCGTCCTTTTCGGGATCATGCTAATGAACGGAGTGCGCATCGCAGGGATGGCCCGCGACCGTTTCGGCACCTATCTCGCCCTTGGCGTGACAGTGATGCTCGCGATGCACGTCTTCGTAAACATTGGCATGACCATCGGACTGATGCCGATCACCGGTCTGCCGCTTCCTTTCATCAGTTACGGTGGCTCCTTTGTGCTCAGTTGTTGTCTGCTGCAAGGCTTGGTCCAGAGCGTCTATCGGTTCCGGAGGGATTTTTAATGCAGCCCCACCCCCGGAACCTCCGCCCTGTGTCCCGCCAGTCGCACAGCGCCTGCCCGCCAGCGGAGCCCCGTCCCAACACAGGACACCGCACCCATGAGCGAACAAAACAACGTCACCCCGCCTGACGTTTCCAAAAACTACGACGAAGAACTCGCCCAGCCGCCCAGCGAAAAGCCAGCCGATAGCGTCGATCCGTCCGTCCTCAAACAGGAGGCCCAGGAACGCGCCAAACAGCGCCCGTTGATTCAGAAGATCCTCTCGATCTTCTCGAAAAAGGAGACGGGGGCCTATCGCGAGCTCATCATCAATTCCGAGCCGCTCGAGAAGCGTGTCGCGTTGCTCGTCGACGGCATCCTCGACAAATTCGAGATCGAACGCGAATCCGACGACCGCATGGTCGGCGGCATCTTCAAGGGCCGCGTCAAGAACCTCGATCCCGGCCTGAAGGCGGCCTTCGTCGACATCGGTTTCACGAAGAACGCCTTTCTCCATTACTGGGACATCCTCCCGGCCGCAGCCGACTCCTCGGTTGAGGTCGTGCGCGTCAACCGCTCGTCGAAACAGTCCGACAAGCCGAAGGTTACGCTCAAGGACATCCCCGGTCTGTATCCGCCCGGCACCGAAATCGTCGTCCAGGTGACGAAGGGTCCCATCAGCACCAAGGGCCCGCGCACCACGACCAATCTGTCCCTGCCCGGTCGCTTCCTCGTGCTGATGCCCTACTCCGACCAGTGCGGCATCTCGCGCAAGATCGAGGATCCGAAGGAACGCCAGCGCCTCAAGAAGATGCTGCAGGAGCTCACCATCCCGGAAGGCATGGGCGTCATCGTCCGCACCGCCGGTGAAGGCAAGAAGACCCGCTATTTCGTCCGCGACCTGCACATCCTCCTCAAGAAATGGGAGGACATCTCGCGCCACATGACCAGCGACAAGGCGCCGTCCTGCCTCTATCAGGAACCCGACATCGTCGAGCGCACCGTGCGCGATTTCCTCACCGAGGACATCGACCGCGTCCTGATCGACAATGAGAAGGACTGCGAGCACGTGCAGGACATCGTCGGCCTGATCTCGAAGCGCTCGCGCTCCAAGATCCATTTCTACAACGACAGCATTCCGATCTTCGAACGCTTCAATATCGAGCGACAGATCGAGCAGACGTTCAACCGCCACGTCCAGCTGCCCTCCGGCGGCCAGATCGTGGTCGACGAAACCGAGGCGCTCGTCGCCATCGACGTCAATACCGGCGCCCACAAAGCCCGCAGCGGCGAGGAGAAGAACACCATCTTCCAGGTCAACCTCGAGGCCGCCACCGAGATCGCCCGCCAGATCCGCCTGCGCAACATGGGCGGACTGATCATCATCGACTTCATCGACATGAAGGAGCGGCGGCACCGCGAGCAGGTCTACAAGCGCATGGCCGGCGCGATGTCCGAGGACAAGGCGAAGAACCACATCCTGCCCATCTCGACGCTCGGCATCATGCAGATGACGCGCCAGCGCCAACAGGAGTCGCTCGCCTCCAACCTCTACACCGACTGCCCGTATTGCCGCGGCCGGGGTATTGTGAAGTCGGCGACAACGATGAGCGTGGAACTCCAGCGCCGGTTGGGTTCGATCGTGCGGCGCCTGCAGATCCGCCATCCCGGCAAGGAGTTCGCCCTGCGGGTGATGGTCCACCCCAGCGTGATGGAGCGCCTCAAGATCGAAGACGCCGACCTGCTCGTCCGCATGGAAAAGTTGTACGGCGTGAAGCTCTCCTTCCGCGCCGATCCCAACTACCACGTCGAGAACTACAAGGTGATCAACTCCGCCACCGGCGAAGAGTACCGCTAGGTTCTTCTCCCGCGAGGTTTGCTCTGAGTCTTTTCCACCCCTGAGGCGGTCACGCTTCAGGGGTGTTTCGTTATTTCGCCACTGGACTGCTCAGTCAGTCACGTCGCGACAGAGGGTGTCGAGCGGGTGGGAAGTCAGATCCATCTGTTCGACGGAGAGGGTGGTTGCGCCATTTCCGCGCACAGCAGACGCAAGGACCTTCAAATTCACGACGGTCACAGGACCGCGGGCTTTCTGCTCAACCCACCAACCGGAAAGCATCAGAATGGGTCCTGCAGAGACCTTTGGAAATGTGCGTGCCGGACCGGCACAAATCCAACCAAGCACTGGCCGCTCCCGGCAGTCCAACTCAGCAAGCCAGCGCAAGGCGCAACTGCCGGAGCGCTTCGTCGTGCATCGACCTTACGCGATGTTCGTCGACTCCCAGCGACCGCCCGATCTCCCGCATCGTCATGCCCTCACAATAGGCAAACAAAAGCACCAGCCGGGGCAGGTGGGCCATGCTGTTGATCACATCAATCGCTTGATCCGTCGAAGTCAGGCGGCGGGTGCTCTCGGGAGGAGGAAGTGTGTCGTTGGCTGCCATGCGATGGCTTAACGCAGTGGGCGTGCCAGCGGCGGTCGCCCACGCGCAAAACGTTCGAACGCAGTCGGAAAAGCACGGATCACTGCGGATGTTTCTTCCGGCGCTCACGATCCTGCAATTCTTGCCGGCCCGGACTCGGCAGGCCTTTCCGCGGGGCTTTTCCCCCACTCCTCCGCTGCGTCGACGCGGGATTGCCTCCGGGCTCCGCGGCCCTGATGCTCCAATCGCCCGATGGGACCAATCCCGCAGTCATTACCCCCCGGTCAAACCACTTCACCCTCCGCCAGCGTCGCCGGAGTGGCGGTGCACCGCGATGCTGCACCCGGCGTCGCCGCGTTCGCGGGGTCGCAGTGGTTCGACTTCCTGCGCCGCCGGATTGGGTGGTGGTTCTGGCTCGCATTGTTCGTTGTCGCATGGGCACCGCCGCGCTTCGTCGACGGTTCCAGTGCGACGACCGGAGCGATGGCGATCTCCGTCGGTCGGGTGAACGGCTGGCACTTCGGATCCGAGACCGGCACGGCCGACGGCCCGCTGGGGGATTTTCTGGCGCCAGCGATCTGGCCGGAGAACCTGCGCGGAGGATGGACAACCTCGCTGTTCGCAGCCGCGTTGGCCGCGAGCTCCCTGCTCTGCGCCGTTGCCGCCGCCCCCCGCCGGCATCGCTGGCCCCTCGGCATCACCGCAATTCTGCTCGCGGGCATCCTGCCGGCCCCATGGCTGTTGGTTGCCGGCGGCGGCGGCTTGATCGCAGCGGCATTGGTCGCACCGAGCGATCGAAATGCCGACGCCGACCTGTGGCTGGCTCCCGCGCTGGCCGGAGCGGCGCTCGTGCACGCGCTCCTGCTTCCAGTCGCTGTGGCCGTCCAGCTGGCGGTGGGCTGGCGCCACTGGCGAACGGGCTGGCACCGGCTCGCGTTGCGGTCGGTGTCGTTCGCCCTCGCCTTCGCCGCGCTCTGGGACGCCTGCCGTCAGCCCGTGGATGGCCTGGGCGCGTATGCCGTTGCCTGGGCGCGGGAGAACCGCGCCTCCCTCACCAGTGCAATCCTCTCCGACGCCGAGTCCGGCCCGGCGCGCTGGGGCCGGGAATTCTGGCTGATTCCCCGGCACCCGACGCGGGAGGCGAACGCAGCCTGGAAAGCCTTTGCGACGAAGGTCCGGTCCGTACGCCTGGTCAGTGAACTGGGCGATGCGCCCGTGCAGACTCCGCTGCCGGACGTGCCGCTGGTGCGCGCCGGCGGACTGCGGGAAGTTCCGCGGGGCGCACCCACTTTCGTTTGGCGCCTGACCGCCGCCGAACCTCCGGCGCGCGCCCTCGACCCCGCCCGCCCTCCCCGCTCGGTGCCGCCGGGTTTCGAGCCGGCCTTCATCGAGGCCGGCGTCGCCGTCTGGCGCCGCAACACTCAACCCGCGGAATGGACCCCGCCCGGACAGATCCCATCGACCATCCCGGCGGCACTCCTCAGCCGCTACGGTGGCTTCGCGCGCGGGCCGGTGGCCGCCTCGGCGGCTGGTCGGTTGGAACCGGGCACTGTCGATCACGAACCCTTGGTGGAATTTACGGCGCCGGGCGAGCTGCGCTTCCGCATCCGCGCTGTGGATGCAAACGTGCGCGGCGTTTTCGCCCTGGCCGACGCGGCCGCCGCCGGCGCGGAGTTCGCCGTGCTGTTCGCCGATGGATCCGGTGAACACGAGGTCTTCCGGCGAGTCCTTGAACCGGCCACCGCGGCCGGCGACCGGGGCTGCCAACGCTTCGACTTCGATCTCCCCGGGCTGGGCGAAGGTTTCCTGATCTTTCGCACCGTCCCGCTGCCCGGCGCCCGCGGCGCGCCGCCCGTCGCCGGTTGGGGCCGCATCGCCTTCGGCACCATGGCCCGACAGCAATTTGAAACGAAACTGACGGCGGGCGAACTGCACCAATGGGGCCGGTTCACCGCCCTGCCGGCCCGCATCTCCGCCTTTGCCCGGGCCGCCGCGCTCGACCTCTCCGGCCGCGCCGCGCTCGGAGTACACGCGCCGAGCGAGATGATTTTTCCCCTGCGCGCTGGAGCGACGGCCATGACCGGCATCTACGGTTTCAATGACAATGCCTGGAACAATCCGCAGGCCCACACCGCTGGCGCCGTCTTCAGCATCGTCTGGCGGTCGGGTGCGCGTGAACGCCCGCTGCTCGAACGCCACCTCGATCCAGCGGCACGACCCGCCGATCGCGGGCCCCAGTCGTTCCGGGTCGACCTCCGCGGATTGGACGGCGGCCAGTTGCTGCTGCGGGCCGCCCCGGAAACCGGCAACTCGAATGCCTTCGGCTGGACGGCGTGGGGCGAGATCGCAATCGAGGGCCAGCCGGAAAACCTCATTCCCTCCGGCCTGGCCCCCGAACAGTTTGCCCCGCTCGCCGGTTTCCGGTCCATCCCGACCTGGCTGGCCGCCTGGGCTCCGCCCGACGGCACCCGCCTCGCGGGAAAACCGGCGCTGCTGATGCACGCCCCCAGCGAAATGGTCTTCTCCCTCAATCCCGGAGCGAAGGAACTGCGCGCGGTGTTCGGTTTCATAGAGGGCGCGTATCAAGGCGGCAACCATACCGATGGCGCCGTCTTCCGCGTGCTGTGGCAAAAAGGCGCCGCCACCCGCGAGCTGTTCACCCGCGAGCTTCGCCCGGCGGAGCGCCCCGCCGACCGCGGCCGCCAGTCGGTCACGGTTCCGTTGGCCGGGCTGGCCGACGGACTCCTCGTGCTCCGCACTGACGTGGGATCCGCCGGCAATGGGGCCTGGGACTGGACCTGCTGGGCCGACGTGGAACTGGTGCCGGCGCCGTGAGCCGGCCGACACCGCCACCGTCACCGTTCTCCACTTACAAGGTAATAGCGCTGTTCGCCGCCGAAATAGACGTTGAGGGTGCTGACCGGTGCCTCGGCAAAAACCCCCGACCACCGCGCCACTTCGACCGCGCTGAAGCGCTGCTCGAACTGCGGCAGAAAATGCGCCGAGTGCGAGTCGTTGAACAACGGCGCCCGCACGAGCACCTCGCCCCGGCCCCGGAGGACCTGGCCCAGTCCGTCGAAATCGTGCGCCGCCAACAGCGTGATCGGAATCGTCGTGAGACCGGGATGCGCGGCCTCCACGTGCGCCACCCAGGCCAACTCCGCCTGCCGCGCCCGCCCGGAAAACCCCTGGGTGACCATCGCTACACTGAGCGCCGTCGGCCGCTGCCAGAGCCCGACCGCGACCAACGCGATCAGCCCGCGTCGCAGCGCCGGGGCCGGCGCCCAGGCCCCGGCCGCCCGCACCAATTCCGCGCCGCCCACCCCCGCCAGCACCGCCAGCAGCGGCACCACGTGACTGAGGTTGCGTTCAAAAAACACCTTCTGCGTGGCAAAATACGCGAAATAGAACAGCACGGGCGCCGCGATCAGCCCCACCAGCAGCCCCTGGCGTCTCCACGCGGCTAGGACAAAAGCCCCGGCGGCGCACAGCGGCACCAGCAGACCGAGCGTGTGGAAGAAATACGCCACCTCCAGGTCCCCGACCGCATGACCGTCGAAGTGGTTGTGCGGGGGATGAAACCCGGCATACTGCCTCGCCAGAAAGGCGACGCCCTCGAAAAACGCGCCGGGAGCGAAAATCGCCGCCGGCATGCCCGCGACGACTCCGATGGCGCCGCCGAGCCCCACCAGCCCGAGCCCCCGCGCCTGCTCCCGCCCGCCGCCCCCTGCGCCGCGGGCGGCCCGCCAGGCGGCGCCGAGCGGCAGCACCACCAGCGCGCCGAGCGTCACCTTGGTTGCGACCAGGTATCCAACCAGAAATGCCGCCAGCGCCACCCGTCGCCACGGCCGCGGTCCCGCCTCGAGCGCGAGCCAGACCACCAGCAGCGTGAGCGCGGTGACGAACGTCTCCGGCCGGCCGTAGTGCGCGTCCTGCACCAAGAGCGGGAGGACCGCCGTAAGTCCCCCCGTCAGGATCGCGGCGGACCGGCCGCCGAAGCGTCGCCCAAGCAGGAAGGCCAGCGCGACCGTCCCAACGCCGCACAGGGCCGAGAACGCGCGGATCACGCCCACCCCGTTGCCGGCATGCCAGCCCGCCGGAAAGAGCCGCCCGGCTGTTTCAACCCACCCCCAGGCGGCCAAATTGTAACCGGAAAAGTTATACTGATTCTGGTCGAACTCGGCCGGCAGGTGCGCCACCTTCCAATTGGTGTCGAAGTCCCCGGTCGCCTGCAGGTGGGCCACGACGCCGAGCACGATCGGCTCGTCCGGGTGGGCGTAGTCACCGCGCAGGTGCTCGAACCGGAAGACCGCCGCGACAACCAGCACCGCGACCAGCCAAAGACCGTCGCCCGTCGTCCAGACGGAGGCGCCGGCGTCCGGAACCGATGCGGGGTGAGCAGGGGCAGACATCACCAAATCGGACGCCGCGATCCGCTTGCGGTCAAGCCCGCCTCTCTGTGCTCCGGCTTGAAAAGCGCCGCGGACCTCCGCATAAACTGCCCCCTTCATGGCGAAGAAACTTCTCGTTACGGGTTCCTCCGGGTTGATCGGCTCGGAGGTTTGCGTCTTCTTTTCGCAGCAGGGCTTTGTCGTCCACGGCCTGGACAACAACCAGCGCGCGGTCTTTTTCGGACCGCAGGGCGACACCCGCTGGAACCAGCAGCGCCTGCTGCGCGACCTGCCCGGTTTTCAGCATCACGAGCTGGATATTCGCGACCGCGCCGGCGTGCTCACGCTCGTCCGCGAGATCAAGCCCGACGTCATCGTGCACACCGCCGCCCAGCCCTCGCACGACCGCGCCGCGGCGATTCCGTTTGACGACTTCGACACCAACGCCGTCGGCACGCTCAACCTGCTCGAGGCCGCGCGCCAGGCCTGCCCCGAGTCGCCGTTCGTGCACATGTCCACCAACAAGGTCTACGGCGATGCCCCGAACCGCATCGCCCTGACGGAGCTCGCGACGCGCTGGGACTACGCCGATCCGGCCTACGCCGACGGCATTCCCGAAACTTTCACCATCGACCAGTCCAAGCATTCGCTCTTCGGCGCCTCGAAGGTCGCCGCCGATGTGATGGTGCAGGAGTATGGCCGCTACTTCAACCTGCCGACCTGCGCCTTGCGCGGGGGCTGTCTCACCGGGCCCAACCACACCGGCGTCGAACTCCACGGTTTCCTCTCCTACCTCGTGAAATGCAACCTCGAGGGCCGGGAGTACCGGGTATTCGGTTACAAGGGCAAGCAGGTGCGCGACAACATTCACTCGCTCGACGTCGCCCGGTTCATGTTCGCCTTCAGCCAGGCGCCGCGGGCCGGCGAGGTTTACAATCTCGGCGGCGGCAAGGACAACTCGTGCTCGATCCACGAGGCCTTCGCGATCACCGAGAAATTCACCGGGACCAAACAGGTTTTCACCTACGTCGACCAAAACCGGATCGGCGACCACATCTGCTATTACTCCGACCTGCGGAAGATGCGCGCCCACTATCCGAGCTGGGACATCTCCGTGAGCCTGGAGGAGACGATCCGCCAGATTGTCGAAGCCTGGAAGCAGCGCGAAGCGTCGAAAAGCAGCTGACCGCGAGCGAGTTTCCGGCGACCGCGCCGCGGTGGGGATCGCCCAGGTCGAATCGCGACAATCGGCGAAAGCCATCGAATCCGCGTGGGCCTCCGACACCCCACGCCGCCATCCGGGATCCAGTCCGCCGGGAAGATTCCGTCCGTTCGCCTCGACTTGCTCCCAACTCCCGGCAGATTCCCCCCGCCAACCCGATGGACTGCGAAATCCTCCGAATTCTCTACCTGCGCGCCAACGGCGAGATTCCCTGCAATTGCGCCGCCGGCGAAACGCTCAATTTGGGCTGGCTGGGGACCGGTGAAGGCTGGGATGTCGACCAGCACTTCGCCAATCCGCGCTACGAGAAGATGCGAAGCGCCTTCGCCAAGGGTGAACTGCCCTGGGGCGAGGTCTGCGAGCGATGTGTCTTCTTGCGCAAGGGCGAGCCCTACCGCGGCGGGCCGATCAACAAGCGCCTCGAGAAGATTCAGATCGAACCCTCCCTCGCCTGCGCCCTGCGCTGTCCCGGCTGCTCCCGGATCCACCAGGCCAAGGTGCGCACGGGGCCGATGTTTCTCCGACTCGACGCCTACGCCCGCTTCCTGACCCAGTTGCGCGACCGGGGGTATTCCGTCGGCTTCTTCTATTTCTGCGGCCAGGGCGAACCGCTCAGCCATCCCGAGATCGAACGCGTGCTGTCGCTCACGCGGGAAATCCTGCCCACGGTTCCCCGAATCGTGAATACGAATGGGAACTACGGATTTGCGGCGACGCTCGGCCGCGAATGCCCGGAACGGCTCATCGTCTCGGTCGACGGCGCCCGGCAGGAATCGTACGAGCAATACCGCATCAACGGCGACATCCAGCAGGCGCTCGACTTCATGCGCGACGCCAAACGCCTGCGGCCGCAGACCATCGTCGAGTGGAAGTATATTCTTTTCACTTACAACGATTCCGACGCCGAGATCGCCGAAGCGCAACGGCTCGCCGAGGACCTGGGGATCGATGCGCTCCAATTCGTCCTCACCCATTCGCAGGAGCGCTCGGTGCGCTACACCGCCGAGAACCTGGACGAACTCCCGCTGCTCTCGCCGCTCGCCTACATCGAGGTGACGCCGTACCTCTACAACAAGCGCAAATACCTTCGCCCGCTCGCGATTACCGACAGCCGGCAGAGGCCGGATTTCACCGGCGCGAACAAGCTCTGGTGCGTACTCGATGAGGTCTGGATTCTCGGTCACCAGTTTGGCCTGAAAGGGTGGTCGCACGTCCTCGATCGCGTCCCCCTCAAGCAGATCACCGTCCTCGTGGACGGACAGGTCCTGGGCACGGCCGCGTGCGGGACGCCCCGCCCCGACGTCCTCGAGGCGCTGCCGCAGGTCGGTCACTACCGGTCCGGTTTTCGATTTTCCAGCCATCTGCCCGCGTTGGGCGATCGCACGCTGGTGGAGCTGCAGCTCGAGTTGCAGGACGGCCAGCGCCACGAGCTGGTTGTGCCATTCGCGCCCGCAACCTAGTGTAGTCCGCCGTTAATCCCGTGACGTAAGGAGGGCTTCCTTGGCACGGGCGACTTTGGCGAGGATGTCGGTGGCCTTGGCGGTCCAGATGAAGGGCTTTGGTTTGGCGTTATGGCTGCACAGGTATTGGGCGATGGCGGCCTCGAGCTGGGCAACGCTGGTGAAGATGCCGTTGCGGATACGGCGCGTGGTCAGGTCGCGGAAGAAGCGTTCGACCATGTTCAGCCACGAGGCGCTGGTGGGGGTGAAGTGCAGGTGGAAACGCGGATGGCGTTTGAGCCATCTTTTCACCTTGGGATGCTTGTGGGTGGCGTAGTTGTCGACGACGAGGTGCAGGTCCAGTTCGGAAGGGGTTTCGGTGTCGATCTGGTCGAGGAAACGCAGAAACTCCTGATGGCGGTGCCGTGGCTTGCACGAGCCGATGACGGTACCGTCCAGGGTGTTGAGCGCGGCGAAGAGCGTGGTGGTGCCGTGGCGTTTGTAGTCGTGGGTGATGGTCCGCCGGTGGCCGGTGCGCAGGGGCAGTCCCGGTTGGGTGCGATCCAAGGCTTGGATCTGACTCTTCTCGTCCACGCAGAGCACCAGGGCTCTCTCGGGTGGGGCCAGATAGAGTCCGACGATGGCCTCCAGCTTCTCGGCAAACTGCGGGTCGCGGCTGAGCTTGAAGGTGACGACCTGGTGCGGCTTGAGCCCGTTGGCGCGCCAGACCCGGCCCACGCTCGACTCGCTCACCCCGGTGGCCTTCGCCATCAGGGCACGACTCCAGTCGGTGGCCCCGTCGGGCGTGGCGGTCGTGGTCAGTGTGACGATGCGTTTGGCGTCGATCTGGGGCGGCCGGCCGCTGCGCGGCGCATCCCGGCGCATGCCCTCCAGCCCGTCCGCCAGGAAACGTTGGCGAATGCGAGCACAGCGCTGCCGCGCGCATCCCAATTGCGCAGCGATGGCGATGTCCTCCTCACCGGCGGCGGCCCGCAAGAGCACCTGCGCACGGCTGACTTGGCGCGCCGGCAAGGTCCGGCTGCGGGTCCAGGTGGCCAGCTCCAGGCGTTGGGTTTCACTCAGTTCGATCGCGGGGGCGCGGCGCATGTGCCGGAGAATGCCCGCCCGACGTTATGTTGCAAGACTTATGGCGGTATACACTAGCGGCAGGGAGCCCATGGGGTGATTCCCCCGGGGTGCTCCTCCGAGAGCGCCACCGCAGCGCCAGAATCTCCTGAACTGCGGTCCCTTCCGACCGATGAAACGAGCGGAGCCCGTCCACCAAC
>Ga0302322_100004359_pt1 | contig 12275 bp, 9 predicted proteins | sample Fen_T0_2_FD_203757 | JGI IMG/M metagenome (GOLD analysis project Ga0302322, IMG submission 203757) | Peat permafrost microbial communities from Stordalen Mire near Abisko, Sweden - Fen_T0_2 | ecosystem: Environmental > Terrestrial > Soil > Wetlands > Permafrost | place: Sweden: Abisko...
GCGACAAAGTTTCGAACTGGAACGCCTATCCGTTCTCGATCCCAGCCATCGCCTCGCTGAAAAGGCTCGAATTTCACCCCAGCATCACGTTCCTAGTGGGCGAGAACGGATCGGGAAAATCGACCCTGGTCGAAGCGATCGCCATCCGCGCGGGGTTCAATCCGGAAGGAGGAAGTAAGAACTTCAACTCCTCACATCGGCCAAGTGAGTCGTCGCTCAAGGACCACGTCCGTCTGGCTCGGGGTGCCCGCCGTGAACAAGGGGGCTTCTTCCTGCGTGCAGAGACCATGTTCAACGTCTCCACCGAAGCCGAGCAGTATCGGGAATACGGCTGGGCAGACATGCACGAGATGTCACACGGTGAAGCGTTCCTGTGGCTCAGCATGAATCGCTTTCGCGACGGCGGCCTCTTCATCCTCGACGAACCCGAAGCGGCGCTATCTCCCCAGCGGCAGCTTGCTCTGCTGGCTCGGATTCATCAACTCATCCTGACTGGAAGCCAGTTCATCATCTCCAGCCATTCACCTATCTTGATGGCTTACCCTGGGGCGGCAATCTTTCTGCTCGATCGCACCGGCATCCACGACGTACGTTACGAAGACACCGAGCACTACGCGGTTACGAAGGCCTTCTTGCAGGACCCTACCGGCATGTTGCGTCGCATCTTCGCTGGCGTCGAAGACGATCTGCGTGGCTAGTTTGTCATGGTCACGCGGCGCGGCGGAGCGCACTCGGCCTTCGGCGTCGCGTTACGCCTTGAGATTGGGCAGCGGACCGCCCGAGTTCAGCAGGGGATCGCCGAAGCTCGTCACGTCCTCGAAGCCCATGTAGTGGAAGCAAGAGACCAGCATGTCGGCGAACGATGCCTGATTCTGGAAGTCGATGAGCCGACCCATCTTGAAGTGCCCGCCTGCGCCGCCGGCAAGCACGACCAACGCGTCATTCTCACTGTGCAAGTCGCCTTGACCGAGTTCGTTCCAATGCACGACCAAGGTATTGTCCCAGAGCGAACCGCCCGGACCATCGGGCGTGGCCTTGAGCAGCTCATGTAACGTGACGCTCTGTTCCCAAAGGTGCTTGTGAATCACGCGGATTTTCGCGAACGCCGCGTCGTCGCTGACGTGCGAAATGTCGTGATGCCCATCGGTGATGCCAAGGTTCGTGTACACGCGATTGCTGGTGTTGCCGCTCCAGTTGAAGTTGATCGAGCGCGTGTGATCGCAAGCAAAGGCCCAGGCGCTGACCTTGAAGAACAATTGCGCGAGCTGCACATGGGCGGCGTCGTCGAACACCTGCAACTTGGGAGCGGCAAGGGGTACGGGAGCGCACGCGGCACTGCTGGCGGTCGCGCTCAGCGTGCGCTCGATGTCACGCAGAGCCTGGCTGTGCTGATCGAGGCGCTGTTGATCTCCAACGCCGAGCTTGCCGCGGAGCGTTGCGATTTCGCCGATCGCGTTGTCTAGGGCGGATTGTTTCATCGCGACGCGCTTACTGAGCGCGCTCAGCACCGCTGGGTCCTGCGAATCTGCAGAAAACAGCGACGCATACGCGTTGTACGGGTCCGTCTCTGGGTTCACCGGATTTTGCTGACCCACTGGACCGGCGTGCGAGCTCACGTTCCAAATGTTGTTTTCCCTGGTATTGACGCGAAAAACCAGGTGGCGAGTGGACACCCCGGGGTTGTCCTTGAGCACCCGATCGCCGATCTCGTGATCGGCGCTCGGCCCGAGTACGTAGCCGATTGTCTTGTCGGCGCCGCCGATCGGGAATGCCCCTGCGCCGGACTTCCAGGGCGCGAGCGACGCGCCGCCCTGCTGATGGCCATCGGCACGCTCGCCCGACATGAATTTGCCGTAGCGACGGTCGAGGCGGTTCAAGAGCAGTAGGTCTTTACGATACGGCTCGAGCGGGGCCAAGAACTCATCGAAGGTGAAGCTGGTCTCACCCGTATCGATGAACCGGCGCTTGGTTTGGTCTCCGTTGGCCTGAAAGACGAATAGAATACGCCGAGGCGCGGTCGGGGTCGCTCCGCTCGCCGAGCGCGGCAACATGGCCTCGAGCAGCGGCAGCCCGATACCCACCCCCGCTGCGCCGCGCAGCAACATGCGCCGACTGAGTCGCTTGATCATGGGGCCTCCGAACTTCGAACCGGGAGATACAGGAAGGCATCGGTCTGAGTCAGCGCGATCAACAGCTCCGACAAGCTATAGGCTTTGCCTTTGAACGCCTTGGACAGCTGCGCCAGCGAACACGCATCTGCGGGGTCGGCATCGCGACCGTAGAAGAAGCGGAACGACTTGGTCACGTAACACGAGCGAACCTCTTCGCTCTGGCTGAGCATCTGGCCGAGTTGCGCAGGGTTCGACACGGGACCGTTGGCATCTTTCGTAAATGCAATGGTGCTGGTGGTGTCCACGGCCGCACCTTGTTCGTCCGTCGTGCGCGCGCGGCCTACGGCGTCGAAGCCTTCGAACACGACGCCCACGGGGTCCATCAAATTGTGACAGCCGGAGCAAGACGGTGAAACCCGGTGTTGTTCGAGCCGCGCGCGTTGCGTCAGGTTGGCGGTATTCGCAGTGTCCAAGGTGAGGTTCACGTTGGGCGGCGGCGCGGGCACGAGCTCACACAATACGTCGAGCCGTATTTTGAGACCGCGCCGAACGATCGAGGTGCGCGTGGGCTTGTCGCGCGCAAGCATCATGCCTTGCGTGAGCACCCCCGCACGCCCGGGCGCGTCGACCCTCGCGAAGTCGCTCCCGGCAGGACCGCTCAGACCATAATGCTTGGCGAGCGATGCGTTCGCGAATGTGTAGGGCGCGGTGAATAGCTCGCTCAGACTACCTTCGGGGCGCGCCAGCACACTGGTCACGAACGCGCGCGTTTCCTGCTGGAGCAGGGGCACCAAATTCGGGTCCAAACCGGGGTACAGCGCTGCGTCACGGGTGAAAGTGGTCGGCAGTGAGTCCGTCCCCAACCATTCGTCGAAGTATTCGAGCAGCCGAGACGCTTTCGGACTCTGCAGCATGCGCCGGGCCTGAGCCTCGATTTGGGCGGGCGTCGCCAGCTGATTGCTTTCAGCGGCGTCGAACAGCGACTGATCGGGCATCGACTGCCAGAACAAGTAGCTCAGACGATTGGCCATCTCGTAGGGCGAAGGACGGGTGGACGAACCGCTCGGCGCGGCTCCGAACTCGACCCGATACAAGAACTTGGGAGATTGCAGAAACGCGAACGCGGTGGCGCGCACCGCGCTCTGAAAATCATAGGTGGTGAGCGACTTCTGGAAAATCGCGGCGTACTGCGTCGACTCGTCCGCGGTCAGCGGCCGACGAAAAGCACGCTTGCCGAAGCTGTCGATGAACGTGCGCGCGCAATCCATCTCAGCGCCCGCGGTCGGCGTGCACGACAGAAATGCCGAGTTCGTCGCGATCGGCTCTAGGAACTGCTCGGCCGCGTCCACATAGGCCTGGGCCGAGAGCGTGGATACGCCCAGGTAGTCCGCGTTGTTCCGAAAACCGAGCGACTCGGTTTCCGACGGAAAGCTACGGGTGGCGGTCGCCACGAGTGACTCGGTCGTCGGCGAGTCACCGAGCATGTCCCGAACCGTATTGCGGTACTCGGCGTTGCTCAGCCGCCGCAGAGGCGCGCGACCCGGCGCTGGCATCTTGCAGGTATCCGAGGCAAGAACTTGCTCCGGTGTCTGGCCCATCGAACTGGCGGCGCCGCCCGCGCCGGGCGCCGGGGCTTGCGCGCCCTCGGTGCCATGGCTCGATTGAAGGTCACAGGCCGACAAGGCGAGCGCCGAAGCGCACAGGCCGACCACAGCTGCTTGGCGAAAGGACAAAACAGCCATCGTCACCAAGCGTAGCTCGCGCGACGCACGCGTGAGCGGACTAATCACCGCGCTCGTGAAGGAAGTCGACGCGCGTCGCCGCACTTTCACAGCCTCGCGGAAAACCAATGCAAGTAAGGAGAGTTTACGACCTGCATAGGGCGAGCTCCACATACATCGAGCACATCGCCGCACGCCGCGGCCCGCCGATACACCCGAAGAGTTGGATCAGCTAGCGTCCGGCGAATCGAGCACGATTCGTCTCTCCACCGTGCATCGGCCCGCTTTCGTGAGATCGTAGCCCATCGTAGTGAAGCCCGTGCCGCTGACTTCGATCTGCGTGAACCCGGCGGTCCACAGCGCGCAGTAGATTGACTCCACCACCGGCGGCGGGGTCTCCGATTCACCGCCAGCGCCTGCGGCGCCCGTGATCACGGGCGCGGAAGCCTCGAGCGGGTCGCCATTTTCGTCCGCGACTTGGCAGAACGCCGCCTCGTGCCGAGCCCCCGGCTCGGACAAGCGAAAGTCTTCGCTGCCCGACCCCGCGTAAATAAAGTGCACGACGGTGTCCGGCGGCAGCGGTCGAGCTAACAACTTGAGCACGACTTTGAAGTCCGGGTCTTGTCCCGTGCAGGTAGGCTTGTCTGGTCCGCAGCTCCAAAGCAGGAGCGCAAGCAGGGCAAGAGAGGCGAGCAGTCGGAACACCCAGGCGTCCTATCGCGGAATGGGCAGCGCCGGAAGTGGCAGCCCGCGCCAGCCCGGAACCGCCAAAGTCACGGCCCTTTGAAGCGCGGACCGAATGCCTTCAGGGTCAGCCGCTGCAGCACGCTCGTGCCCTCTTGCTCGGCTTCGATCTCGAGCACCGTGATGCCCACGCCTGGACAGAACACCGTCGTGGTCTTGCGCGTAGCCGGCCCCAGCTGGGCTTGTTCGACGGTTTGCAGGCAGCCAGAGAATTTGCCCGCCGGCACATCCACGCTTTGATTGACGCTGGTGACTCTCACCTTGCCGTCGTCGCCCGCCCATTCCGAGTTCATCGAAAGCGGCAATTTCAACAGATACCCGCCGTGCGAGCTACGCACCGCGCCCGGCTCGAAGTAGTAGCGCTTTCGCACTTGCCCCGCGAGGCTCAGCTCCGCAAGCTCGGGGCGTGGGCGTTTGATCTCGAACACGGCGATGCCGCGCTCGTTGGTGTCCTCGATATACGTCTCGTACGAGAACACGGTGTCGTTCTCGAGCGGTAAGTAGCGGGTGAGCTCGCCGATCATGCCCAGCTGAGGCGTACTCGGCGCAGCCGGCGGTGCAGCTCCGCAACCGGCCACGATGACGGCGACCAACGCCGAAATCAGACGGGTCGCAGGCCTCAATGTTGCCCCTGGTACGTGTACCAAACGATGAACACGAACAAACCGAGCGCGACGTAAAGCAGATACTTCATCAACGGATCGGGATCGATCCGCCGCCGTAGCTCGCGCGCCGCTGCGCGTACGATCGGATCGGAGGTCGACTCTGCCAGCTTGGGTGCACCCTCACGCACGGCCTGGTAGTTGCCGGCTTCGAATGCGCTGACCAATTGCTGAAGGGCGGGGTCGCTCGGGAACTCCAGCAAAAAGCGCGGTCGCTCCCGGCCCTCGGCGTTCAACGTCGAGCTGGTTTGCGCTGCAGGAGCTGCAGGAGCTGCAGGAGCTGCGGGAGTGGCGGGGGCCGCGAGCTCGGTGGCGTCTTCGACTTCTGGCATTGGTTTTAGAATTGAAAGTATACGAAGGGAACGGCTTCGGCGCTTGCCATTCGCCGGACCAACAGCAGGACGGCAAACAGCGCCACACCCTGCACGATTCCAGGCAACGCGGCAAAGCGCACGCGTAGCTTTGCCTCGAGCCCCAGCGGCAAGAAATGCATGCCAAGACCGAAGGCCAACACGCACACGACGCGCGCATCGAGGTTCGGATGATAGCCGGTGAACGTCAGCAGTTCCCCGAACACCGCGCGCGCATCGCGGAACGTGTGAGCCCGGAAAAAGACCCACGCCAAGACCACGAAATGAAAGGTCGCGAACGTGGACAGTACCCGCAGCACCGGTTTGCTACCCAGCATGTCCCCAAAGCGCTCGCGCCAGGCGCGGTTTGCGGCCAGTGCCAAGCCGTGGAGCCCTCCCCAGACCACGAATGTCCAGTTCGGACCGTGCCACAACCCGCCAAGCAGCATGGTGAGGATCAGGTTCGCGTACGTGCGCAGGGAGCCGCGACGGTTGCCGCCGAGCGGGATGTACAAATAGTCTCGCAGCCACGTGGATAGAGAGATGTGCCAACGCCGCCAGAAGTCCACGATATCGTGCGCCTGGTACGGCGCCGCGAAGTTCGGCGGGAAGCGCACGCCAAGCAGCGCCGCCGAACCAATCGCGATGTCCGTGTACCCGGAGAAATCCGCGTAAATCTGCACGGCATAGGCCACCATCGCCACGTAGCATTCGAGCGCCGAGTACTGCGTCGGGGCGTCGAATACGCGATCGACTAGGTTTAGCGCCAAGTAGTCGGCGATCGCCAGCTTTTTGAACAAGCCCGTCGCGATCAACAGCAGCGCGGAACTCGCCTCACCCTCTTGCCACACCGGGCGGCGCGCAAGCTGCGGCAAGAGATCGCGTGGGCGCACGATGGGCCCGGCGACCAAGTGCGGAAAGAACGCGACGAACGTGAGGTACTCGAGGTAACTCGGGTGCGGGTCGAGCTCTCCCCGGTAGACGTCGATCACGTAGCTCATCGACTCGAAGGTGAAGAAGCTGATGCCGACGGGCAGCACGATCGACAGCTCCGGCGCGGGCAGATGTACGCCCAACGCAGCGAAGGCGGCAACAGCGGTCTCGACCCCGAATTTCGCGTACTTGAAGTACCCGAGCACGCCCAGGTTCATCACCACCGTGAGCGTCAGCCACGCCTTCCGCAAACGCGGGTCTTTGGCCCTGCCAATGGCATGACTGAGCAAGAAATCCGCCGTCGAACAGGCAAAAATCAAGGCCAGAAAGGCCTTACCGGATTGCGCGTAAAAGAAGTAACTCGCGCCCAACAGGAACGCTAGGCGTAGGCTTCGCACGCGCGCGCATAGCCAGGTCACGACGAAAGCCAGGGCGAAGAACTTGGCGTAGGCGAGCGTCGTGAACTGCACGTCGGCGGGGCACGTTACACGAACGCCGTGCTCGGGGTAGACTCAGAATGCATGCCATTCGCATCTTACGTTCGGACCGCGCCGACGTGCCCTTAGCGCGCCTCTTGCTCTGGCTGCTCAGCCTGACGGCGCTTGCTTGGTGCGGGTTCTCTTGGCCACATTCGACGCCCAGACCGCTCGAGCTCGCGCTGGCCTTCGTGGGCCTATTTTTGTACGCAACCCTGGGCGTGTTCTGGCCCCAATGTGGCATGTACGGCAAGGCAATGGCCCGCGGCAAGGCCGGGGCGCGCCGCGTCGCCCTCACCTTCGACGATGGGCCGCATCCAGTCACCACCCGCGCGGTACTCGAGCTCTTGCAGGCCCACGACGTGCGGGCAACGTTCTTCGTGCTCGGGTACAAGGTGCAGGCGCACCCGGACGTGGTACGCGAAATCCACGCGGCGGGTCACACCCTCGGCATCCACGGGTTTCAGCACGATCGCTTGTTCTCGCTACGCTCTGCCAGCTATACGCGCCGGCAAATCGAGCGCACGCAGGGGGCCGTGGAACAGGCGTGCGGAGTGGTGCCGAGCTTGTTTCGTCCGCCGATTGGCTTCGCCAGCCACTTCACGTTCCGCGGCGCCGAGAGAGCCGCCGTGCGCATCATCGCTTGGAGCGTGCGTAGCCTGGACGGTCTACGCAGCGCCGACCCTGCACGCGTCGCAGCCCGTGTGATCGCTCACCTCGAGGACGGCGCGATCGTGCTCTTGCACGACGCAGCCGAGCACGACGACTTCACCCCGGCGTCGATCGCCGCATTGCCGGCCATTTTGCAGGCTCTGCGCGAGCGGGGCCTGGTCGCCGTGGCGGTCGACCAACTGCAGGGGTGAGAACCGAAGGACTCGCTCAGCCCGGGGCGAGTTCCCCTGAAGCGCCGAGCACGAACCGGCGCTGATAGCCGCGTGTTTGGTTTTGAATCGTAACCGTGACCGTGCCGTCACGGCCATAGTGATATTGCTCGACGATCTGCTCGGACAGCCCATCACAGCGCTCGGCCGAGCGCCCGCTCAAGTCCTGATCTCCTAGAAAACGTGGGTCGTACGGGAAATAGATGTCCCCCCACGGGGTGAGATCGCCTTCCGGTCTGCCATCGCCGCCGAGTTCGCTGCACTCCAAAAAGCGCAGGTGTCCCACCGCGTGTACGGGGCGGTAACAGCGCTCGATCAGAAAATCTCCCGATTCGCTGACCCTGCCCTTGTCCAAGATCGGGTCGAACACCTTCTCCCGCCCCGCCTCCCCCTCGCGCCAAACGCCGAAATGCCGCGTGATCGCTTCACGCACGAACACGCCAGCGTCGGGATCCGCGGCGATCGCCAAACCCACCGCGGTGGCTGCGTGAGGCTGCGGAGCAAGCTGCACTTTGCGCTTGTAACGCTCACGCAGCATCTTGCCGACCATCGGGAAAGCCGTGGCACCTCCGACTAGATAAACCGCGCCGAGCTGTCGCGCGTCGTTGGGATCGATACCCCGCTCTTCGAGCTTGCCGAAGACACGCTCGAGCAAGGCGAGCGAGCGGTCGATCAATGGCCGCGTGGCCTCGTACAGATCGGCCAAATCGAGCGTGATTGACTCGGCGCCGGGCAAGACGCGGCCGAGGTCGATCAGCATCCGCCGAGACGACGAGCTGAGCGCCTCTTTGGCCTCGCGACACAGCTCGAGCAAGCGAGCCCGCTCTACGTAGCTGAGCGCCTGCGGGTCGAGCTTGGCTGCGTGCAGCGCGAATTCGAAGATCAGCTGATCGAAGTCGTCGCCACCCAGCTCGCCGATACCCTCGCTCGCGATTAGCTCGAAGCGGCGGTGCTCGAGCGACACGGCGGACGTATCGAACGTGCCGCCTCCCAAATCGTAGACCACGACGTAGCGCTTGGGGCTGCGTTTGCCGATTGTGCCCAGGTTGCGGTGGGCAAACTCGATCGCCGCCGCGGTGGGCTCGTTGACCATGCCCAGGACTTCGAATCCGGCGCGGCGAAAGGCCTCGATGGTCAGGTAGCGTTGGCGCGTGCTGGCGTTGGCCGGCACGGCGACCATCGCTTCCAGCGTTTCGTCCGGCGAAATATCGAGGTTGCTCTGCTCGACGAGCAGGCTGCGGATGCGCGTCAGGTAGGCCGCCACGAGCTCGACGGCGCTGGTTTGCGCCATGCCCAACTCGGCGAATACCTCGTCCGGCGAGACGCGACTGACCGCCCGCTTGATCGAACGGAGCGCACCGTCGGGATTCTGGTTGAAGCGTGCGGCGGCCTCCCAACCGAGTTCCAACTTACCGTGGCTGTTGGCAGCCAGCCCAGGTACGAAATCCGAATAGCCCTGGGCGGTTTCGAATTGAGCGACCGGATAGCGGCCTTGGTCTACCGCTGCGATCACGGTTCGCGTCGTTCCAAAGTCGATGCCGAGTCGCATGTGCCAGCGCATTTTGCGCCGCTTCATGCGCGATGGACAAGTTGCGCGCGCACCCAGCGCGGTACTTTTTCACCCCCAACCGCCAAACAGCCGGGAATTGTTCAATATTTGGCACTGTTATCGATTCGCGGCGCGCCGCGTATCCGCCCCCCCGAGCAACATTTGCAAGCCTCCCGCGAGCTCGCGCCTCGAGATCCTTGTGAGGGAACGTCGAAACAGAATCGAGAGCAGCGGAATGACATAGACGAAACTACCTCCTTGCATCACCTCGTCGTTCAACGGGAACGAGAGCCAAGAGGCGTACGACCGGATCCAAGGAACTACGGTTCGGAGGTTGGCGTCGAGTAAGAAAATGGCCACGACGAACACCAGCGTCGCGGCCAGACGAGGCAAGCCGGCAAGGAGGCTCTTGTCGTAGAAGACGACGGGCGCGCTTGCCGTTGCCAGGGAACCCCTGGCGCTAGAATCGGCGATGCGCAGCACCTTATGGGTGGCGTTCTCGCGTTCGAGGAGTTCGAGCTCGATGCGAACCGCGGCCGTGAGCTCGCTTACGTCTACGATGATGGCTCGCGAGCGCGCGATCAGGGCGCGGACGTCGGTCTGCCAGTCGCGATCTCGAGAGCGCAAATAAACGGGCATGCTGGTTTGGCTGCTCCGAAATTTCAGGCCCGAGATGGCAATGGTGACCGGATCCCAATCGCCGAGGCCAGATTTCGGGGGACGAAGCATGACGAGGCGCAGACCTGGGGCCAATCGCCGGAGCAAGAACCCGATCACCGCTCGGTCAGCGAAGCCACCGAAGCGACGGAGGAAGAGGATGTCTCTACCTTGACCGTAACCCAGTACACTCGAATGTTGCAGGCTCACGCGGATCAGCATCGCGGCAATGCACGCCCAGACGAACCAACTCGCGGGAAGGCCCGGTCTGTCGAACGGGGTCGGGTGTTGCACCGAGTCGAGCAACCCAAGCCCGAAGTGGAACCACAACAAGAGCACGAGGATCGCGAGGCAACCGAAGCGAACTCCTCGCGCCCGTGGGGGTGCTAGCCGCAACACGACCCGGGCCGCCGAGACGCTACAATACCAAGCAGCCAAAACCAGCACGGGGACCACGACCAGCACTCTGTTGATCGGAAACGGCAACAGACGGCTCGTCCAATGATCGGCAAGCACGCTGACCGTCAAACCGACGAGTGCGACCCAAACGGCGGCGATGAAGTTGATGGGGATCGCAAAAAGGATGAATAGCGCTCGCAGCGGGGCAAAAACAACGCTTTTTCCTAGATTCGCGGCGCGACTTCGAAATGGGCCGCGGACGGTCATGACCTGCTCCCGGCACCGTCCATCACGGTGTTAGAACCGGGATGACTCGTCTCCGGCAACTCGACGACGAAGCGCGCGCCTCCGTTGAAACCGAGGTCCAAGGCAATGCTACCCCCGACCGCCTCGACCAGTCCGCGACATACCGCGAGCCCGAGGCCGGTGCCTTTGCCGACCTCCTTGGTCGTGACGAACGGTTCGAACAGGCGATCGCGAACCGCGAGCGCGACTCCCGGCCCGTTGTCCTCGACGACCAATCGCACGCCACCTACACTCGGCCGCGCGACCACGCGCACCCGCCCTCCGCCGTCCAAGGCGTCAACCGCGTTCAATACCAAGTTGAGCACCAGTTGCATCAGCTGCTCGTCGCTCAAAGCGACCCTCGGCAATCCTTCCGGGATGGAGAGATCGAGCTCGACGTTGCGCATCTCCTTTTGAGGCGCGACCAACGCAGCGGTGTCGTTCACCGCTGCCCCCACGTCGCCACTGCCCGTGGTGGCCTGATCTTGATGCGCTCCGGGGCGGGCAAACTGCAGCAAATCTCGCAGAATTCGATTGATGCGCTCGGTCTCTTTGCGCATCCGCTGCAAGAAGTCCTGCTGCTCCGCGGCGTCCAGGCCACCCTCGAGCAAAAGATCTTCCAAGCCGAGCAAGGCCGCGATGGGGTTGCCGACCTCGTGAGCCAAGCCCGCTGCCAGGCGTCCGACCGACGCCAGCCGTTCCGAGCGGATCAGACGGTCTTGCGCCTCCTTGAGGCTGACCGTCGCGCGTTCGACTTCGTCGACCTTCGCGCGCAGCGCTTCTTCTTCACGGATGAGGTGCTCGGTCATCGTATGCAGGTTGCGCGCGAGATCCGTCAACTCGCGCGCGCCCCCATCCGGCACGGAGAAACGCCGCGCACCGGTGGCAACCCGTTCGGCCGCTCGCGCAAGATCGTCCAATGGCCGAACGATCAGCCGCGTCAAGGCAAAGTAAGCGGCCACGAGCAAGAGCAGGCCGACCAAGAGCGAATACAACCCGAGCAATCGCACGAGCGGCGCGGCCCGTGCCGCGCTGTCGTCCGTGCGCAAGATCGCGGCAACGGCCCCGTCCGCGCCGGGTACCACCACTTCGAGCGCGGCGTGCTTTTCGAGCTCGAGCACTCGTTCGCGACCAGCGGCGACGCGCTTCGGCAGCAAATCGACGATGAACGGCTCACCCGCGCGTGCCACCGGTTGGCCGTCCGAGTCATAGACGCCGATCGCGGCGACGCCTTGCGAACCGATCTCGGCGCCGAGCAGCCGCAGTAAGTCTTCTGGCGAGCGATGCGCGCGCGCCTCCGAGACGTGACCCGCCACCGCACGACCGAGTGCTTGGGCGTGGGTTTCACGCACCTGCCGCAAGCTGAAACTTGCATAAGTCGCGACCGCCAGGAACAGCGGCACGAACGCGAGCAAGAACAGCCCACCCAGCAGCAACAAAATCTGGAGGCGTAAACCGGCGCGCACCCGAGCTACCGTATCCGACCTTTTCGTACAGTCCTGGTTTC
>Ga0302322_100004360_pt1 | contig 12274 bp, 10 predicted proteins | sample Fen_T0_2_FD_203757 | JGI IMG/M metagenome (GOLD analysis project Ga0302322, IMG submission 203757) | Peat permafrost microbial communities from Stordalen Mire near Abisko, Sweden - Fen_T0_2 | ecosystem: Environmental > Terrestrial > Soil > Wetlands > Permafrost | place: Sweden: Abisko...
CGTGCCCTTCGTGGTCAGCGTGTCGCCTTGCACGGAAAGCGTGCCGACCTCCGTGACGCGCCTGCTGAGGTAGGCAATGCACGCGAGCGAGCTCCCGTAGTGGAAGACGCATTGATACGTGCCGTCCGTCACTCGAGCAGGCATCGGCCTCCGTCGCGCAGTTCAACTGAAGGCACGCGGGGTTCCGAGGAGTCCTCGCAGCTGGGGTTGTTCGAGGAGCACTGAACTGAAACTGCACAGACTCGGGGAAGGGTCACGTCTCGCAGCACCAAACCCTCGCAAGGCGTCCGTCTCACCCACATTTCCCAGCGCGAGCCCGCGCTGAAGTCGCGCGACACGACGCCGTTGCCCTCCTCACCCCCACCCTGACACTGGGCGTACGAAGTACGCGAAAAAGTGCCCATAGCTAGCGCAATCAGCGCCGAAACAACGAAAATCAAATGCTTCATTGATCCCTCCGTTAACGTTTATCGGACGATTCCTGCGCCCCATTGCTGGTCCGCCTCTGCAGTTGCAGCTCGCGCAGATGGGGTTGGTCACTCCGACTTTCGAAAATGACCAACCCGGATTTTCGAGCGCATCGCGTTGCGCTCCGCCCGCCGACGCGACGTGCAGCGTGTGCTGTACGTCGGCGAGCACGCCGTTCCCCCTGCTTAGCTAACCCCAGGGTTTATCTCACTCCAGGCCCATGCAGCTCGCGTAGTAGCTGACCGTGCCGGACCAATCGGAGAAGATGCCCAGAACACCGACTTGGCGCGCGAGCACATCGAGAGTGACCATGATGTCGCCGTCGTTCGTGAGCGCGTCCATCGTGGTCTGATAATAGGAGGACGGGGCAGACGTGCCTTTGGTCGGCAGCACTTCTTCGACGATGCGGCCCGAGCGTTCGAGGGTCCAGGTGATGATGTCGAGCTTCGCGGCCTTCGCGTTCCACGTGTATTGCGAGGGGACGATCTTGCCGTTCTGGGTCGTGAGCAATGCCCACATGGGCGGGGCGACGATGCGAATGCCCTGGCTGCGGTAGCTCTTGAGCTCCGCAGCGCTCGGCAGATCCGCGGGGACGGCGGCGTCATCGAGATAGACGGCCTGGCGCCCGAAGCTCGGCTCGTTCGCGATCCAGTACAGGATGTCTTCCTTGGTGAAAGATTGCGCCCAGACTCGGCGGGGCGAGATGCGCGCCGCTTTGTAGTCGTTGATCATGGCCTGGGCGTATTTGGCTTGGCTGCCGAATACGGTCGAGGCCTGGAGCTTGGCGTTGGGGTTGGGCGCCTTCAACTCGGGAGTGAAGTCGCTGCGAAGCGAGTTCAACAGCTGAATGCTCTCCTGATGCGTAAGCAGCGTGCCACCCGTGCTGTACAGATCGGTGCGCCACTTCGCCGTGCCGCCTTGATACTCCTCGGGCGTTTTGGCCGTGGACACGGAAGCGTCCATCTTGCCTTTGAGCGACTTGAATTCGGCGACCGTCAGATCGCTCGTGCAGCACAGGGCGGAAGCCGCTTTGACGAGCTTGCCCGCGGCATCGAACTCAGCGGGGGCGAAGGGTTTCGTGCACTGTGCGGCGAGCGGAGTCGTGAGAATGTTGGTCGTGGTGTGGAGGTCACACTGATCGTGACGGCAAACGAGCTCGCCGTCTTTGGTGAAGGTAACGTCGCACTCTTGGATGCCCGCGCCCATTCGGGAGCCGGCTTCGTGACTTTCCTTGGTGTGCTCCGGGAACTGGAGCGTGCCGCCGCCGCGGTGGCCGATCGAGAATTTCGACTTGTAAAACGGACCTTCCGCGCATGACTCGAGCTTGTTCTTGAGCGGGCTCGGGCTCATCTTGCCGATCAGGTAGTAGGGGCGCGGGCCGACTTGGACGGCGCCGAAGTTGGTGTCGAAGTAGTCGTTGTGATCGTCGCGATCGCCGTGATCGTCGCGAGCGTCGCGACCGTTGTCGGCGCTGGCTACGGCGGGCGCGAGGCAGCTCAGGGCGAGCGCGAGGATCGATAGCGATCCGGTCTTTCGGCTAATCTTCGGTACGAGCATGGAATATCTCCCAATGGAAAAGGCCAATCCCCGCGTTCCTGCGAGAAAGGCCGTGGCCGACCCTAGGGGCCTGACGTGGCCTCGGCATGACTCGCCGGTAACGTCTCGACCAGATCGACACTTTGCGGAGTGTGGCGAGCTCGTGAATTCGGAGAAACGCTCAAAAACCCGCGACGATTTAACGCGTAGCTCTCGAATGCAGGCGCGCCGTCTTCCAACGGATGGGCGATGCCGAGCCGGAGGTTCGTCGTCAGAAGGGAGGTGGTGACGGCGTCGACCCATAGCTCCGCGCCGATGCTGCGATTGGAATTGCTCGTCGGTTTGTTCGGATCGAGTTGGCTGTAAGCGCCGCCATAGTCGAAAAACACGATGCCGCTCAGCGTGCGCAGGAACACGAGTCGGCTGCCGTCGCGCGCGCGTCGCATTCTTCGAGCCAGGCTTGGGCCCAATCCTCGCCACACGCGCGGCGCCACGTCGCACTATTGCTGCGCGTGGACGAGCACTGACGACTTGCCACGGGATGGGTGTCGCGGCACTGGCCAGGCTTGGGGAAGGGAAGAGCGCCGCGCTGCAAGGCGGAGGGCTGTTCGCGTAGGCTTCGGCTACTGTTGCTCGCGCTCGGTGCCCTTCGACGTCGCATCGTCGGCCGGCACGGTTTTTACTTCTTCTTGGCGCACGCAGTGGCGACCGCAGGTCACGTTCGACATGGTAGCGACGCTGGCGTGCGCGCCGTCGCAACGCGCGTAGTAGTGATAACCCGCGTCGAAGAAGCGAAACACCGTACATCCGTCATGGGTAAACAGTGTTTGAACTTCGATGTTGGAGTTGTTCGACGGGCTCGTCGCGACCGGAGCCGTCGCCGAGAGGCACGCCGAGCACACCGTTGCTACCAAGGACAGAGCGATCAACCTCGTGGTCATGCAGCAACTCTACTCGTTCGACTTGATTCGCCCGTGCGGAAAAAGTGGGGCAGCCGCGTCGGTCGACGTCGCCATTTGCCACGCCAACGAACCGATGCGCCCCGCGCGACGCTTCGATCTTCAATTCGCACGAGCTCGATCCACGTTCAACGCGCGCGCGTGTTCGTCGTCGATTCGAGTCGCCGGAGCTCTTGTCAGCGTCTTCCAGCACGCGTTTTAGGATCCGCCAGGGTTCGCCAATTTCCGGCCGCGACATGCCTGGAGGCCACGGAGCCGACGGTCGACGTGCACGCTCTGAGCGGGATTCGAGATCCGCGAATTCTTCTCGTTCAGATAGCCCGGGTATCGACGTTCGCGCTGAAGAGGGTCGGCAATGCCTGGATCCCTTTTCGACCCCAAGGCGTGCCGATTTCCCGCGGTCTGGAGAATCACAACATCGCGTTCAGCGCACAGCTGATCGAGCTCAGCGGCCCGCCTGATCGGAGGAAGTGTGCTGGTGATAGACGACCTGGCGGCAAGTGTCGACGTCGTCCGCTGATGCCAGCCCAAGCGCACACGGCGAGGCGTAGTAATAGCCGGGGTAGCGCAGCCAAGAATAATAGCGCGTTCGCGGAACGAGCAGCGCATCCGAATCTCGGAGCTGGCGAAGATCGCCTGCGTCGATTTCCACGCGCCGCCTTGACCGCGCGGAGCACGAGCGGTAGACCAAGCGCATGCGAGGGTTGACGGTCGGCGGGCTCGGGGCAACGGCTTTCATGGCCATCACACTGGGAATTGGCGCTGTATCTGCGGCTCCAGGCGCTGTCGTCGTTGCCGCGGACGTCAATCAGGACGGTTGCGTCGACGCGCTCGATCTCGATGAAATTGATCTCTGGAGTGGCGAGCCGACCGGGCCCAGCCATCCCGTCACCGGCCGACTCGACGTCAATCACGACGGCATCGTCAATGGTTTAGACTACGAGGTCGCGCTCGATCAGTACGGAACCTGCCAATGAAGCGAGCGCTGCGCCGAGTTCTCAGATCCGCGCGCATACTGAATCTGTTCGTTGTTGCACTCACCGTTGCCTGTTCCGACAACGATTCCGTGCCGCACCTAGGCGCTGGCGCGCCTAACGTGAGCAGCGGCGGGCGCGCGGGTGCGGGCGCGGGCGGAGCCTCGGGTGGCGGCTCGGCGGCAGGCGACTCCACGATTGTCAGCGGCGGCGCCGAGTCCGCCGGTGCTGCGGGGGCAGGCGGCGGCGGTACGGCGCTCGAGGATTGCTCGGTCCTAGCCGAGAACGCAGCGTGCGACGATCATGACGTGTGCACGGCGGATGATCACTGCCAATCAGGTCGCTGCGCGGGAGCCGCGGTCGTTTCTGCGCCCGCGGTCATCGGTAGTACCAGTGTCTTCGGGCGTGGACCCGTACCACCTAGCTTCGGAGGCTCCGGACCGGTCGAGCTCTCGGGGCTTGCCACGCTCTTGGCACCGGACTCCGCGCTGTTTCTCGATGCTGACTCGTCGGGCGCTACGCTGCATTTTTCTCGTGTCCAAGTTGGCGAGCAGAGCTTGGTGCCACAGGCAACGTTGGACAGCGACGAATCCTGGGGGATCGATACCGTCAGCTGGGTATTTTCAAGACAGCCGACCCTGGCGGCGGTCGCGCTCACGCCCGAGCGATTCGCGGTAGCCAGCCACGGCTCGCTCACGCTGTATGCGTCGAAAGCCCGAGAGCTCGCGAAGTTGTCGCGAGTTGCAACTAGCGGCGCTCGCGGTCTCGTTGGCCGAGGGAACCGCCTCTGGTCATGCTCGCACAAGGTCGAGAATTTTCATCTCGACAGCGCTGAGTCCCTAGTCGCCGATGGCGTCTCCGAGGGCGACTTCGGGACTTGCCTCTCTTTGGTGCTGTCCACCGACGGCAATACGCTTTACGGCGTGGGGGACCGGGGCATCGCCGAGTTCGACGTGGGCGCCGTTGGCACACCCGTCACGTTTCGTCGCATGCTGCTCAATGATGCGGCTTTCGCGCTCGAGCTATCGAGCGACTTCTTCGTCGTGCATAAGATCCAAGATAGCGTGGCGCTCGGCGACATCATCGTCTATCGCGATGCCACCTTGAGCAAGCAGATAGCGCTGTTCGACAAGTGGGCCCCCGCGGGCATGCCACTCGGCTTCAGTCTCGTAGGCAATGGCATCCTAATCGTGCGCTCCATCACCAAGGACGGCGGCGCCGCCATCGCCGCCGAGTACTACGAGCTGAGCTCGGGCGGCGCGGTGCTCAAGTCGCAATACGTCGTGAACGAGCGGATGGCGGCGGACGACCGTAGCTTTGTCGACGGCGTTCGTCCGGTGGTGATGGGTTCTACGATCGTTTTGCAACCCAGCCGTCGCGTGTTGCACTGGGACGAAGCCAGCGGTCTCTTGAGCGAGGTGCAAGGACCCGAGCAGGGGTATGTGGAAGCGCTGAGCACTTCGAGCGCCACGCTGCTCGTCGCAAACGGCGCTGATTCGTCGCAGCTCATCGACCTCAGCGATCCGAAGTCACCGTCGATTGTGAGCGGCGGTCTATTGCCACCCGCCGCTCAGGCGATTCAGCTCTCGTTCTCGGATAAGCCAGGAACCCTGCCGGTGTTGGGGCCGAGGCACGAGCTCACGGCGAGCGACGACCAAGTCAGCCTGCTTCAACAGCACGCCGGCTCGGCACCGAGCTTTCTGCGTTCTTTGGCGATCCGCGGCGGCCCCGCGTTGCTGAGCCAAGGAAAGCGCTCATTGGTGGGGTTCAAGGCCAGCAATGCTGAAAAATCGGCGAGTATCCTTGAGTTTCCCCTCGACGGGCTCCGGCCAACTTCAGGCGGCGCGAGCGAGCTTCGCTCGTCGTTCGAGCAGGATCTGGGGATCGCCGCCAGCTCCGCGTTCGTCGACGCCGCGGCAGATCAGCTATTTGTCATGTCTTCGAGCGCAGGCGCGACGGCGGCCCTGGTGGTGCGCCGCTATCGACGAGGCGACGACGGACGTTGGGCTGCGGCGGGCGAGCTGTCGCTGCCGGGTACGCATGCTCAGGGGATCGCGGGGTTTGGTCACGCCGCGCTCGTCGTGGACGGCCATCAAGTCGTTTTGCTCGAGGCCGGCGAGCGCTTCGAGCAGGTCGCGTCGCTCACCGGCGACCCCTCCGACCTATTGGGTGCCCCGCTCCGTCTGAGCGAGCGAGAGCTAGAGATCTCGGTCCGCGAATCGCGTTCGGGGTTGACCGTGCTCGGTGTGCCCGAGCTGAACCTGATCACGAACTATGAGTTGCCGGATCGGGCAGTGTCGGTCGAACACGTCGGAAATACCGTGGTGGCGGCGACGGGCAATGAAGTGTTCGCGCTGAGCCCCAGGTGCCCACTGCAGTCGGACAGCGCAGAGTGCCCGACCCCTGGTGAGCTGAAGTGCGGCAGTGTCCATGAGGTCCAGTCGTGCTCGAGGGCGACGGGCAAGTGGGAACCCATCCTGAGTTGTTTGGATACCTGCCAGCAGGGCAAGTGTTTGAGCGTCCGTAGCGTTCACATGGGCCAACGCCACAACTGCGCCACCATCAGCGACAGCAGCATTCGTTGCTGGGGCGAACGAGGCCTGCTCGGCGCAGCGCTCCCAGCGTCCACCACGACAACGGCTGGGCCGGTCACGGTCTTGGACGAAGACGGCGTGACGCCGCTGCCTGGCACGCAGATTGCGCTCGGTTCGCGTCACTCCTGCGCCCTCGGCGCTGGAGGCGGCGTCAAGTGTTGGGGTCTCTCCCTCTATGGCGCGCTCGGCGACGGTCAAGTGACGGGCTACTCTCCGCTCCAGCCCCACCCGGCATTGAATGGTGATTCATCGCCGCTTCAGGGCGTCACCGGCATCGCGGCGGGCGGGCACACGACCTGCGTCGTGATGGCCGACAAGACCGCACGCTGCTTTGGCGCGGGCAGCGAGGGACAGCTCGGCAACAACCTGCTCGGTGCGACGGCAAATCGCGGCTTGGCGCAGGTGGTGCTCGCCCCTGGCGCGTCGAACAGCGCCTTGGCCGGCGTCGAACAGCTCGCGCTCGGCTATCTTCACGCCTGCGCGTTGCTCGGCGACGGTTCAGTGCGCTGCTGGGGGAACAACGAGCTCGGACAATTGGGCAATCACCACTCTGCCCTAGGGATGAACAGCGGGTTGCCCGAAATCGTGCTGGACGCGTCGGGTCAGGCGCCACTCGGCGGAGTGCAGGCGCTGAGCGCTGGTTACACGCATAGCTGCGCCCGGCTCGGCGACGGCACCGCGTACTGCTGGGGCGAAGGTGTCAATGGCGAGCTCGGTCACGGCTTGGCTTCCGGCGTGACTCACACTGATCTGCCGCTGCCGGTGCTCGGAACCGACGGTAACCCGCTCCAGGGCATCGTCAGTGTCACCGCCGGCTGGGGCGTGACCTGCGTCGTGATGAAGGACTCCACGGGAAAGTGCTTTGGCAACGGTCGGCGCGGCGAGCGGGCCGACGGAGTGCTCTTGGCCAGCAATTTTGGGCCCGAGCCCAGTATCGTGTTGGGCGAGGGCCTGCAAACCATGCAGGGTCTCGTACAGACCGCGGCGGGCTTTCATTCGCTCTGCATTCGCAACGCTCAATCCGGACTCGCCTGCGCCGGCAGCAATCTGAACGAATTCGTCTTTGGCTCGAATTCGAGTCTGCCAAGTTCGATTCGCTGGTAGCTCGCATTTTCTAGGCTAATGGGCCAGAACTGCGCTCACAGTTGCGCCACCGGACACGGCTGAGCAGAGCCGACGTTGAGCAAGCTCGTGCGCCGGGAGCAATTGCTGGCCGCACAGCTCGAGGCGGCCCAACGCCTCCCCAACGAGCAGCATGAAGACGCACGTGAGCCCGTTAGGTCACACCGCTGATTCCCCGGGCCGGCACGAATTCGTTGCCGGTGCGGCGGATTGACGCTCGTTTTTTGTCGATTCGAGCCGATCCGGCTGATGGCGACACGCGGCAGGCTCGCCGATTTGCTTCGCGCGTGCTGCGCTGGGATAGTTGCGCTGCGTTTAGCCATTCTGGAAGGTAACTCCGATGAATCCATACAATCCGTACACTCAGCACTTCGCTGGCTCGCCGGCTCGCAGCGATAGCAGCGCCTTTTTTCGCAAAGTGTATGCCTATATGGCAGGTGGCTTGTTTGCCACTGGCGTGACCGCGACGGTGGTCGCTTCGAACGAGTCGCTCGTGAATATGATCTTGGGCAACCGGATCGTTTTCTACGGCTTGTTGATCGCCGAGTTCGTCATGGTGCTGGCGTTCTCGAAGGTGGTCGAGCGGCTCAGCACGTCGGCCGCAGCCGCGTTCTTCGTAGCCTATGCTGTGCTCAATGGCCTCACGATGTCGGTCATTTTCTTGGTCTATACCGCGTCGTCGATTGGCAGCACGTTCTTCGTTACCGCGGGGGCGTTCGGCGCTCTCAGCGCTTACGGTTACGTAACGAAGCGTGATCTGACTGGCGTCGGTAACTTCGCGATGATGGGTCTGATCGGTCTGATTATTGCCTCGATCGTGAACCTGTTCTTGAACAGCCCGATGATCTACTGGCTGACGACCTTCGTCGGTGTGATCGTGTTTACGGCGCTCACGGCCTACGACACGCAGAAGCTGAAGGCGTTTGCTGCGTCGTCGGCCACACCGGATCAGCAGAGCAAGGTCGCGCTGCAAGGCGCCTTGATGCTGTACCTGGACTTCATCAATCTGTTCTTGTTTATGCTCCGCCTACTCGGCCGTCGCCGCTGAGCTCATTCGGTTCGCGTCCCTCCGGTTCGCTGGAGTCAGTTCAGGAGCCCGCAAATCGGTGACCTAGTCGGGGTCAGGGCAGCAGCGTCCTTGGAAGCTTGGTCACCACCGCCAGGTGCATGAGGGCGGTGATCGCTCGCCAGCGCACCCCGACGTCCGCCGGGTAGATCTTGGGGTCGTGATAGCTTGCGAGCTTCCACAACAGCCTCGCTGTCCATGTCGCGGGTTAGCATTTGGCGTTCGAAACTTTGGAACCGCGCCGCAAAGCTCCTACCCACTGCGAAATCGAGCTCACTCAAACGCCGGGCGAGTCGCCTCTGTTGTCGATAGCGATACGTGCCGACGCCCAACAGCAATGCAGAGTCCCAGGGATGGCCTTGATCGAGCTCGGCAATCGCCATCGCTACGATCTGCTCCGGAGCCAAGTACGCCGCGCCGGCAGACAGCTCGGAGCTCTTGAGCTCTGCGAGCAAGGTTTGTATCTGCGCCGACGTGCTAATAGGAGCCACGACACTGGCTACTCGGATGTGCAGATCAGGGGCGGGTCTTTGGGCGGCAGGCTCCTGACCGCCCACCTGCGTGCCGCCCCGTGGCAGCAGACAAGCGCTCTGGAAGACGACGCTCGAACTCAGCGCCCATGCCCCCCACCGGCCACCGAATCCCACCTTCTTCATTGAGATCTCAGCTCAATTATCGCAAAGCGGCGTATACCAACCGAATGCCGCGGTAAAGCCATTGCTGGCAGGCAAGCGTTCATCCTCGAGCGCAGTAGTCATTTCTTCGGCGCAGATTTCGACTTTTCACGGTCCACGCGAGCTCGCCGGGTGCTGCTCCCCGACTGCCTCGGCAAGCGCAAGAGATTCTGATAGTAACGGGTACGTCTATTCGGTGCGGGTGTGCCGTGGTGGGTTTCGCGCGTTGCGGCGTCAGGATCCTGCTGGTTCGTGGCTTCTTGATGGGTGAAGGGGTTACCAATGATCATTTCAAGACGTGGCGTCCGGCTGGGCTGGCTGCTGCTGGGTCTCTGCCTGGCAGCCTGTGACAATCAAAGCGCGGCGCCCAACGCCCCACTCGCTAACGCTGCTGGCGCCACTGGGAGCGATGCGACCGGGAGCGATGCGACCGGGGGCGATGCGACCGGGGGCGATGCGAGCGGGAGCAACGCGCTGGTGAACGAAGTTCCAGGTTTCTCATTCTTGCCGCCGCTCGTTCGTGCAGTGCCTCGCCCGTCTGCGGGTCCCTTCGATCCGGGGCTGGAGCCGACGGTCGAGATCGCGGAGATTGATGCGCAGAGCGGCGCGAGGGTGTCGGCTGTCGCCCGTTGGAGCCCGGAGAGTTCCCAGCTGGTCTCGTTCGACGAGCGCGACAGCTTCTACTTCGTTGCTTGGCAGGTGCCACTCGACAGTCCGACGCGTGCCTACCGCGTCCGCGTCTCGGTGGCTGAGCAGGAGCTCGGCTGGCTCGAGCTGCGCGCTGGTATGATCGGTGTTTTGGGCGCGCAAGATCTGGGCGAGTCCGGCGTGGCGGGCTTCCCCGTGCTGCACGTGAGGTTCCGTATCGAGCAGCGCGCCCTCGATCGAGACTCCGATGGCGTGCCCGACTTCAAGGACAACTGTCCCACGGTTCCGAACCCGCCCAAGCGACGCGCCGCTGCGCAAACTGACACGGACGGCGACGGCATCGGCGATGCGTGTGAGTGCCTGAACGTCAGGTGCTCCGCGCTCGATCTCTGTCACGCTGTGGGGGAGTGTGACCCCCGGAGTGGCGTCTGCACTGCGCCCGCCCTCGCCGATGGGGACAAAGATGGGGTATGCGACGCCAGGGACGCCTGCCCGACTGACGCGACCAAACAAGCCGCGGGTACCTGCGGCTGCGGCGTCCCCGACACCGACTCGGACCAAGAGGGCACCCCCGATTGCGTGGATGGCTGTCCGCTCGACGCGAGCAAGCTCGCCCCAGGCGTTTGCGGCTGCGGTATCCCCGACACCGACGCAGACGCTGATGGCATTCCAGACTGCCACGATCTTTGCCCGCGTGATCCTCTCAAGGCCAACCCCGGTTCCTGTGGCTGCGCGGTCAGCGATAAAGACACGGATGGTGATCAGGTCGCCGATTGCATTGACGGCTGCCTCCTCGATCCCAGCAAAGGCGCGCCAGGGATCTGCGGCTGCGGGGTTTCCGACCGCGATACCGACTTGGACGGAACGGCCGACTGCAGAGAGGATTGCCCGACTGACCCGCACAAACTCGTCGCGGGGATCTGTGGCTGTGGAGCTCTCGACACTGACACGGACGGCGACGGCGTGGCGGACTGCAAAGAGGCTTGCCCGAGCGATCCCCTCAAACTAGTCGCAGGGGTTTGCGGCTGCGGAGCTCCAGATACGGACACGGACGGCGACGGCGTGGCGGACTGCAAAGACGCTTGCCCAGCCAATGCCGCGAAGACAGCTCCCGGAGTGTGTGGTTGCTCCAGCGTCGAGGTCGACACCGACCACGACGGGGTGTTCGATTGCGTTGATCCGTGTCCGCGCGATCCGACCCGCGTCCAGGGGCCGTGCGGCGCAGGACCTGAGCATATCGACGTGACTTGGATGACAATCACGAACGTCTACGCCGAGCTCGGGCCGCTGAATGTACTCATTGACGGGTACGTGACCCGCATTGCCCAGAGCAATTTCTTCGGCGGCGGCGGTGGGCTACAGAACACCCATAGCCCGAGCGTGCCGAACGTCGCGCTGGTTGGCCAGGTGCTCTCGGCATTGGGGGGCCCAAACAAGCTCAACCTGCTGCTGACCGGCCACAGCCATTTCGATCATTCGTTCGACACCGCGACTTGGTCGCGCTTGACGAACGCGCCTATCATCGGCTCGAAAACGACGTGCTTTCAGGCCGTCGCGCAGGGCATTCCTGCCGCGCGCTGCACTGAAGTGCTCGGCGGTGAGAAGCTGACGCTAGCCCCCGGAGTAACGCTCCGCGTAATTCGCTGGAATCACAGTGGCGATAGCGCGAACCCCGAGCAGCACGATGCTGTCGAGCTCGACTCCGTTCCGATCCCGGACCCGGTGACCGGAGGGTTGAGAGCGGGGGTCGCCGAAGACTTCCCGAATGGCGGAGGTGGCCGCGCGTTTCTGTTCACCCTCGACGGTGTCGAGGGCCCGTACACTTTCCTGTTCATGAATTCCGGTGGAGCAAAGGATCTCGATGCTCCGATTGTGATTGGCGGTGTCAACTACGGAGCGCCGCTTCAGAATCTGAAAGCTGCCCTCGCGGACGCCGGCCTGAGCTCTATCGACTTGCTGATTGCCCCCTCTGCCGGTGGCGGCGAGCTCGCCAAGTTGGTTGTCCCCATCGCGCATCCCAGAGCCTACATTCCCGTGCACTGGGATAACTTCTATGCGGCATTTCTAGCCCGCCCCCCCACGTTCAAAGACGCGGCCTTCAGCAAGTACCTCAACGACCAAAACGTTCAGCAATTTGCGCCGGTGCAGGTGATGGACAAGTGGCGGCTCTCTCGCAGCGGCGTGCAAGCCGTGTCCAACGCGCTCGTGAAGCAGGCGCTGCCGTTCCAGTAAG
>Ga0302322_100004361_pt1 | contig 12272 bp, 8 predicted proteins | sample Fen_T0_2_FD_203757 | JGI IMG/M metagenome (GOLD analysis project Ga0302322, IMG submission 203757) | Peat permafrost microbial communities from Stordalen Mire near Abisko, Sweden - Fen_T0_2 | ecosystem: Environmental > Terrestrial > Soil > Wetlands > Permafrost | place: Sweden: Abisko...
CCAGGGATGATTTCTTTCGATATGTGAATGGGTCGTGGCTCAAGAACTTTGAGATTCCAGCAGACCGATCTAGTTATGGAACATTTACGATTCTTCGAGAGAAGAGCGAAGCGCAAGTGCGCCAGATCATTGAGGAGCTATCGCGTACCCCCGCCGCCGGTGGTAGCAATGCCCAGAAGATTGGCGATCTCTACCGCTCATTCATGAATGAAGAACGCATCGAGGCTCTCGGTATTTCACCAATCTCCCAAGATATTGAGCGAACTCTCTCCATCCAGAGCGCTAGCGAATTATTGGAGGTAATGGGTGCGCTAGAGGCCCGCGGCATCGGAGGACTTTTCTACATTGGAGTTGAAGTTGATGCTCATGACAATAATCGTTATGTCGTGTACATGGCACAAGGAGGAATTAGTCTGCCCGATGAGGCGTATTACCGTGAAGAGGAGTACGCCCCAATTCGCGCCGCATTCCTGATCCACGCCACCAAAATGTTAGAACTGGCTGGAGTTGCTGATGCGCCAGCCCACGCCCAGCGAATCCTCGCCCTAGAAACAAAGATTGCCGCCAACCACTTCGACCAGGTAAAAGATCGCGATATGAGTTTGGTCCTAAATGCATATAGCTTCGCGGGCTTGACCGAACTCACACCCGGGTTTGACTGGGAACACTGGATGAAATCTGCCCACGTCCCACAACACGTCATGCACGATCTCATCGTTCAACAGCCATCGCACTTCGCAGGTGCTGCCCAACTACTGGGCGACTTCGACCGTGAATCGTGGAGTTCGTGGCTTACTTGGCACTTAATATCTGGCTGTGCCGCCTATCTCTCAAAGCCTTTCGTGGAAGAGCATTTCGATTTTTACGGCCGTACCCTCTCTGGAACCCCAGAGTTGCGGGAACGTTGGAAGCGCGCAGTCTCTTTGGTCGAAGGCTCGCTCGGTGAAGCGATCGGCCAAGAGTACGTGACTCGCCACTTCCCCCCTGCTGCCAAAGAGCGGATGATCCGATTGGTCGAAAATCTGATCGAGGCCTACCGCCGGGATATCGAAAAGTTGTCGTGGATGAGTGATCCAACTAAGGCAAAAGCGCTCGAGAAACTCAATAAGTTCACCCCAAAAATTGGTTACCCCGACAAGTGGCGCGACTATTCCAAACTGACGATTGTTCCCGACGATTTGATCCAGAACCTAGAAGCGGTGACAAAATTCAGCCAAGATTTTGAGTTCGCAAAGATTGGCGCCCCTATAGACCGTCTGGAATGGGGGATGACGCCTCAAACAGTAAATGCTTACTATCACCCGCTCTACAATGAAATTGTCTTTCCAGCGGCAATTTTGCAGCCGCCATTCTTCAATCTCGAGGCGGACGATGCCGTCAACTATGGCGCCATCGGTGCGGTTATCGGACATGAAATTGGACATGGTTTTGATGATCAGGGTTCCAAATTTGATGGGGATGGAAACCTCAACAATTGGTGGAGCGAAATCGACCGCACCAAGTTCGAAATTCTCACCAAGAAATTGATCGATCAATACGAAGTTCTGCACCCAACAGATGCTCCCGAGGTGCATGTAAATGGAGCCCTCACAATCGGTGAGAACATTGGTGACTTGGGAGGGGCTTGTGTTGCTTATGAGGCCTACCAAATCTCCTTAGAAGGCGCTACAGCGCCTGTTTTGGAGGGTCTGAGCGGCGCGCAACGATTCTTTATCGGTTATGCGCAGAGTTGGAATGCAAAAACACGACCCGAAGAGATCAAACGCCAAATAGCGACCGACCCGCACTCCCCCGGAGAATTTCGCTGCAATCAGATTCTAAAAAATCTCCCAGAGTTCTACGAAGCCTTCGGTGTTTCCGAGGGCGACAGACTGTGGTTGCCTGAATCCGATCGGGTCCGCATTTGGTAACTAGGAGATAGGTGTTACTTGATTGCTAAACGCGCCTCGCGACGAATCTTCTGCGCTGCAGGATCTGGGACCGGCACCGCACCGATCAAGCGTTGCGTGTAAGGATTTTTAGGGTGCTTCAAAATTTCATCTCTGCTTCCCACTTCGACCAGCTTGCCATTCTGCATGACAGCGATCCGGTGCGCCAATATATCTACGACACCAAGATCGTGGCTGATGAAGAGGCAGGCAAACTTCAGCTGATCTTGCAACTCCTGTAGAAGTTCTAGAAAACGGGCCTGAACAGATACATCGAGGGCAGATGTTGGTTCATCGGCGATCAAAATCTGCGGAGTTAGGGCAAGCGCTCGGGCAATTCCCACGCGTTGACGTTGACCTCCAGATAGTTCGTGCGGATAACGGTTGCGATAACTCCGTGGAAGTTCGACGCTAGCCAGAAGGTCTTCAACTCGCTTATCAAGCTCTTTATCCTTGGCAATTTTGGCGAGGAAGAGCGGTTCTCCGATGCTCTCACCAATTGGCAAACGCGGATTGAGAGAGCTCGCTGGATCTTGAAAGACAATTCCTGTGCTTTGACGAATCTTCCGCAGATCTTTCTGAGAAGCCCCGCTGATATCTTCACCAACAACCTCGAGGTGCCCAGATTTAATCGGTAGCAATCCGATTGAGGCACGACCGACTGTCGTCTTTCCAGATCCCGACTCACCAACGAGTCCAACGATTTCACCAGGATAGATCTCTAAAGAAAAATCTTCTACCGCAACGAAGGCCGGGATGCGACCGTGCTTTGGATATTCAATCGTCACATTGCTTAATTTTAGAACTGGTTGCTTTGCAGCCTGACTTGGCTCGAGGACCCGCATGGTGGTACTTCCAAGTTTCGGGACAGCCGCGAGCAATTGCTGCGTGTAAGGATGTGCCGGCCGATTGAAGATCTGATCGGCGGTGCCCTGTTCCACGGTATTGCCATTCTGCATAACCATGATCTCATCGGCCATATCGGCAACCACACCCATATCATGGGTGATAAGCAAAATACCGGAATTGAGTCGGGTGCGTAAGCCACGCATCAAATCCAAAATTTCCGCTTGCACAGTCACATCCAAGGCAGTTGTAGGTTCATCTGCGATAAGTAGTGCGGGATCACATGCCAGCGCTTGAGCGATCATGGCACGTTGGCGCTGTCCACCCGAGAGTTGATGGGGGTACTTGTCGACCGAACGCTCTGGATCGGGGATTTCCACCATCTTGATCAACTCTATGGCGCGAATTTTTGCTTCCGTAGGGCCAATGTCGAAGTGATTGCGCAAGGTTTCCATGATCTGAAACCCGATGGTGTAGACGGGATTGAGAGCAGTCATTGGCTCTTGGAAAATATATGCAACTTCATTGCCGCGATACTGTTGCAAGAGTTGAGTTGAAGCTCCAAGGACTTCTTGCTCCTTCACTTTGACGCTTCCGGTCACGTGTGCATTTGAAGCCAACAAACTCATAATTGCCAGTGCCACCGTTGATTTACCAGATCCAGATTCTCCGACAATGGCAAGAGTCTGCCCCGCTTCAACTTCGAAATTGACGTTTACCGCTGCTGGATACCAAACCCCATCCACCCAGAACTCAACGGTGAGATCTGAAACTTTGAGCATAGGTGATGACATTTACCGAACCGCCTTAACTGAGTCGCCAACTTTAGAGAACTGGTGTGAAAGGATTATGGAATGAACAACATTGATGTCTATCGCCCCAACTCCAATGTGATCTTCGCCGGAATTGGTGCGGTATTGAGTGCATTCTTCATCTGGTCGAGCTTTTATCAAGATAGCGTTACCAGCGAAATAACGAGCACGCTCACCGCCCTCTTCATCATCATATGCATTTACATTTTTCTGATCCGCCCGAAGGTCAGCTTTAGTGATGAGGGAGTTGTCATAACTAACCCTTTGGAAGAGTTCACTATTGGTTGGGGCGATGTGATCGCCATGGATACCCGTTGGGCCTTGTCCATTGAAACCAAAGAGTTCACGGTTAGTTCGTGGGCTGCCACCGCTTCGGGCCGCCATCGGCGAAACATCCATCACACTGAGATCAAAGGACTTGATATTGACCTGGGCGGAAGTATAAGAACAGCCGATTCTCCTTACTCCGACAGCGGAGCTGCCGCGCACCGCGCCCGGGTACGCCTTAAGCGTTTTCAAGAATCCGACAGAATTCAATCGCTCGCTACCTCGAGAAAGCGCCAACTGCGACCACTGGCTACGGCGATACTCACCTTGGCGGCCGCCATTGCTACTAATTTTTTGGGTCATTAGCTGCATTACTTCTTCGCCGCGCTTTGATTCTCGGCAGCACGATCTTTCCGTGAGATCCGGCGGCGCTGGCGCGGATCAAATGCGTCTCGTAAACCATCGCCAATAAAATTAACGGATAAAGCCACGATGATGATAATCAGCCCTGGGTACCAGAAGAGCCAGGGACGAGTGGTAAATGAATCTTGGTACTCACTGATCAAAAGTCCTAGCGAGACATCAGGCGGCACTACGCCAAAACCAAGATAGCTAAGGGCTGCCTCCAGGAGAATAGCGCCAGACATGATCAGCGTTACGTTAACGATGATCACACCAATGGCATTAGGAAGAATATGTTTAAAGATTATTCGGCGATTGCTCGCACCAGCAACTCGCGCGGCATCCACAAATTCCCGTTCACGAAGCGTCAGGAAGTCACCGCGTACGAGCCGAGACAACCCTCCCCAAGAGACCAAACCTAGGAAGAGCGCCAAGAAGAGCACACCCTTACTTCCAAAGTGGTAGCCCAGAACCGAGCCAATAATGAGAATCGGGATGGTAATAATGAAGTCAACTAAGCGCATCAAAGTAGCATCAATTACTCCGCGGTAGAAACCGGCAATCGCACCGACGACTATTCCTAGGAAGCCAGCAACCAATCCGATGACGACCATGACCTCAATAGAGCGTTCCGCTCCGCGCATTGTTAAAGCAAAGTAATCGCGACCCAGATCATCTTGGCCGAATGGGTGGTCGCCCAGCCCAAAGTTCTTTCCGGGAATGAGATCTAGCGTTGGGCAACCGGGAAGCTGAATTGAGCAGCCGTCAGTTCGTAAATTTGGCAGGTCTGTGATCTTGTACTTCCACCATCCACCGTAGCCAATTCCGAAAATTTTAAACCCGAGAGTGCTAAAAACGAAGATGACTATGGAGATGAGGACAACGAGTGAGATCATCGCACCGCGGTGCCTGAAAAAGCGCTTGCGAACGATCTGGCCTTGGCTAAGCCCCTCTGTCTCTTTGTTGAATATGTCGCCATCTGGATCAACTTCAACTAGTTCAGGTGCACGTCTAAAACGAAAGAGAGCCATTATTTTTTACCTACCACTCTGATCCGAGGATCTAGCACTGAATATAAAAGATCTGCCACTAAATTTGCGATGATGACCAAAGATGCGGTGAACAGGAATACACCCATCAGCAGATTGAGATCTTGGTTGTGGATCGCGCGGTTGAACTGCGTTCCCATTCCGTGCCAGCCAAAGACATTCTCAGTGATAATCGCACCGCCCATGATCCCCGCGGTATCCACAACTAAGATTGTGGTGATTGGAATTAAAGTATTTCGGAAGGCGTGGCGCATGATCACCGTACGCTCAGAAAGCCCCTTCGCCCGCGCGGTACGAATGTAATCCTGATTCATTACCTCTAACATGGTTCCGCGCGAATATCTAAGATAGCCCGCCATCGTGATAAGAACAAGCGCAATTGTGGGAAGCACGAGATGAAGCACCGTGTCGAGCGAGGAGAACCAAAAATTCCCAGTAGGCAATAGATCATTTGATTGGCTAATGGTCGGGATCGGGCGCTGATGAATTGCGTCGGTATTAACATAAGGAACCCAGGTCTTCATCAGCTTATCGATAATGAAAAGCAGCCCAACAAAGAGTGAGGTAATTACACTGGTTCGGATAACCGGTCTACGATCAATCTTGGCAAAGATGTAGGAGACCCCTGTTGCTATAGCCAGAGTCACCGCCAACATTATGATGATCGTCAAAAGATTGGCATATTTCTTTAAGAAGTACTCAACCGGGAAATATGCAACGAAGCCGATGGCCACAACCGTAATTGCAGAACGTAACGCTGGCTTATTGGACAACCCAGTAGAGAGATACGTGACTCCGACTGCGAAACCGATTCCCAAGGCGAGCATCGAAATTGGTCCAAGACCCGGGTGGGTAAACCATTTACTGACACTGAGCAGAATCAAGATGAGACTAGTCGCCGCTCCGGCGATGGCAAATATAGAAATTACTCGTTTGCGGGTACCACTGATCACTGCAGCCCAGAAAAAGCCCGATACCACCGATGCCGACACAATCCAGATTGGAGCGATTTTTCCATTGAGGAGAAAGTTGTTGAAACTAATGGCTAGGTATGCCTTCAAAAGAACTGCAACCCAGAAGATCGGAAGCGAATACATGAGGAATGCGAAAAAAGTCATTGCATAGTCAAAGCGGCTGTACTGCCGGAGCGCTGAAACTATTCCAAAACCAATTCCGAAGAGAATGGCAAGAATAAATGAGAGCGTAACAAGCCGGAGTGTGATCGGAATAGCATTTGAAATAGCCGTGCTGACCGGAGTGTGATCACGGGTCAACCCAAGGTCAATATTTCCCGTAAAAAACTTACCAATTCCCTTTAGCCATATGAAGTATCGTGCAGGGGGCGGGACATTTAAATGCAGTTCTCGAATCAGTGCTAATAATTTCTGGTGTGCCTGGGGCGTGGAACTTCCTCGCAACCCTTCGGTAGGATCCCCTGAGTAGGCGGCTGCGTTATAGATCAGAAAGCTTGATCCAAAAAGAATCACAAACATAGCCGCAATGCGCCGACCGATATAGGCGAACATGAAACCCTCTGTTCTACTTTGAAATTCGAAATTAAAACTTAATGAAATCCTAGATTTTAAAAGAAGTGGTGCTGGAGTTAATCCAGCACCACTTCTCAATCCCCCTAAGGGGTTTACTACTTACGAGCGCATTTACTATCCGCTCAGTTATCTAAGAAGTGGCTAAAAGCCGCTGCTTAGAAGTGCCAGGTCCAGAAGTTCCAGAACAGGCTTGGAGACAACGGTGCAGGCACGACATTTGAGAGCTGCGAGTTGAATGCAGTCACATTTGGGTTCTGGAAGATACCCAAGAAGAAAGCATCCTTGGCAACAGCTTGCTCAATCAAAATACGGTAACGATTGACCGTAGCTTGAGGAAGCGAAGTCTTCTGCAAGGCATCGCAATACTTATTGATGTCGGAATCGTTGATACCGGTGTAGTTAGATCCGCCACCATTTTGGAAGATTCCGCAGGCTTGAGCATCTTGAGGATTTGCAGTCTGATCAAAGATGAAGAAGTGAGCGTCGTACTGAGTCGCCGTCAACTTTCCACCCCAACCAGCTGTTGCTGGTGCTGTGACCTTGAAACCGACCGCAGCTTCAGCAGCAATTATCAAAGCTGCTTCAGAGGTACGTCGAGTGTTTCCTGGTGAGCCCCAAAGCAGGTTGATAGCAATTGGAGTATTGCCGTTACCAGCAGTTGGATACCACTTCTTTACTAGACGCAAAGCCTGCGCGGTGCGGGAAGCTTGATCGCCACGGTTAAAGGCGGCCATTCCGTTGACGCTTGCAGCGTGGTCGTATTGAGGGTTACCAGGGAGGGTAATTACTGAACCCAGAACAACTGCATCTGGATTAATAGGCGCAACTAGCTTTGAGACGATAGCTGCACGTGGGTAGGCCAGCAAGAATGCTTGGCGGAGATCTTTAGCCTTTTGGCCACCTGACCATGCAAATGGACCGGTATAGGTATCAGATCCGCTCGAAGCAACGCGGAGCTCAATATGCTCGAAAGCAAGTGAGCTGGTCGTCAAAACGGTAGCAGTCTTGATTGCCTTGAGTTGCGCAACAGCGTCTGCTGTTGGTTGGCCTTGGTAGACATCGGCATCGCCATTGGCAAGAGCCTGTGCTGAAGGTGAACCATCAGCAATTCCCTGCTTAATAACGAGAGTTGTGATACCTGAAAGTGCAGGACCAGAGTTGTAGTTCGAGCTAGCTACCATCGTGATCTGACTGCTATCAACAGACTTGAGGTGATAAGCACCATTGTTAACCAACAGCAATGGGTTAGTTGAACTGTCAACGGTGGTGAAGTTGTAGCTGTTGCTCCAGATCTTGCCCATCGCTGCGAGTGACTTTGTGTTCTTTGAAGTCACATCAGAAATGAACTTGGCATTTGCTGCAGCACCTGCAGAAGCTGATTGCAGGCTTGTTCCGCCAGCTGCCAACTCTTCAAGTACGTGAGCAGGCATTGGCTCTAGGCCAGGACCGTTGAGCAGCCAGTCTGGAATTTGTGAGTCATACTTGAAGGTGATGCTCATTCCATCTTTGCTGACGGTTGGGATGCCGGCAATGTGTGAGTCATACACGCCACCGTAGTTAACAGAGTTGAACGCACCTCCGGTTGATCCTGCTGGATCGCCAAGACCGGCCGCCTTTGAATAATCAGAGCTGGTCGTGACGTGCCACAGAAGGAGATCTGCTGCAGAGATTGGGACACCATCTGACCAGAGTCGTCCTGGTGCGATGGTGTAAGTAACTTCAAAATCAGTTTTGGTGTTCTTCGTGATCTTCCACGTTGCGAGCTTTGGATTCGGGACAATATTCAACTTGTCGTCGTAGTAGAACATAGGGGAACCTGTTAGGTACTGAACGTCACCGTTGATCACAATATTGGTGTCGGGGGTGATGTTGTTGTATGAGGTAAAGGTATTGCTCTCGATTGCGACGACGGTGCTACGCGTATCAGCGTGTGCTGGTACGGCAACAAAGCCGATGAGCGCAACTGACGCTGCGGAAACCGCTGCGACAATAGAGCGCGTCTTCAGGCGTGCTTTCATGTTTTCTCCTTAATAGGTGTGTGACCAATCCCGCCTAGCCTCTAGCTATAGCGATACCAGCCCGCACGAGGGGTACCAAGTGAGGGTTATCTTGCCCTATTTGTCGGGTTTTTTTCAATAGAGTTGCGCCATGGTTCATAACAATCAGGCGACAAATGTCTTCGCTTTCCGCGAAGAGCGGCAATTAGAGGGCACTCTAGGTCGATCTGGCGTTATTTCGACTCCCCACGGAGAGATCGCAACCCCCGCCTTTATCCCGGTTGGAACGAAGGCGGCTATCAAAGGGGTCTTGCCGGAGGCGATAAAGGATCTTGGCGGACAGGCGGTCTTGGCCAACGCTTACCACCTCTATTTGCAGCCTGGCCCCGAGATCGTCGATGAGGCGGGAGGCTTGGGATCTTTTATGAACTGGCCCGGACCAACCTTCACCGATAGCGGAGGCTTTCAAGTTCTCTCACTTGGAGTCGGCTTCAAAAAAGTCATTGCCATGGATACCCAAACTTTTCGATCCGATGAGGTAATTGCCGAGAAGAAAGAGCGCCTTGCCCACGTGGATGACGATGGGGTCACTTTCAAATCCCACCTCGACGGATCGCTGCATCGCTTTACCCCCGAGGTATCGATGCAGGTTCAGCATCGATTGGGCGCAGACATTATTTTTGCCTTCGACGAATGCACGACCCTGCACAATACTCGCGGGTATCAAGAGCGATCGTTAGAGCGCACTCGCCTCTGGGCTAAACGATGTCTCGTCGAGCACGGACGTTTGACGAGCGAGCGCACCCATCGCCCCTACCAAGCGCTCTTTGGCGTGCTTCAGGGTGCGCAATACGAGGATTTACGCCGCAAAGCCGCCCGGGACCTTTCGGCCTTAAACGAAGATGGCACTTCCTTCGATGGATTTGGTCTCGGCGGGGCGCTGGACAAAGAGAATTTAGGGACGATCGTCAGGTGGATGTGTGAGGAACTCCCCCAGAACAAGCCGCGCCATCTTTTAGGGATTGGCGAACCCGATGATCTCTTTACCGGCGTGGAAAACGGAGCCGATACCTTCGATTGCGTAGCGCCTAGCCGGCAGGCACGAACTAGCGCGGTCTTTACCCGCGATGGTCGGGTAAATTTGAGCAACTCAAGGTACCAACGCCAATTTGCGCCGATCGATGAGGCGTGCGATTGCTACACCTGCACAAACTACACCGCGGCATATATTGCTCATCTCTTCCGCGCCAAGGAGATGGTTGCGGCCACTTTGGCCACGATTCACAATGAGAGATTTATAGTTCGCCTAGTTGATCAGATGCGCGAATCAATTAAAAACGGAGAATTCCTAGAATTTAAACGCGAATTCCTCGGTCGTTTTTATGTCGGCAGTCCTAAACGTCAGGCGACTTGAAAAGAACGCTTAGACAACCCCATCCAGTAACCATCAATGGTTGTGTCAGGCGCGGCATCTGCTTGCGTGGCGGCACCTAATGTGATGAAGATAGGTGCGAAGTGCTCGACAGTGGGATGCGCATATGGCATACCTGGCGCGAGTGATTTGTAGTTCATTAACTCATCCACGGCGCCACGGCTTAAAACCTCTTGCGCCCAAAGATCAAATTCAACGCTCCATCCTGGTGGAGTTGCATCAATGCTGAAATCCCGCAGAAATGGCAGTCCGTGCGTCATAAATCCACTTCCAATTATCAGGACTCCCTCTTCGCGCAGCGGGGCCAGCTTCTTGCCAATTGCAAAGAGTTTTTCTGGATCTTGAGTGGGTATCGACATCTGTAAAACTGGGATGTCGGCGTTCGGAAACATTTTGAGAAGCGGTATGTAGGCGCCATGATCCAGACCCCGACTCGGTTGTTCGGCAACTTGTTCGTTCATCAAGGCTTTTATACGGGCCGCCAACTCGGGCGCACCCGGTGCGCGGTATCGCAGGTTATAAAACCTGGGAGCGAATCCCCCGAAATCGTAAATAAGTGGGGTGGCACCCGAGGTTGACCCCAGAGTTAGCGGAGCAGATTCCCAGTGTGCACTAACAACCAATATCGCCGTAGGACGTGCCAGCACATCGCCCCAAGAGGCTAACTGCGAACTCCACAACGGATCATCAAGAAGCGGTGGCGCACCGTGGCCGATGTACAGAGCTGGGGTGATAGACATGTTCAGATCCTAGCAGATGGTTGAATATTCAACTATTTATCTAGCAGTGCGGGCGATACGTTCTCGAGCGACTTCTTGGCTGGGAGATTCCTTTCCGAGCGCCAAACTGAGTAGTTTGAGCAGGCGAGCACAGATCCAGCGCCAACTGCGATTCACCGGTTTAAGACCCAATATTTTCTGCTGCGCTGGCGTCAAAGTTGAGATCGCGCTCTTCGCGAGAACTAAATAGAACATCAGTGCTGGAATTCCGAGCGGTGGTTTCAAAATAAATTTCACAACTTCCTTAGTTGCAACGCTTGGCGCCAAATCGGTTACTAAAAATTCATCCATGGTTGCCTTGAGTTCTGCAACGGATTGCGGTGCAACTTTCAGACCTAGCCCTGTAGCGCTCTGACTCCACTCACGAACATAGGCATCAGCACCTTCATTAATCGGATAGCCAAAGGCTTGATGCGCGGTTAAGAAAGAATCAGTAAACGCACAATGCACCCACAATAAATAACGTGGATCCGCCGCGCGGTAGTGTTTGATCTCGCCAGATTTACTTTTAAATTCGCCCTTGACATGGTCGTGCATTGAATTTACTCGAGCAGCTTCGTTAGCTATCGCCTCCATTGAACCGAAAGTCGTGATCGTTAACCAGCGCGAAGTTCCAGCTAGCCGGCCGAGCGGATCGGTCTCGTAGCGCGAGTGTTGGCTTACCCCCGTGAGCGCAGCAGGATGAGCGGCTTGTAACAAAAGGGCGCGAATGCCGCCAACCAGGGTTGCCACAGTTCCATGAACTTGCCAGACCGCGCTGCCAGGCCCGAATAAGCCGACGCCTTCACCATGCGCTATTAATTTTACCCAGTCCGGTCTGCCATCAGGCGACCCTGAAACGATCTGCCTGAAACGATTTGCAACTCTCTCTTTCATGATTTACAACTTTCGATTTCTAAGAGCCGATGGCTTCTCGCAATTGATTAGCGTGGTCGACCGGGTGTTTGCTGTAAATGCGCAACCAATCTTCCAGCGTGAAATTTCCGCGCTCGCTATGTATCGCAAACTTCGCGAGATCGCCTTGCGTTAAATTATTTAAAATCTCCAACGAAGAAGCGCGCGAAGCCCGATACAGAGCGAACGAATTTTCTATCGGAAGGGTGCGATAGCCCAGCGCTTCACACTCCGACCAGGCGTTCTCGTCATAACCCAAGATCTGAGTGCCGGGTTCGGCCAAGATTCGGCGCAGCCGAGCGGCAGATTGAGATTCGCT
>Ga0302322_100004362_pt1 | contig 12270 bp, 10 predicted proteins | sample Fen_T0_2_FD_203757 | JGI IMG/M metagenome (GOLD analysis project Ga0302322, IMG submission 203757) | Peat permafrost microbial communities from Stordalen Mire near Abisko, Sweden - Fen_T0_2 | ecosystem: Environmental > Terrestrial > Soil > Wetlands > Permafrost | place: Sweden: Abisko...
CCGATGGCGCCGTAGACGATGGTGGGAAGCAGCGTGAGGCTGGACCGCCAGTCGAACATGGCGCCGCACGCGAACCCGACGACGAACACGAGGAACAGGGCATCCCGACCCACACGCACCCACGTCTGCCTGCTCATGACGTTCCTCGGATCCACAGTGCGACGTTCGACGGGGCGAGTGTCGCGTGGACTGCACCGACGAGGTCGTCGGTCACCGTCGCGAGCTCGACCTCGGAGCGCAGCCGGTTGCCGAACGCGTCGACGGTGTGCTGCGCGTCGTAGCGGGCGCGGTTGAACCGGCGGTCGACCAGGGCTTGGATCCGGTTCAGTGCGGGCCGGGCCAAGGCTGCTGCCGCCAGCGTCGCCGCGGCCACGGCCAGTGAGTTCGACGAGTCGGGGAGCAGGCTCGAGGCGAGGGTGACGACCACCAGGTAGGTCGCCAGCAGCAACCCGGTGACCATGGCGTATGACGTGGTGCGGGAGATGATCCGGTCGATGTCGTAGAGCCGGTAGCGCAGGATTGCAATGCCCACGGAGATGGGGATGAGCACCAGCACGGGCCCCATCAGCACGTCGGTCCACCCGTTGTTCCCGCGTTCAGGGGGCAGCATGAGGTAGCCCAGCGTGATCGTTCCGGCGAGGAACAGCCACTTGATCTGGGCACGCGCCTGCTCACTACCCCGCCGAAACCGAGCGAACAGTGATGCGAGGCACAACACGACGGCAGTGAAGAACAGAACGGCTCCCACATTGCGCATCACGTCGAAGAACGACACGAGGCCGTCCGGTGTGTAGGGAGTCGTTGCATGCCGGTTCGTGCTGTCGGTGTAGTCATGCCCCTCGAAGGCGAAGGCGATCGACCAGGTGGCGATGGCGAAGGCGGACCACCAGCCGACGAGCCGCCACTTGGGTGAGGGAAGATGCCCATCCGGAAACAGCAGGAACGGGAAAGAGAGCAGCAGCCCCAGCGCTGGCACCCAGAACCAGTTGTGGAGCCAGACCGCGAACGTCCCGCCGTATGCCCCTGGGTGAATCAGCGTGGCCCAGCGGCCGTACCCGGAGGCCAGGGCACCGAGCCCCATCAGGATCCAGAAGGACAGGTAGAGCCACCCGAGTGCATTGCCGCTCTGTCGGCGCGCAACGACCAGACCCACCAGGCTGACCGCAACTATGGCTGTTCCTTGGGACGCGGTGACGATCAATGCCATTCGGTCGACCCCGTTGGCTCCAGTCCGCTCGAACACGAGCCCGACGAGCCCGAGTGCGGCGCCGAGTAGCCAAAGGGTGAGGGCTTGGCGGTGTCTCATGTCACCTGCCTCAACCAGACGGCGCTGTACTCGGGCTCCAGCGTTCGCTGGACCGCGGCCAACAAGTTCGTCTGAACCGTTCCGGTGTCCACCTCGGTAAGAAGGTGTGACCCGAACTCCTCGACCACGTGCGTTGCGTCGTAGCGACTTCGGTTGAATCGGCGATCGACCACTGACTGGGTCCACCTCAACGCGGGACGGAACACGGCAGCCGCAGTGAGAGTCGCGGCCGCCACCACGAGAGACGAGTTGTCCGGGAGCCAGTGTGAGGCGAGGGCGATGACGCTGAAGTAGGTGGCGAGAAGCAACCCGGTGACGACGGCGTAGGAGGTGGTACGCGACACCAAGCGGTCGATGTCGTAGAGGCGGTACCGAAACATCGCCACCACGATCGCCGCAGGCGGAAACAGTGCGCTCAGCCAGAACAGGGCCGGAACCTGGGAGAACCAGCAGACCACCGCGAGGACGACGCCGAAGAGGAACCACTTCAGCTGGGCTCGTTCGACGCCGGTCGAGCGGTGAAAGCGCAGCGCCAGCGAAGGAAGTGATCCCAGCAGTCCGCAGGCGTAGGCCGCGAACGTACCGCTCACGAGCAGGCTCACTGGTCCGAAATGCGTCGGCGGCTGAACCCCGAAGGCGTAGCCGAGAACCAACGCTGTCGTACCGACGAGCAGGAGCGCCGTGACCCACCGCCAGGCGCCGGGGAGCGGTCGCCCCGTGGGGTAGATCTGGATGAGGAGTGCGACCAGCCCGCCGAAGACGACGAACAGGACGACCCCGATCCGGTAGACGAACCCGGTCGGGTCGGCCGGAGTCTGGCTGGGGACGACCAGAGCGAAGTAGACGCCAAGCGCCAGAATCAGGCGTGGGATCACGAGGCCCGGGCGCCGCCAGATGAGCGCAGACCCAAGGGCGACGTAGACCACCGACCAGACCGCCACCACCCACGTCTGATAGCCGGCCTCGTCGCTCACGTTGGGATGGACGATCGAGACTGCCAGGGCTGCGAGGGCGCCGACTAGACAGACCGCGAGGACCGACGCGGTCACGGCCCGGCCCCTCACGGAGTACTCCTCAGCCAGAGCGTGGCGGTCGCCGGCTGGAGCGAGTGGTCGACGGTGGACAGCAGCTGGTCGGCCACTCGGTCAGGGTCGACGACCAGGCGGAGGTACGAGCCGAATTCCTCGACGGTCCGCTCCGCGTCGTACTTGGCCCGGTCGAACCGTCGGTCGATCCAGTGCTGGGTACGGTTCAGCAGCGGTCGGAAGGCCGCTGCGCCAGCCAGGGTGCCTGCGGCCACGGCCAGCGATGACGACGAGTCCGGAAGGACCCGCGAGACCGCCGTCACGACGAGCGCATAGGTGACGATCAGCGAGAGCGTCACCACTGTGTAGCTCGCCGTCCGGCTGACGATCCGGTCGATGTCATAGAGGTGGTAGCGCAGGATCGCGACCCCGAACGCGGCCGGAATCAGCAGGAACGAGAGCAGGGCGCTGATCTCCAGCGCCAGCAGCCAGAAGGGGTACTGGGGGGCGAACCAGTTCGCATTCGTGCTGTCCACGTGGTGGTGAGCGTCGTAGGCGAGCGACGTCGTCAGCGTGGCGGTGTACAGCACGACGATCACCGCGGCGGCAGCCGCCAACCAGCGGATCTGAGTTCGAGCCAGTGCTGAGGACCGTCGATACCGGACGACGACGGAGGCGACGCTTACGAGCAGGCTGAGGGGGAACGTCACGAGCAGCAACGAGAGGACCTGGGTCCAGGAGACGAAGTACGGGTTGAGCCGGCCCTGGGACGTCACTTGCGAAGCGGTCGTCACCACGACCGCGAGGACGACGATCATCAACGTGCACCATCGGGAGAACCACACCCAGCGCGGTGACGGCAACTCGCCGTCGGGGTACCGGATCAGCAGGTGGGTCCCCATCAGCCCGACCGGAACCACCCACCCCCCGTCGAAGGGCAGCGCCAGGATGACCGCCCAGGCCAGCCCGATCGCCAGGAGCAGGCGTCCCTCGACGTGCTCGGGGTATCGAAGCAGAATCAGCCAACCCACCGCCAAGAAGCTGAGCGGAACGACGAGTGTCACGACGTCGCCGACCGACCGGGTGACGACAAGCGCCCCGATCAAGTCGACCACGAGCGCGAGCACAGCCAGGCCGAGCATGGCCAGGTTGACGCGGTGGTGCGGCACGACGCGACTCATGACGAGCCCGCCAGCCACACGGACAGGCTGTTCGGCTCGACCGCCGCCTGGATCGTTTCGGCGAGTTCGACCACGACCCGGTCGGGGTCGATCTCGTTGCGCAGCTGCCCGCCGAACTCCTCGACCGTGAGGACAGCGTCGTAGCGGGCTCGGTTGAAGCGACGGTCGATGATCGCTTGGACTCGGGTCAGCACGGGTCGGAAGACCGCTGCTGCGGTCAGCGTCGCCGCGGCGACGGCCAGCGTCGACGACCCCGGCAGGATGCTGGTCGCACCCCAGACCACGACCAGGTAGACGACGACGACGACTCCCGAGACCAACACGTAGGACGTCGTCCGGCTGATCAGCCGGTCGATGTCGAACAGTCGGTACTTCAGAATCGCCGCGCCGATCGCGATCGGGACCAGGGGCGAGAACAGGATGAACGCCAGGACTGGGCCGTCCTTGGCGCCGAGGAAGGCGAAGAAGCCCCCGAGGAAGATCACCGTCGCGAAGACGACCCACTTGATCTGGAGTCGTTGGATCGTGTCGCTGCGGCGGAACCTGACCAACAGGCTCGAACCGGCCACGATCAGGCAGGCCAGCCCCACCATCTGGTAGCCGTAGTAGACGGGCAGCACGCGGACGCCGGACAGCGGGGTGACCGGGTCGAAGATGTCGGGGTAGTTGTCGGTGCGGTTGACGTTCGACAGGCCCGTGAGCAGCGTGCCGAAGAGGAACGTCGAGCAGGTCAGCCAGACCCCCCAACGCCAGCGTCGTGAGACGAGATGACCGTCTGGGAACAGCATGAGTGCGACCAGGATGGGTGTCATGGCGATCTCGACCCAGAGCATGCTGAACCAGGCTGCCCACTGCTCGACGGTCGTCCCGGACCCGGGGTCGGTCGTCGGGCTGTGCGGTGTGGCGCCACTGGGTCCGGCCAGCCCCTGGGCGACCATCGTCAGGGATCCCAGCAGGGCGAAACCCAGGAACAACCAGCCAATCGGGTTGGCCGGTCGTCTCAGTGCAACCAGGGCACCCGCGACGCCGAAGGTCACGTAGGCAGGAGCGAAGACGATCGGGGATGTGGCGAACGGGAAGCCGATGGAGAGGGCGGTGCCAAGGGCTGCGGCTGCGAGCGTCATGGCGATCAGGGCCAGCGCGATCACTCGTGTCTCTTGCGGCCTCATGGCGCCACCCCGGCTCCGGTGGTGACTGCTGCCAGCGCCGCCCAGGTCGCCCACCTGAGGCGTCTCACGAGTCGCTCCGGAGCCACAGCGACAAGGACGCGGGGCTGACGGTCTGTCGAACCGCGACCATCAGGCACGACTCGATGGTGGCCAGCTCGACCTGCCGATCCAGGGCTCGGGCGAACCCGGTGACGGTCCCTGTTGCGTCGTAGCGGGCACGATTGAAGCGGTGGTCGACGACAGTCTGGACGCGTCGCAGCACCGGCCGGAAGATCGCCGCGGCCGCCAGCGTCGCAGCCGCGACGGCCAGCGAGGACTTCTGCCCGAGCACCGAAGTCGCGAGGAAGACGACACCGAGGTAGGTCATGACCAGGAGGCCTGTGACGACGACATAGGAAGCGGCGCGGCTGATCACCCGGTCGATGTCGTACAACCGGTACCGCAGCAGCGAGATGACGATCCCCACCATTGGGAATGAGAGGCCCAGAGCGAGGGCCCATCCGCCGGAGCCAGAGGCGACCGCCGCAGAACCGAACCAGATGACCACGGCGGCGGCTACGGCGAACAAGAACCACTTGAGCTGTGCTCGCTCGACACCGGCGGAGCGGTGGAAGCGGAGTGCGACCAGGGGGAGAGTCGCGAGCAGACCGACAACCCACAGCACTGCAGCGAGAGAGGTGACGACGGCGGGGGCAGTTGAGGCCCCGCCAAGGTTGAAGCCGATCGTGAGTCCGAGGTAACCGGCTGCCCCCGCATACGTCAGCCAGCCCCATCGTCCGGTGACGGTCCGACCGGTGGGGAACAGTTGGGCGAGCAGCGCCGGGAGTGTTGCCACCTCGAAGTAGAGGTCCCCGGGGGTGTCACCGCGAAAGGAGAGCCACTCCAGGGCCGCCATGATCAGCCCGGCCGAGAACATGAACCACGGGTACCTCAGCCCCGGCCGTTTCCAGATCAGGATGGCGCCGATTGCCACGTTCAAGAGCGCCCACGTGACAGCGGCCCTGGCGATCGCCACGTTGTCCGGGGAGCCGGAGAAGGTGATCGCCGCCGGGATCTGAGAGGCGGCGATCACGACGCCGAGAACGAGCACGAGAGCGAGAACGACGGTGATCCGGCGACTCATTGCCGGCTCCGGAGCCACAGCGAGACCGAGGTCGGGCTGACGGTGTCGTGCACGGCCAGTGCGAGGCTCGACTCGATCGTCCGCAGTTCGACCTGGCGGTCGAGGGCTCGGGAGAACCGCGCGACGGTAGCGGCGGTGTCGTAGCGAGCTCGGTCGAACCGTCGGTCCACGACGCCGCGCACGCGCCGGAGCAGCGGCTGGAACGCCGCCGCGGCCGCAAGCGTTGCGGCCGCAACCGCCAAGGATGACTTTGCGCCCAGCAGTTTCGACGCCAACGTCACGGTGACTGCATAGACCAGGACGAGTCCGCCGGTCACGATCGCGTACGACACGGTCCGGCTCACCACGCGGTCGAGGTCGTAGAGGCCGTGACGCAGGACGGCGATGGCGATGCCCAGTGGCAACGCCGCACCAGCGGCCGCCCACACGAGCGAGCCGTGAAGGTTCGAGGGCTGGTAGCCCCTACCGAACAACAAGATCGAGATGAACATGTCGCCCAGAATGATGGCCGGACCGGCCAGGCCACCGATCACGACCCAGGTCACCTGCTGACGCTGCGTACCTCGTGCTCGGAGCCAACGAAGCGCGAGACACACGCATCCGAGGAAGAGCCCGACGACCAGCACGGGGCCGCCGGCCTGCGTCAAGGAGTGCGCCGGAGCAGACGGATGCGGGAGGAAGGCGCCGGCTCCGGAGCTGTGGCAGGTTGCACCCGCGGGCGCTGGAGGCGAACACGGGTACCCGATGAGTGCGTCGTCGTTGGGGCCGTCGAAGATCGAGGCGACCACCCCGATGCCAACCAACACGACGAATGCCTGCACGATGCGGCGCCAACGTTGGGTCAACGGCTGGCCGGTCGGCGCGAGGAACAGCAGAAGCGCGGCCCCGGCGACGGCGCTCAGTTGGGCAGCGGCGAAGATCCCGCCCGTCGTTCCGACGAACGGGTTGGACCAGCCCTCGTGGACTCCGGTCAGCGACAGTGCGCCCGCCGTGTCCTGCACGACGCTCAGACAGGCCAGGCCGAGCATGATCGGACCAACCCGGTTTCCCGGCACGCGCGTGCAGATCACCGCTCCGACAGTTGCGAGGGAGAGCGTGCCGACCGTCGTCTCGATCCAGTAGTTGTAGACGTAGGTGAAGTGACGGGCGTACTGCCACGCCGTCAATGAGTCGACCGCGGCCAGACCGACCAGAACAAGACCGAACACGACCCAGGGCCAAGCCGGAGTCGTGTTCGGTCGGTTCATGACCGCCCGCTCAGGTGCGCGGCGAGCGCTTCAACGCACGAGCCGGAGCCGTCATCGTGTGGACGCCGGATCGGATTCCTGCGTTGTGGCGCACATTCCGCCAGTTCGACCAGAGCCGCTTGCGGTCCACGCACGTCGTGACCTCGGTCACCCGCGCGTCGGGGATCCCGTGGTGGGCGGCGAGGTTCTTCAGTGTCGCCACCCAGAATTGGTCCTCCTTGCGCCGCATGACCGGCCAGCCGATCTCGTACAACGGGTCATTCGTGCGGATCAGGATCTTGATCTCGACCTCGGTCGTGCCAGCCACCTCGGCAGCCTCGAACGTGATCATCCCGGCGAACATGTGGCCCTCGGGGGTCATGAACGTGAAGGAGTCGTCGTCGGCGTAGAGGACCATGATCCCGGTGGCCAGCGTCATGCCGCCCGTGCTGATCCCGATCGAGCTCACGGCACCGGGCGAGACCCCGGTCAGTGCGGTGTGGAAGGTGGCGCCCTTCGGCCAGTACTCGCCGAAGTGCTGCTTCCAGTCGGCGATCAGGTCCTGGGGGCTGACCACGTCGCCGACGTTGGTGGTGTAGGTGCGCTGCCACAGCCGGCCGAATCCCTGCTGGGGGCCGGTGAGTCGCCGCCCACTGATGTTGTAGCCCGCGGCGGCCTGCTCCTCACCCACCTCGAGCCGGTCGACCTTGGCGGCCCAGTTCTGCGCGTCGCGTGGTGGATCGCTCTTGGCGTTGGTCATCGATCTCGCCTCCGATCAGGCCGAGGCGAGTGCACTGGACTCGTCCCCGTGGATGGAGATGGCTTCGTCGAGCCGGGTCAGCTCGAAGATCTGCCGGTAGTGGTCGGTCAGCCCGTAGGCCGCCAGTTGCTGGTGCTGTCGGTTGGCGCGGACGAGGAGTGTCACGAGCATCCCGATCCCGCCGCTGTTCATGTAGTCGAGCCCGTCGAAGTTGAGGACGAGCCGCTTGGCGCCGGGCGCGCTCGCTTCCTCATACGCCTTCATCAGGGTGGGCTCGCACGCCGCGGTGACCTCCCCGACGATGTCGATGACGGCGACACCATCGTTGGGGAACCTGACGTCCATCGAAAGAACAGGGTCGCTCATGTGACTCTCCCTCGTACGGTCAGTGAGCCGCGGCGCCGTCGACGGCACTGTCGACGTCTGAGTAGATCTGGATGAAGTCGGACAGCTTGGTGATGGTGAAGATGCGCTCGTAGTGGTCGGTCAGCCCGGATGCGAACACTCGACGCCCTTCGGCGCGCGCCCGGCCCAGGACGCCCACGATCAGGGCGATGCCGGTCGAGTTGATGTACTCGACGTCGCCGAAGTCCAGCAGGATCACTGGGGGATCGGCGACCACCGCTGCTTCGTAGGCAAGGGTCAGGGACGTCATGGCGTCACGGTCGATTCGTCCCTCGAGTGTCATGACGGCCACTGGCGGCTCGCCGCGCACGTCAACCTCATACGTCGACATCGGATCCCTCCTCGGTTGTGGGGGCGTCGGGATCCCGATACATCACCAGGCGCACCGTGTGGCGGCCGTCCTCCATGGATTGGTCCACTTCGTCGACCATGTTCTCGATCAGGAACAAGCCCCACCCTCGTGGTGTCTGGAGTCCGGCGAGCTTGAGCTCGAGGTCCGGATGTGTGGCGCCGACCTCACCGAGCGACCCGCCGTGGTCGGTGACGGTCACGGCGACCTGGGTGTCCTCGTCGTAGACGGTGACGTCGACGGGTACCTCGGAGCGGTTGGCGTTGCCGTGCTCGATCGCGTTCATGGTCGCCTCCGCCACCGCGGTCTTGAGCCGGTCGACCTGGTCCTCGGTCAAGCCGAAGTCCGCGACCGCCTCGGCGACTCGCGCCAGCGCCTCGCGCTCGTTGCCGGGCTCGCTGGGCAAGCTGAACGCCGTGATCACGCCCGGAGCGGAGGCGCCATGGGCGGCGCCCTCCGTCCGTCGGAGGGCGACCAGGGTGATGTCGTCCTCCTGCTCCACGTCGGGACCGGTGAACCTGGCCAGCTCGGTGACGCACAGGTCGGTGAGCTCGTCCCCCGTGCGAGCCCTCGCGACCACGTCCGCCGTTCGTCCGAAGCCGAACATCTCACCGCTTCCGTCGTGCTGCTCGGTCAGCCCGTCGCTGTACAGCAACAGCTGCTCACCGGGCGCGATCACGGCGTCGTACTGGTCGTACGTCATGCCGGGCATCAGCCCGAGGGGCATGCCGGTCGCGTGCAGCTCGCGCACGGTTCCGTCGACCCCTCTGACGTACGGCAGGTTGTGGCCGGCGTTGGCGAAGTCGACGCGCCCAGTGGGCGGGTCGAGCACCATCGCCAGGCAGGTGACGAACATGTGGGCCGGGATGTCCTCGCACAGCAGGTCGTTGACGCGAGCCAGCACGGCGCTTGGCGACTTCAACCGGGGGCCGGTCTCGCGCAGCAGCGCGTGGGTGCTCGACATCACCAAGGCGGCCGGGACGCCCTTGTCGGTGACGTCGCCGGTCACCACCATGACGCGCCCGTCCGGCAGGCTGATGAAGTCGTAGAAGTCGCCACCCACAGTGCGCGCCGGGCGGTAGAAGGCCGAGATGTGCCAGGTCGGCAGGTCGGGCAGCACCTTGGGCAGGAACTGCTGCTGGATCAGCTGCGCCACCTTGAGCTCCTGCTCGAACCGCTCGCGCGATCGTGCCTCTGACTCCTGCTGACGAACCAGCTGGCCCAGACGCAGGGCCGGGGCGGCGTAGCGGGCGAGTGACTCCAGCAGTTGGCGGTCGTCCTTGGAGTAGTCGCGTTCGGACAGGCGGGGTCCGAGCTGGAGGAGCCCGACGAGCTCGCCGGAGGTCACGAGGGGAACGACGAGGACCACCCCCGCATCGCGCATCTGGTCGAGTGCGGGTGACTCCAGGGTCAGCGTGCGGATGTCGACCACACCCGGGGTCTCGTGGAAGTAGCCGAGGATCGGGTCGTTCGGTGCGATGTCGAGATCGGGTCCGGTCACGACGCCGGGCGCCGGTTGCACGGTGGGCGTCGACGGGCGCCGGCGCAGCCGTGAGGTGAGGCCGCGACGCCCGTCGGGGGATGCCTCGTCGGCGGATGCCGGGACGGCCGCGACGCTGCCGCCTCCCGAGCTGGACGTGGTCGTGGGTGGTTGTGCGACTGCCGAGCCCTCGCGATCGACCTCGACCGAGCTGGCCATGGCCCCTCCCGCCCCTGCTGGTGCCAATCCCGATGTTCGGGCCCGAGCGGTGAATCCGTCCGGTTCGTTCGCGTCGATCATGTCCGTGCCTCCGTTCCGGAACCGTTACGGCAAGAACGTTCTCGAGCAGACTTGGACACTATTCACGTTGGGGGCGTTACGGTCGGGCGAATTCGATGATCGAGAGGACTTTCGTGGCGCAGCTCCAGGTGGCACTGCTCGGGGCGCCTGAGCTCCGGCTCGGGGCAACAGCCCTGCAGTTCGACACCCGCAAGGCGGTGGCCCTGATCGCGGTCCTGGCCGTGACGGGGCGTCGGCACACGCGCGAAGAGCTCGCCGCTCTGCTCTGGCCCGAGTCCGAGGCCGCGCGGGCGCGGGCTGCGCTGCGTCGGACCTTGTTCACCGCCGCTGGCGCCGGGCCGGCACTGGTCACGGACCGTTCGGGGGTCGCCCTCGACGCCGACCTGGTGTCGTGCGACGTCACGACCTTCCTGGACTGTGTCCAACGTGGTGACGCCGCAGCCGCCCGCGAGGCGTTGGCCTGCTACCGGGGCGACTTCCTGGCCGGCTTCACGCTGCGGGACAGTCCCGAGTTCGAGGACTGGAGGGCGTCCACGAGCGAGCGCTTGCGGCGTGACTTCGACCGGTTGCTCGGGGTGCTCGTGGCCGAGCACACGGCCCGTCACGAGTTCGACGACGCGATCGGCTTTGCCCAACGCCGGCTGGCGCTCGACCCGCTGCACGAGCCGGCCCACCAGGCGTTGATCCAGCTGTTCGATTGGACCGGCCAGCGGACTGCTGCCCTGCGCCAGTACCGCACCTGCGTCCGCACGCTCGACCGTGAGCTCGGAGTGGCTCCGCTCCCCGAGACCACCGCGATCTACGACGCGGTCCGGGGTCACCGGCTGCCGCCCCCGGCGCCGCCGCCCACGCTGGACGCCGGAAGCCCGACGGACGCGGGCGAGCCGCTGGCTGCCTCGGACAGTGACACCCGCGCCGACCCAACGGCCGGCTCCACGGGAGGTGTTTCGGGCCCCGTCGCGCGGCCTTTCGTGGGCCGACGGGCTGAGCTGACGACGCTGGGCAAGGCCTGGGAGCAGGCGCAGCTCAACGCCCGGACGGTTGCGGTGGTCGGCGAGACCGGGAGTGGCAAGTCGACCCTGCTCGACGTGTTCGCCGACCAGGTGCGGGATCGAGGGGGCCAGGCGCTCGCCGTCCGAGGCCACGAAGGCGAGCAGTCGCTCGCGTTCGCTGCCGCGACCGACCTGATCCGCGGCGTCGCCCACGGGCGCCAGGGACTGCCCGAGTCGCTGGCTCCCTCGGACCGGGCGGCCCTGGCCCGGCTGCTCCCCGAACTGTCCGACGACACGACGCCGGACCGCTCCGCGTTGGACACCCCGGGAGCCCGGTCCCGCCTGTTCGATGCGGTTCGGGCACTGCTCGCCGCATTCGCGGGTCGCGGCGATCCGGTCGCCCTGGTGGTGCTGGAAGACGTGCACTGGTTCGACGAGGAGTCCAGCGACCTGGTGTCGTTCCTGGTGCGTCGGCCACCGATCGGCCTGCTCCTGGTCACCTCCTGGCGGGGGACGGCGAGCCCGGCGACGGTGGCCGGCGCCGTTGCCGATGCCATGCGCGACGGCTCCGGCGACACGATCTGGCTGGCCGCACTCGATCGGGACGACGTGGGCGAGCTGTTGTCGTCGTTGGGCGCGCCGTCGGACGAGTCATCGGTGGACGAGGTGCTGCTGCGGACCGGTGGGCTGCCCATGCTCGTGGCCGAGCACGGACTTGCCACGGCACAGTCGGTAGAAGGCTCGGCTTCGCGGCCGCTGGTCGAGGGTTTCGTCCGGGCGAGGATCGATGCCGCCCCTGAGATGACGACGCAGATCCTGGCCGTCGTTGCGGCAGTGGCGGCACCGGTCGACCCCGAACTGCTGCGGGCGGTCAGCGGGCGAACCGATCAGGAGGTCGTGTCGGCGGTCGAAGACGCCGTGGCGCGCGGCCTGCTGGTGGAGGCGTCGGAGCGC
>Ga0302322_100004363_pt1 | contig 12269 bp, 7 predicted proteins | sample Fen_T0_2_FD_203757 | JGI IMG/M metagenome (GOLD analysis project Ga0302322, IMG submission 203757) | Peat permafrost microbial communities from Stordalen Mire near Abisko, Sweden - Fen_T0_2 | ecosystem: Environmental > Terrestrial > Soil > Wetlands > Permafrost | place: Sweden: Abisko...
CTTTCTTGTTCGGTTGATCTTTGGTAATTCCCGTACGTTGTTCGAGCACTACTGCGGCACCCAGGAAAATACCGATAAAACCGAAAGCGGCAAGGGCAATGAGGGCAACCATCAGGATGGGCATAAATGCCTCCTGAGGCCATTCTGCGTCTCTTGTGACCGCGGGGCGGTGATGGCGGTCACTGGTTTTTGTGAGGTTGCAATTCCCATTCCTGTCCGCCATTTCGCCTGCACCCAAGGGATCATCGTCCGAACAGCTTTAGATGCTGCTAGAGTTAGTGCCAAGCACGCCGACGAGCCGGACGTGCCGCAACAACACTGAGGAGAAGGCTCGCCATGCGAATTGCAGTTGTAGGGTCAGGATACGTCGGACTGGTCACCGGCGCGTGCTTTGCCGACTTGGGCCATGACGTCGTCTTGGTAGATAACGACGACAAGAAGCTTGAGGCGCTCAACAATGGAGAGGTGCCGATTCATGAGAAGTTCTTGCCGGAACTATTGCAGCGGCATCGCGACGGGCGCATCAAATTCTCCGGCGATCTTCAAGCTGCGACCCGCGCGAGCGAAATCGTCTTCATCGCGGTAGGAACACCGCCAACCGAAAGCGGCGATGCCGATATGTCTTACGTCGAGTCCGTCGCCCGGGAAATTTCTGGCGCAATCGACGGATACAAGGTCATCGTCGAAAAGAGCACGGTTCCGGTTTATACCAACGAGTGGATTCGCACCATCATTACGCGGAACGGAACCAATCCTGAACTGTTCGAAGTGGCATCCAATCCTGAATTCCTGCGGGAGGGCTCTGCCGTGACGGACTTTCTATATCCGGATCGGATTGTGGTTGGCGTTGATGGCGAACGAGCCGCCAAAATGATGCGGGAAGTCTATTCCCCATTGACCAGCGGTTGGTATTACGGGCGCGCCCACGCAATCCCACGTCCTGATAAAGCCCAGATCCCGCCGCGCCTGATCATCACCAGCGCACAGAGCGCCGAGATCATCAAGCATGCTTCCAATGCGTTTTTGGCAATGAAGATCTCCTTTGTCAATGCGGTGGCCTCGATCTGCGAATCGGTTGGCGCTAACGTGGAGCAGGTGTGCGATGGAATCGGGACCGATTCCCGCATAGGACCGCGATTCTTGAAGCCGGGCATTGGATACGGCGGCTCTTGCTTTCCGAAGGATCTGCTGGCGTTCCGCGCGGTCGCAAAAGAGGTTGGGTACGATTTCCGGCTTCTCGAGGAAGTGATCCGCATTAATGAAGAACAGCGGCGCCGTTTCCTGCGCAAGGTGCGGAGCGTTCTGTGGACCCTTCGGGGCAAGCGATTGGGCGTTCTGGGTCTTGCCTTCAAAGGTGGGACCGACGACATACGCGAATCTCCGGCGCTGCTTCTGGTGCAAGAATTGATGCGCGAGGGCTGCAAGATCTGTGCGTATGACCCGGCTGCGATGGATCGTGCCAAGGAAGCAATCTCGCAGGTGAACTGCAACGGTATCGAGTTCGCAGGAGATCCATATCAGGCCGCGAAGGGCGCGGATGCGGTCCTGATTTTGACAGAGTGGGAAGAGTTTGCGACTCTTGATCTGGACGAACTGCGGAAAGCCGTGAAGTATCCGATCGTGCTGGATGGCAGGAACTTGTACGACCCGGCGACCATGATGGCACACGGGTTTTCGTATTACAGTGTCGGAAGACCTCCGGCAATCAAGCAAGAGGCACAGTTGGCACGCGTGGCCAAAAGGGAGCACGCCTGAACACGACAAAGACGCAGAGAGCATTGGTAACCGGCGGAGCCGGCTTTCTAGGATCGCATCTATGCGAAGCCTTGCTAGGTGATGGCTACTACGTGGTCGCCGCAGACAATTTGCTGACCGGACGACTCTCGAACATTGCCCATCTGCGAAACGATTCCCGCTTTGAATTCGTGGAAAAAGATGTGTGCGAGCCCGGCAACTGGGGTGCGTTGGATTACGTCTTCCATTTTGCCAGCCCTGCCAGTCCCGTGGACTATGCAGCGCATGGAATCGCGACATTACGGGTGGGATCTTATGGCACGTTCGAAGCGCTCGAAACGGCCAAACACTGTGGCGCCAAATTCATGATGGCTTCGACATCGGAATGCTACGGCGATCCTCTGATTCATCCGCAGCCGGAAACTTACTGGGGACACGTGAATCCGATTGGGCCCCGCTCCGTCTATGACGAGGCGAAGCGTTTTTCCGAAGCGGTCACCATGGCCTATCACCGCTACTACAAAGTCGACACGCGGATCCTGCGCATCTTCAATACGTACGGACCGCGTATGCAACTGCGCGATGGACGCGTGATTCCCAACTTCATGTGGCAGGCGTTGCAAGACGAAGATGTCACGGTTTACGGCGATGGGAGCCAGACTCGCAGTTTCTGCTACGTCAGCGACGAGGTGGAGGGTATTCTGCGACTCTCCCGCTCGGAAGAACACGCGCCGGTGAACGTGGGAAATCCGTCCGAGTTCACGATTCTGGAGTGCGCGCAAAAAATAATTGCTCTGACGGGATCGCGGAGCCGCATCAAACACGAGGCTCTACCGCAAGACGATCCCAAACAGAGGCGTCCCGATATTACGAAGGCCAAGCGCCTGTTGGGGTGGGAACCGAGAGTGGACCTGGAGACCGGGCTGAAGTTGTCGCTCGAATACTTCCGCAAAGCGGTGTCGGAACAAAAAGCTCCGGCGAATCGCTAGCGGGACTGGGGTTCCAGTTCGGGTCCGGAGGCAAGTACGGCGAGCAGGCGCAGAATGTCCTCACGCTCGGCAGTATCACGAAAAGTAAAGCGGACGCCCATACCGAAACCCGGATGCGTCGCCAAGACCTGTCCACGGACCTTACACTTCAAATCGGAAGTACGCACCATGATCTCTACGTTCGACTGCCCCGGAAGAGGCGACGGCATCTCAACGTAACAACCACCTTCGCTAAGATCGGATAGCGTGCAGCGATTGGGAATGCTGCTCCCGAGTCGATACACTTCAGCACCAATCTTGCATGAGAGACGCCGCTCATTCCTACGATTTCCCGCATTCGAAACCAGCCCCACTGACTTCCTTTGTTTCGGCGGCTCCGGGCTGCTGGGCAGTGTGGGCGCCGGCTTCGGAGCCTTGACCCCTTGCGAGTCAATCCCAGTCTGCTGCAGCCAGGATTGAATCAGGCGACGCGATGCCTGAGGTACATCAAGAAATCGGATCCCTGTCCGTCCGGAAGCATCCTGCCATGCAACTTCGCCCGATAGACGGACCAGTTGAGGCTGCCCCGGAAGTGCGAATTCAAAATACACTTTGCAGGAATTGGGCAAACGCGAACCAGTGGTGATCGCAGTTCCGCTGTCACTGATATCCGTAAAGGTAGCGTTCACTTCAGGGGCACCAGGAAAAGAAAGGTTCGCTTTCGAGCTAAGTTTGGCGCGCGGCGCGCGGCGGCGCTCGCGACGCATCAGTCCACGAGCAGCGCGCAGGCTCAGACGAGTCCGTTCTGCCGAAAGTGGACGGTAGAGTACAAAATTGGCTCCCAAACCGAAGATCGGGCGAGCATTGAATTCTTCATCTACGACGGCAACGAGCATGGTGGTCCGATTCTTAGGGGATTGGCGCAACCGCGCGAGAAATTCTTCGGAGGCCGGGTCGGCGCGGTAGTCCAGAACAATCGCGTCAAATGCTTGCTCGCCTAGCAATTGGAGGCCGCGGGAAATCGACGGCGTGTGTTCAGGCACCATACCCATCTCAGACACAACTTCCATTAGCAGCGCGGCTGAGTCTTGATCGGGGCACACCACGAGAACGCGCAAGTCCATGATGGAGCGATGTTAAGAGAGGTGACACCTGAGCCACAAGTTACCTGCGTCACGGAGACCATTGGGGCGAGCGCCAATCCAACAACACCGTGCGATCCCATTCGCGTCGGGCCTGGCGCACGAGGCCTTCGGCCCTATAAACGCTTTCGTCGAGGCCCCCATGTATCCCACTTAAGTAACGTCCTGTCATTACCTTACCAAGGGACAATGTACTAATAGCCGCTGTACCCCGGTACTTTGACGTACTAACGTACCTTCCCTAACATCGAGTTACTCAGCGCACCAGTTCGCGGGCAAATTATCGTCCGGAACCTGTGCTGAGAAATCCGTATTGGCAGGACGAAGCAGGTGCAAGGCATGGGAATAATTCGGCCAACAACGCGCATAACCAAGCCCCAGCGTACAGCTGGATTCAGTTTGCTGGAAATGATGATCGTGTGCGCGATCCTGCTGATCGTCGGGGGTTACAGCTTCATGAGCTTGATCCCGATGCTGAAGCAACAGCGCGTCAACAACGCTTACAACGTGACCCTCGCCGCCATGCGGCAAGCGCGGGACAATGCGATCGCACAGCGTACGTCGTATTCCGTCACCTTCGTTTCGACCAGCACCAGCAACACAGTTACCGTGGCGCCGACCCTTGCCGGCGGATTTCAAGGGTCACAAGCTTCAACCACCTACAACCTGCCGACTGACGTTGCCTACACGGCGCTCACGGGAATTCCAACCGGATCCAATACTCCTGACGGATTTGGATCGGGATCGGCGGCGATTGACTTTGGGTACACGGCGAGTGGATCCGGCGCCGGCGGATCTTCCGTCATTTACTTCTGCCCCGATGGTAGTTCACAGGACGCGGTGGGTGGGGCGGGACAATGCTTAGGGAATTGGAGCGGGGGCGTGGTGTATATCGCCCGTACTGGCGAGCTCTTGAGTTCACGAGCGATAACGCTTTGGGGCGGAACCGGACGGGTCCGCGGGTGGCGGTTGTATGGCAACGGATCGGGAGGCTATCAATGGCTGCGACAATGATTGTGCGGCGACCGGGCAGTGGGACAAGAAAACTGGCGGAAAGCGGTTTTTCGCTACTTGAAGTTCTGATATCAATGGCCGTGCTGACGATAGGACTAGTCAGCCTTCTCAGTGTGTTCGGGCTGGCTATGGCCTCGACCCAGACTTCGCAACAAGACATGATTGCGAAGCAACTGGCGAACGAGTCGCTGGAAAGTATCGTAACCGCGCGCAATTCTTCGCAATTGGCTTGGGATCAGGTTCAGAACGTAGGCCAAGGCGACGGCAACGGAATCTTCGCTGTCGGCTTGCAGCAGATGAACCTTCCCGGCGTTGACGGTATTTACGGGACCACGGATGACTCGGGCGTAAGACAAACCCTGCGTGATCCCGGACCCGACGGAATCTTTGGCAACAGCGATGACATTTACATTCCGCTGACAGGCTATCAGCGCCAGATCCAGTTCTCGGACGTTCAGGATGGGAACGGCAACACGATTCCAAGTGTTCGAGCCATTACGATCTCGGTGCAATATGCAGCCACACAGTCTGGCCAGATCAAGAATTACGTTCTCAGTTCGTACATTTCACAGTACCGGTAAAGGTGGGGCTATGAAGGAACGATCAATGGAACGCGCACGCGGTTTCAGCTTACTAGAGCTGACGATTGCCATGGCGCTGGGCACACTGGTTCTGGGAGCGGCGGTGCAGCTCTACAGCCAAGGTGTGAACGCAACCTGGGTGGTTTCTCAGCGCGCTGAAATGCAGCAAGATTTTCGCGCCGCATCCAACATGCTCACGCGAGATCTTAGTCTGGCGGGAGCCGGTCTCGGCGATAACGTGCAATTGGCTCTGATCACGGCAGCGAAGACGCCCGTAATTGGCTGTGACCAGACCGGCAAGTGCTGGATCAATAACGCCGCTCTTCCCTATCCCAAGCAGGGAACAACGCCTTATATGTACGGGCTTATTCCCGAATGGCAGAAAGGGCCATCGATGAACAGCACTTTGACGGACGCCGTCACCGTGGTGTTCACCGATTCCAACTTTTACATGAACTGTTATTCAGCATCCGTAACGTCGGCGACGGTTGTGAAGTTCCAGTTGAATTCGGCCGCGATCCCGACGGGCTGCCTGCCTACAGGCGTGACAACTCCCCAGGCGCTAAACGATGCCTCTTTGGGGCTGACTGCCGGCGATGTAATCATTTTCACGCTAACCAGCGGGTCCGGATCTGGAGCGACCACCTCGCAGATCGTGGCTGAGGTAACTGCGGCACCGGTCGTCACTACTCCAACTCCGCCCAATACGAGCGCGTACAACATCACTTTCGCCCTGAACGATGCACTGCTGATGAACCAGGGAAGTGCCACGGCGGGCGCCTTGAGCAAGGTATTGAACTGGACGGGCACAGGAACCCGCGCGCTGGTCACGAGCTATTTTATTGACAACACAACCACGCCTCCACGGCTGATGCGGCAGGTCAGCGGACACACCGCCATGCCCGTTGCAGAAAACGTTGTGTTCCTGCAGTTCGACTACGACCTTTACGCAAATGGAACGGTGTATACGAACCAACCGGACGGCGGCGCTTCCGTAACCCCAACGGCATTGACGCCCAATCAGATCACAAAAATCAACGTTCGTCATATGGCTATGGACAGCACTCTGAATGGCGGCCTTTTTGGCGGCAACAAAGGATTCCAGGGCATGGACCTTCAAACATCTGTCAGCGCCCGTGATTTGACTTATCAGAACGGATATCCGATCGGGCCGTAGCAGAGAAGCGATTGCAAGTTGATAGCGGGTGCTGAGGAGCGATTACAAATGGGGATCGGGGAATTTAAGAAGCGTAGCAATCTAAACAAGAGGAGCGGCAGTGGTTTCACCCTTGTCGCCTCCCTATTGCTGCTGTTGCTGTTGTCCGGCTTAGCTATCGGGCTGATGCTCATGGTCAACACCGAGGGCAAGGTCGGAGGTGCCGACTTGCAGAACAACATCGCCTACCACGCCGCCGAAGGCGGAATCGAAAAGATGACGTCCGATCTGGCGGGGGCATTCCAGAATGCACAATCGCCAACCGCGGGTCAGATCTGTGCTGTTGCCAGCCAACAGCCCGCGATGTTGGGTGTGACCTGGAAACAGTACACAGTACAACCCGCTTCGGGATGCTCGGGCGCATTGCGATCGAACTTCGGACAAATCTCAAGTGGACAGGACCAGGGTCTTTGGGCCCAGATTATTCCGATCAACATGTTGGCGACAGCGTCTCTGCCAGGCGGACAGGAAGTCAGCATGACGCGCCAGGCGCAAGTCGCACTGATTCCCGTGTTCCAGTTCGGCGTGTTCTCGGAGAGCTCTCTGGGATTTTTCAGTAGCCCCAGGCTGGATTTTGCCGGACGTGTACATACTAACTCGGATCTTTACCTGGGCGTAGCCAACTGCTGCACCTTGACTTTTCATGACAAGCTTTCGGCCTACGGAAACGTCATCACGCAGGTCCTGCCCAACGGGCTGGCTTCCAGTAGCTACAACGACAGAGGCACGGTGCTTGTACCAACCGCGCCGCAAGGCTGCGACGGTGCTTCGCCACCGACATCAACTTGCCGCCAATTGGGTCAGAACTCTAATGAAGGGAGCCTCACGGGAGCGGGGGGCAATCCTCCTCAGTCTTCGCAAGTCTCAGGCTGGCAGACCGTTTCACTTACAACCTATGCCGGCGAACTCATTGACGGCGACTATAATCTCGCAGGTTGCGGCACGGGTGGCACTGCGAAATGCGGCACCGGGGCGAAGAAGCTTTCGTTACCCTTTGTCAACGGAACCAATCATCCCTACGAAATTATCCGACGCCCACCCGCAGGAGAATCACCGTCATCCGGCGTGGGCGAGTCGCGCGAATACAACATGGCGCAGATTCGCGTGCTGTTATCAGACGACCCTTCCGAATTGCCGGGTGGTTCGTCCGATGCAAATAATGTGCGCCTCGCCAATGTAACGAGCGGTAGCAATCCGTACGGAATTGCCACCTCAAAACCGAGCGGCGCGAACCTTTACTTCCCTACCGCGTTGGCGGCGCTGGGATCGGGTAGTACTTACAACATGTACTTTGCCGCCGCTTCCAACGGTATACCGGACGAATCTGCTTGCACCGCTACATCGTGTCCGACCGCAAACACGAATTCGAAAATCAACAACGACTGGCCTTACGGTCCGACGGCGCCGGCATCGGGGGCACAAACCCTGACTCCGTCGGGCGCTCCCATCATCTCGGGAACTGGCGGGACTGGAACTGCGGCTCCTTTCATCTGGCTGTGTCCTCCCGTCAATGTGGCGACGTTGCCCGCGGGCTGTCCAACAGCCGCCGCAACCTACCCCTACTACGTCTCGACTCCGACCACAACCTGGAATTTGATCGATGGCTATCTCCGGGTCGAGTACAAGGATTCAACCGGAAACTGGAATCCCGTAACGATGGAGTGGTTGCAGTTGGGATTCGCCCGCGGTCAGACGGCCCCGACGGCTGCCAGCGGCAACCCGATCAACCCGAATGCAATTCTATTGTTGCAGCAACCCGCAGACCGCCGCGGGAATGGCAACGTGCCCGATCCGAGCGGCAACGGCCCGGTTTGCAATCACGTCACCAGCGGAAAATGCGATCAATGGTCGAACCCATTGCCGCCACAAGTGGTCAAGGACTCCAACAGCAACAACCCCTACTTCGGAGTGACCAACTCCGCGACCTCGGCGCAAAGCGTAAGTATGTACAACTGGTATCCCCTGAATTTCTACGACGCGCGCGAAGGCGAACCCCGTGACACGAACTGGGGAGACAACAGCTGCACGGCTAATGGTGTCATGAACGCCGTCGAGATCGATGTGTCCAACCTCAAGAAATGGTTGTCTGGCACGATCGGCACCAGCGGCACCAGCGTGGATTACGTGGCGCAAAATGGATACATCCTCTACTACTCGGACCGTCGAGGCATGCTCACGAATCCAACAGCGAGCCGCAAAACGGGCGATTCCGGGCTGGAAGATGTAGTCAACGCGAGCAGCGCTGCCGGCACTCCGAATGGCACGCTGGAACCAACGCCCGCAGGTCAGCCGGATTCTCCGGAAGACGTAAATCAGAACGGCGTGCTCGATAGCTACGGAGCGGCAAACCTGGGATTGGGTTTCTACAACGGTACTACGAACATCAACTCCAATATTGTTTTGGCCTCGCCAGACGATCCCTACGGCACGGCAGCTTCCACCAAGCGCATCCAGAGTTGTTCCGTCTCCGCTCGTAAGAATTGGGTAAGCGGAGCGCGGCACGTGCTCAAGCTGGTCGATGGAGCTCTCGGCAATGTTCCGTTGCGAACCGATGCCGGAGCGCCCAACACCGGCGGGTTCACGGTTGCTTCAGAAAACCCGGTTTACATTCAAGGCGACTACAACAGCAATTCCACCGATACATTCTGGGCGGGAACCGGCGACAGGCCCGGGCACTCCGCTGCCGCGGTAATCGCAGATGCGGTCACGGTTCTCTCCAACAACTGGGTGGACCTGAACAGTATGACGGGTGTGCCCACCCAAGCCCAAACTTACCGGACGGGTGCAACCACGTATTACCGTCTGGCGATTGCGGGCGGCAAGAATATCAACTTCCCGTTCCCGACATGGGAGAACGCCACGGATTATGGTTTCGGAACGGACGGAGGCGTACACAACTTCCTGCGGTTCCTGGAAGACTGGCAGAATCCCGGCGCGACGCTGAACTACGGCGGTTCGCTGGTCAGCATGTACTACGCAACCTACAACACGGGGCTTTTCAAGTGTTGTACCTACTCGGTCTATCAACCACCTGTTCGTAACTACATTTTTGATTCAGACTTCACTACCCCGGCGGGTTTGCCGCCAGGAACACCGCTGTTCCGCGACGTGAACACGCTGAGTTACCGGCAACTGTTAACAACCCGAACGGCTGGACAGTAATCGCCGTCGGACTGCAAATTTCTCAAAAGACGCACAGCGGAGCTATGCAGTGATGATTTTTCCCTAACCACGACTCTTTGAGTCGGCACCGAGGCAATTGTGCGAGCGTTGTGAGAGGCGCTCGCAAAGGAGTATCAGGATGCTAAGGAAGAGAATCGGAAGCGCGAGCGGAAAGACTCAAAGGGCAAATGGCGGCGGATTTACGCTCATTGCCTCGTTGCTACTCATGTTGCTCCTTTCGGGTCTCGCTATCGGCCTCATGCTGATGGTGAATACCGAGGGCAAAGTGGGCGGGATGGATCTCCAAAACAACTTCGCCTACCATGCTGCCGAAGGCGGAATGGAGAAGATGACTTCCGACTTGGCGTTAACCTTTCAGAACGCGCAGTCTCCGACAGCATCCCAAATCTGCGCTGTCGGCAGCCAGCCACCCACAATGGTGGGAGTGTCGTGGAAACAATACAGCGTACAACCGGCATCAGGCTGTTCCGGAACTCTGCTAGCTAATTTTGGTCAGATCTCTAGCGGGCCCGATCAGGGACTGTACGCCCAAATTATTCCGATCAACATGTTGACGACGGCGGCTCTGCCGGGTGGGCAGGAAGCTACCATGACACGGCAAGCGCAAGTCGCATTGATTCCTGTGTTCCAGTTCGGCGTGTTCTCGGAAAGCGATCTGGCGTTCTTCAGTGGACCGAATTTCGACTTCGGCGGACGTATTCACACCAACAGTGACCTGTACCCGGAAGTGGGCAACGGGAGCACGCTATGGCTCCATGACAAGATCTCAGTTTGGGGAAACGTCGTGCGAGCCAACCTGCCGAACGGCTTTCCGACCTCCGCGAATTATGCGGGAACCGTACAAGCAACAGCCCGGAGCGGTGGTTGCGACGGCCAACCCAATCCTAATTCGAATTGTCCGGCGCTGGGCCTGACGAGCGGCAGCGTGACCGGCGCGGGCGGCAATCCGCCGCAATCGGCACAGAACACTTCGTGGCCCACCACATCGCTGACTACCTTTGCCGGACGCTTCGTCGATGGTGACTACGGGCTCAGTGGCTGTGGTACCGGAGGAACCGCCAAATGCGGGACCGGTGCCAAGAAACTCTCGTTGCCCTTTGTTAGCGGAACAGCAAACCCCTACGAAATTATCCGGCGACCCCCAGCAGGCGAATCGCAAACTTCTACCCTAGGCGAATCGCGCGAATACAACATGGCGCAGATTCGCGTGTTGCTGACGGATGACCCAGCTGAATTGCCGGGTGGATCTTCCGATGCCAACAACGTCCGCTTGGCGAACGTACCCGGAACACCAGGTAGCAATCCTTACGGCATCGCAACGTCAACCCCCGCCGGCTTGCCAGTCCTAGGCGCCGGCAGTACGTACAACACCTACTTTGCTGCAGCTTCGAATGCGGTTCCAGATGAGACGAACTGCGCCGGGACCTACTGTCCGACCGTCAATGTGAAGTCCACGATCGCCGCAGACTGGCCTTTCGGTCCGGCGACACCAACTTCTGGAGCGCAAACACTGACGCCTTCGGGTGCGCCGATCATTTCGGGAGCGGCTGGCAACGCAACACCAACAATTTCGCTATGTCCTCCGGCGAACGTATCTGCGGCAAATCTACCGGCTGGCTGTTCGAACGTATCGGCAGCCTATCCGTACTATGTTTCGACGCCAACCACGACCTGGAATCTGATCGACGGTTATCTCCGAGTCGAGTACAAAGACTCAACCGGAAATTGGAACCCCGTAACGATGGAATGGTTGCAGTTGGGATTTGCGCGCGGCACAACTCCGCCGACCGCACCCGGCAACAACCCCGTCAATCCAAATGCGATTCTTGTGTTACAGCAACCAGCAGATCGGGCCGGCAACGGAGCCGTCGATGCCCTCGGTCTCGCACCGGTTTGCACAAAAGTAGTCTCGGGCGTTTGTACGAAGTGGAACAATCCTTTGCCGCCCGAAATATTGACCGACTCGTTGATGCCCACACCCGCTTCACCGAGTACTAGTCCGCTGTTCGGAGTTACTTCATCCGCGACAGCGGCGCAGAGCGTCAGCATGTTCAATTGGTATCCCATCAACTTCTACGACGTTCGTGAAGGTGAAGTCCGCGATATCAATACCGGTGACAGCAGTTGCACCGCCAACGGCGTGATGAATGCCGTGGAAATTGATGTGGGCAACTTGAAACAATGGCTGGCCGGGAATATCGGAACCAGCGGAACCAACGTGGACTATGTCGCGCAGAACGGATACATTCTCTATTTCTCCGATCGTCGCGGCATGCTCACCAATCCTTACAAGGCCCGGAAGACGGGTGATTCGGGCTTGGAAGATGTGGTCAACGCGGCCGCCGCAGCGGGAACGCCAGACGGCGTTTTGGAGCCTGCGGCTGCGGGAGCCAGTGTCTCCCCCGAAGACGTGAACCAGAACGGCTATCTG